>Ga0315904_10013399_pt1 | contig 10265 bp, 16 predicted proteins | sample LakEriMetagenome_6_FD_203529 | JGI IMG/M metagenome (GOLD analysis project Ga0315904, IMG submission 203529) | Freshwater fungal communities from buoy surface, Lake Erie, Ohio, United States - Buoy 12 MA120 | ecosystem: Environmental > Aquatic > Freshwater > Lake | place: USA: Lake Erie, Ohio...
AACGTGAAGACGTTGGGGTAGGTCTCGATGTCGAACACATAGTCGTTACTCATTACGGTTACCTGAACGGGGGCCGAAGCCCCCGGGTTGATTACTGATGACCGGCCATGAACGGCGGCAGGCCCATCGGTGCAGCCGGTGCGGCAGCGCCAAACATGCCAGCGGGAACACCAGCCACAGCACCGAACAGGTTCGATGCGTCCACGGCGCCCTCACCGAACGGGGTGTCGTCGCTGGCGAACTGCACGGCGATCAGGTCACAGCGAACGCCACGGCCATGCTTGTTCTCCTGCAGCCACGGCTTGACGGCAGCGTTGACCCGGCAGCCGCCGTACATCTTGCGGGCAAGCTGCTGGTACGCCATCGTGTTGGTCGGGTCGATGGGTGTGCCATCGGCCTGGATCATCTGCGGCTGCGAGTCGCGGCCTGCGGTGATGAACACATGACCGGCGTACCCGTCGTAGGGCTGAAAGGTCTTCTTGTTGATCTTCTCCTCGCCGCGACCGTAGCAGCGCAGCTTGCGGTCGTTCTGGATCATGCCCATGACGGTCTGGGCGTGCTCCTTCCACTTGTCCAGTGCCATCGCGCCGTAGCGCTGCATGAACTGGCCGAAGCTGGGGTGATCCTGCGGCATGATGAACTCGCAGTTGTACGAGATGCGTTCCTTGCCGGTCTGCTCGTTTACCTGACGCTGAGGTTCAGCAAGGTGGGGGAAAGACAGACGGACGTTGGACAGGAAGATGATTTCGGACATGACAGTTACCTTTCGATGATTACGAGAGCCACGAGGGCAGGGACTCGGCAGCGGGTGCTGCCGCTACTGCGCTGAACAGCGGCGCAGCATTGGTGATGACAGCAGGACGGCTGTCGGATTCGGGGACCACGGTGAGTTTGCCGGCCAGCTTGGCGACGTACTCCTGCTCCATGCGCTTCAACTGGCGGTCGGTGAGCGACACCTTGGTGCCGTCGCGCTTCTCCCAGGTCAGCTTCTCAGCCTTGGCCGGGGTGACCAGCTTGGTCTCATAGATGGCGGTCTTGGGGATGCCCATCTTGACCAGCTTCTCTGCCATCTCCTCCTCGGGCAGCGTCCAGGCACGGGAGCCGCGACCGTGCACCAGCTTGAGGCCGGGGATGGGGTTGCCGGACTCCAGACGGCGCAGGGCTTCCTTCTCCACACCTTCGAGGAGTTGGCGCATCAGCGGTGCGGCCTCCATGATCTGACGGATCTGCTGATCGTCCATCTGGACCGGGTCTTTGTCGGCAGACTGCTGCGCGACGTCGAGCGTTTCAGTTACGACGGGTTGGAACATGATTCCGACCTCCTTCATTACGTTACCTGCCAGCGCGGCGCAACCGCCCTTCGCCTTGCAGTATTTACATTGACTCTCGCCGGGGACCAACGGGGCCTGGGGATTGTCCGTGGCAGACGCCTCGATCACAAGATCGCGGGCCACCTCGTCGAGCACCTGAGCCACCGTGTAGTCTACGGAGCGAATCGCTTTGCCACCCTTGAGCGCCAGTTTGGGTTGGATCACCGTCATGCGAACGGTCTTGAACGGGTACGGGTTGGGCCGTGCGATCTTGAGACTGGCAAGCACACCAACGGCGTACTGCTCCATCTGCAGGATTGCGCTGTCCCACGCATCGTTCATGCCGTCCTTGTAGTCGATGATCTCCACGACCTCGTTCAGACGGTCGTGAAGCTGGGCATCGACGGTGCCGTCCAAGTCGTCACGGCTGACCAGCCACTGAGGGTTTACCCGCTCCTCGGACACGATCTGCGCCATGCCCAAGGACTCAGCCTGCCGGGTCTTGAGGTAGTCGATGGCCACCTTGACCCGAGCAGCGCGGTCAGCGTCGATCACGAACTCACCATCGTCGTCCTTCATCTTGACGCCAACCATCGAGGTGGGGTCAGAGAGTCCGGCCTTGGTGCAGTGCTCCAACACCGTGTGAGTGTGAGTACCGTCGATGGCCGCAGCACCGCTGCGCTCGTCGGGGTACTTAAGCTCCTCACGAATGCTGCCCGGGCACAAGGCCCAGCGGTGCCGCTTCGAGGGCGACAGCTTGGCGTGGGTAGTCACTTCAGTGCCTCAACGCCTTGGAACAGCGCACCGTAGTGCTCAGGCTTGACGTCGTTGATGTTCGCGTAGCCCAGGCCGGTCAGCACGTTCTGGATCTGGGCACCCTTTTGCGGACCCATCGCCTTGTAGGCGCCCATCACGTAATCGATCAGACCCTTGCCGTCCGAGAACGGTGCGCCGCTGGGCACAGGCGCTGCCACGGGCGCAGGAGCCACGAACGCCGGGGGTGCGGGCATCGTGGGCGTCACGGTGACCACAGCGGGCGGTGCGACTGGTGCCACAACAGGTGCAGTTACAGGCGCAGGGCTTGCCACGGGCGCAGGTGCGGCTACAGTTGACGATTCCAGCTTCGCAGTCAGAGCCAGTACAGCCTGGGTCAGCGCGTCAATCTTGGCTTCGAGGGACATAAAGTTTCTCCTTGGGATTACCGGTTACAGGGGGGTTGATGGTGACGCGATCTTCAACGAACGCATCGATGAGTTCACGCAAGACCTCGCTCGGTGTCCCGAACTTTCTGGCCTTGACGTGAAACTTTGTGCGCGTCTTGTCTGACACTCGGACAGTCAAGTACGCTGATTTGTTGATGGCGGGCATGACATGGAAAATTTCGCTGTCGATGTTGTCAGTGTATCACGGTCGTGCCACAATGCAACACACGGCGCAAAGAAAAAGCCCCGGGGTCTTGTGAACCCCGGGGCTGCTTCTGACGGAGGAGAAACGTGATGACACTGGCAACTGCGATCACCAGCGAGAAAAGTATATGACGGCACCACAGACCGTGCAACCACATCCCGCGTCCATTGACGCCTACATCCGACACGGCTGGAGCCTTGTGCCCATCCCAGCGGGCACCAAGGGGCCACGCACCCCGGGCTGGAACCTGAGAGAGAACGCTCTCAAGAGTCAGGCCGACCTGCCGCAGGGCTACGGCATCGGGCTGGCCCATGCGTACAGCGGCACGATGGCGCTGGACATCGACAACTGGACCATCACCACAAGTCTGCTGGCCGAGCACAGCGTCGATCTGCAGGCGCTGTACGACGCACCCGACGCGGTAGTGATCAACTCGGGCAAACCTGGGCGGGGCAAGCTGCTGTACGCGATGCCCTTCGGCGCTGCGCTGCCCTCGAAGAAGATTCTGCACAACGGAATCACCGCGTACGAACTGCGCTGCGCCACGGCTTCTGGCTTGACGGTGCAGGACGTGCTGCCCCCGTCGATCCACCCCGAGACACGGCAGCCCTATCACTGGGCAGGCCACGGCCACTGGACGCGACTGCCGGTGATCCCCCAGGCGCTGCTCGATGTGTGGCAGAAGTTACTGGATTTCGATAAGGTCCGTAATCTCCACATAGACGGCACGATTGACGCCTCATGGGAGGAGATCCGGCAAGCGCTGGACTGCGTGCCTGCTGACTGTGGGCGTGACGATTGGGTGTCCATCGGCATGGCGCTGCACTGGGCCGGCACCCAGACGAACCAGCTTGATCAGGGCCTGCAACTGTGGAACGAGTGGAGCGCCACGGCGCAGGTCAAGTACCCCGGTGAGCGGGAGATCCTGACCCAGTGGATGTCGTTCAAGCCCGACAAGGCCACGTCGGTCAAGCTGGGCACCTTGTTCCACATCGCCAAGCAGCACGGGTGGCAGCGACCGCTGCCCGATGCGTCCGAGTTGTTCAGCAAGATCGAGATCCCAGTCATGGAGCCGCTGGACGTACTCGATGGGCTGCGCCCGAAGCCGCCCGACATGGACATGAGTTTGTGGCCCGCTATCCTGCGCCAGCGGTCGCAGGAGATCTCGGAAAGCGTGGGCTGTGACCCTTTGGTCCCTTTGTTCGCTGGGTTGGCCGCTGTCTGCGGGGTGGTTGACGCCCGCATCCGACTCGAACTGATGCCAGGGTTCCGTGTGCCGCCTGTGCTGTGGCTCATGACCCTCGGTGACCCAGCGGACAAGAAGTCACCCGGGTCCCGACCCATGCTGTCGCCGCTGAAGAACATCGAGGCCGAGGACCGGCCACGGTACGGTAAGGAACTGCTCGACTGGGAGGGCAAGGAGGCAGCCTACGCCAGCGCCAAGAAGGCGTTTCTGGAGTTCAGCGCCAGCCCCGAGGCCATGCTGGGCGGTGATCAGGCGCCCACGGTGCCCGAGATGCCCCCGCAGCCCGTGCCGTTGAAGATCACGGTCAGCGACATCACCAGTCAGAAGCTGGTGCGCCAAGCTGCTGATCGTCCGCGTGGCCTGCTGTGCCACCTTGACGAGATGAACTCATGGGTGCGCAAGCTGACGGACAAGACCAGCGGCGAGGATCGCTCGGCATGGGTTGTCAGCTACGAGTCAGAGCACTACGAGATGGACCGCGTGGGTGCCGGCTCGATCTACTGCGAAAACCTCGCGGTTTCGATTTACGGGAACATCCAGCCCCAGGTGTTCAGGCAAAACTTGGCCTCTCTCGCAGCGGATGGCCTGTTGCAGCGGTTTATACCCGCTGTGCTGCGCGGGAGCAAGACGAAGCTGGGTCACCCTGTGCCCGAGTACATGACGAGTTCTGGGGCTTGGGAGAACACCCTGCGCTTGACCTATGCGCTGCCGCCCCAGACCTACCACCTGTGCACCGAGGCGTTCACCGCCTTCCGCGAGTTCCAGGCGTGGTACGAGGAGGCCAAACAGGACGAGCGGGTGCTGGACAGTGGCACCGAGTACATGACGGCCTTCGGCAAGCTGGAGGGCCTTGCAGGGCGCCTGATCCTCATGTTCCACCTCATCGAGGCACCGTTCGCGCCCCAGGTGCAGGTCGATGTGGTGCACAGGGTTGTGAGCCTGATCAAAGGCTATGTGATCCCGGCGTATCGCTACGCCTTGGGCGAGGTGGGCGGGGCGATCACGAATGACTTCGAGCAGTGGGTGATCGACTACATCATCCAGATCAGCGGCGATGTGCAGACCATCGACCTGCGCACCTTGAAGAAGTCAGCACGGCGTCCGCTGGAGGGCAAGACCGACTGGCAGAAGGATCAGGCGGTGATGGACGCCATGCTGGTGCTGGAGCAGGCCGGGTGGGCGGTGCAGGTGGAGAGTGAATTGCACAAGAAGCGCGTGACCTGGGCGATCAACCCGTCACTGCCGGCCATGTTCAAGGCGTACCGCGAGAAGGTGATCAAGGCCAAGCAGCGTCACGCGGACTACATCTACCGCCACGCCTACGAGAAGGGCTACGAGCGCAAACTGGTCAAGGGGTATGACCCCGACACGATGGATGAATGAAGAAGGCCCGGGATGACCGGGCCTTTTGCTTCATGCTGCGCCTTGCAGCGGTACGCGGGAGGGGCAGCGTTCATCGAGTTCCCAGCGCCCGATCCAGACCTGTCGAGTGGTGCTCGGGTGCACAGGGCTGATCTCCACGTTTCGTGTGCACGATGCGCACTCATCGCGTCCTGAGCCTGCGCATCGGGCGAAGTCAGACGGGGCGTACTTGTAGAGGTTGCTGGCGGTGATCATGCGTTGCGCTCCTTCAGCGCGGCCTCGATGGCGCGGGCGTCAAGATAAGCGCGCAGCGCGGCAGCAAATTTGTTGTAGTCCAGCCCGCGCTCTTTGGCGATGCGCTGCACCTCAAAATAGTTCATCTGCTCCGGCTGCTCCAGCGCGGCGCGGAGAGCGTCGATCGCAGGCCCGATCAGACGCCAAGAATCACCGCCTGCCTCCAACGCTTCCAGCGCCTGCTGGGCGGCTTTGCGTAATGTGATCATTTCCAGTCATCCTTACTCAATTGAGCCTTGAGCCGCCTGATCTCAATCTGGAAGGCGTTGGCCTCGCAAGATCGTTCGCAGTGTGGTGAACCGGTGATACGGGATTGTGCGATGGCCGTATCGAGGAGTTCACGCAATGCGCGAGATGGTGCGAACCCGTAGGTGTTGCACAGGTTCTGAAACTGTTCGTTCGTCATGCTTGTCCTTTCTTGTTGGGTTGATGATTGGTTCGATGGCTTAAAACTGGAGGGTCAACGGTTAGTTCGGAGCCTTAAAACTAGAGGGTCAACGGTTAGTTCGGAGCCTTAAAACCAGAGGGCTAACGGTTAGTTCGGAGCCTTAGTCAGCCTTGGTCTTCGGTCGTCCCCGGGGCCGCTTAGGGGCAGCCGCCACGGGCTCGGGCGTCAGGGCATCGAGCATGGCGGGCGCCAGTGCTTCGAGTGTGCTCAGGACGTCCAAAAGCCGCACGGCGGCGGCACTGGGTGCCCGGGTGCCCCCGGTCCATTTGCGCAGAGTGAAGACGGGCACGCCTAGCAGTCCGGCGGCTGCGGGTTCATCGAGACCCCGGCGGGCTATGAACCCTGCGAGGGTTGCAGAAAAGCCCCCGGCGGGGGCACTGGGTGAGGGTTTAGGGTTCATGGCGGGTTTATCCTTCAAGGGGTCAAAAAAGCCCCCGGGGTGAGCCGGGGGCGGGTTGCAGGGGTCAGGGTTTGATCAGGGATGCGATGAAGAGCAAAAGGGCACGGAGGGCCGCAAAAGCCAGCGAGACGATCACGGATAGTGTGATCATTCAATTGCGTCCCTGTAGTCGTCTTCCCATTTCCTGATCATGAGTTCATCCCTCAGGGATTCGTTTTCGGCGATGGCCTCACCCAGTGCACGCTGCAGTTCATCGATACGGGCGAATAGCTGCGCAGTGCCCGTGAACCCTTCAGAGTAGGCTAACCGTTCAGCATCAGGGGCGGGCATGGTCAATAGATCAAGGGGCATGGTTCATCCTTTCACAATGGGGATGATGCGACGTGCCTTCGCATCCGTTACCCGTGCCCGGGTGCCGTGCGCACGGAATCCAACGATGATGGTGCGATCGGCACGGGCACACAGCCCGCACGTCTCACACGTCACTTCATCGCGGGTTTGTGCGGGGCAAACGATGATGGTCCGCCCGCCCGGGGTGTAGGTTTTCTCGGGCGTGTCCATCGGCACGATGGCGCACACGGGTAACCCGGTTTCCGCCAGTGCGTCCGCCTCACCCGCATCATCGGCGGACAAATTGACGGTGAAACCCCATCGGGTTGCATGCTGTGCCCATTCGATGGCCTCAGCGCTTTTCTTGTGCGTGTAGGTGAAGCCCCGGCGCCCCCGGTTAGCCCATACGATGGCACCCAGTGCAACGGGGTCAACGGACTCACCCTCACCCGGGAGATCCCCGGCTACGTTCATGCGCCACAGTTGACCCTCAGGCAGCGCCGCGATTGAACGAGTGAGGTCCTCAAGGGTGCCCCCGCGTGCGGGCACTTTGTCCCATGTCATGCGGGTGTAGTAATCCTCAGCGTAGCAGTCCGCCCGATAGTGTGCGCACGATGGCGGGCACGTCTCACGCTGGCTGTAGGTTACGGGGATGGGTCCGGTTTTGCGATTCGATGATTCGAGGATGAAGTGATACCGCATGATGTGACCCCTTCAGAAAACGAGACCCATCAGGGCCAATTCCTCAGCCCCGTAGACTTTCCGGGCGCCGCATGAAGGGCACAGCCCCCGGCGGGCGTCAGGCTCGAATCCTTCAGCGTCACTGGCACATGCGAGACAAAACCCCATCCCTTCACTCGAAAGGGCTATCACGTTTTCAATCGAGGGTTTGTACAGCTTCTCCCCGCCCTTCGATGTGTAGGCGGTAAACAAGGGCTTGCGTACCATGATCAAACCCCCTTGCGGGCAGAGACCCGCACAGTGAAAAAGGGTGCACCCGTTGACGTGTGCGCAGTGATCAACTGGTGCGAGGGATTGAACCTCTCGGCTATCGTTTTCCAATCAATCACTGTCCGCCCTTCGCTGTAGGAAACGGCGGCACGGTGAAGGGTGCCGTCGATTGCCTTTTCCCCTGAAGCAATCAGGACGTCCCTCAAGGATGATTCCTCAGCGGTCAGGCGGGCAATTTCCGCCTTCACTTGTGCGAGACGGTCTACGGTTGCCGCGATCATGGTGCGGCTATCGGTTGCAGTGTTCATGATGTGATCCTTCACGGTTACGGGTTACAGGATGCCCCAGAAGTGCAGGGCAATGGGGAGCACGAGGCATGCCGCGACAAGGGCGGCTGTGATCAATTCGACGGTGAGTCTGCGCATGATGTGATCCTTCACGATTACGGGTTACTGACTGACATTCGAGCGCTTTGTGTCGGTCTTCACTTCAGCGAACGAGTCAAACCCTCGCACCCCTTCACGGTCACCATCGATGAAGTGCCAGCCATCGGCTAACGTGACAATGATGCTGTTTCCAATGTCTCGCTCGTCGTCGATGTGGGCAATCCAGGGGCGGGAATTGATCAGGGATTGAATGGTCTTGTTCATGATGTGATCCTTCACGGTTACGGGTTACAGAGTGCCCGGGGTTGCCCCCGGGCGGGTTGATCAGACGATGAAGTCGGGGTGAGACGTCAGGCCGTGGGTCTCGGCGAATGCGAGGATCTCGGCTTGATCCTTTGCCCGCATGGCGGAGCGAATCAAGGCGGAGACTGTGCGGGCGGCTGTGTCGATCATGCCAAGAGCGATGTACTTTTGGGCGGTTGCGATCTCGCGGGCTTGCGGCTTTGTCATGATGTGATCCTTTGCGGTTACTGTTACGGGGTATCGGTTGATCAACCGATGGCTAGACTGTAACCCACTGGGTCAGTCTTTGCAAGGGGTGCGATGAAAAAAGATGGTCAGTGGAAACCCTGACCCACTGGGATCACGGGTTTTCACATCATGAAACCAGACGCTGACGATGACAAAAGTGCCTTTTGGTTCTGGGGGTTGGTTTTTGAAAAGCCAGAAAATAAGTACCCTTTCGAAAATGCTCTATCTTGGGGGTCGCATGCGCGAAAGGCACCTTTGGCATCGTCAGTGTCTGAACCCTGATTCTGACCCACTGGGTGCACGGATTCCCGGAAATTCCCCCGGATTCACCCGGGCACCCTGACCCACTGGGTGCACCCTTCGAACCCCCATGAACCCCTGACCCACTGGGTGCAGTGACCCACTGGGTGCACGGTAGCGCACCCTTTCCCACTGGGTCAGGATGCCCCCGGGGTGCCCGGGGGCGGCGCCGGCGGGTTCGGCGGGGGGAGGGAGGGCCGGCGCGAGGTGGGGCGTTGGCGGGGCGGCATCACGAACCCCGTGAAATTTTTTTCAAAAAGTAGAAACCCAATGGGTCACTTCCCCCTACTTCCTACAATTCCAGCCATGTGCTACGATCCTTAACACTATGGAACAAGCATTCGCTCCATCCGTAGGCACGGTTGTCACCGGTGAAAGTGCACTCCCAAACTGGCTGTCGTGCCCGGACCCGCCAACACCTCGCCCCACGAAGGCTGCGAGAGAGTTGCTGCACATCGAATACGAGCAGATATTCGAACGGGTGATCGAGGACATCTATCGGGGTCGATCCCTGCAGTCGCTCATCGAGGGTGATCCAAGGGTCATTTCGTATGAGGACTTCCTGCGCTGGGTCAAGCGTGACCCGCAGCGCCATGAGCGGTTCAAGGAAGCGCAAGAGATGCGCACGGAGTTCTTGGCCGGGGAGATCCTTGAGATTGCCGATGGTGTCGAGTCGGTTGACCCCACCTCGAACGACACGGTGAACCGGGACAAGTTGCGCATCGACACGCGCAAGTGGCTTATGGGAGCGCACAACAAGAAGCGCTACGGTGAGACCAAGCAGATTGAACTCGGTGGCACGATCTCGATCACTGAAGCGCTGGCAGCAGCCCAGGCCCGGGTGATCGAGGGCGAGGTCATCGACGTAACACCTCGACTGGAGAACAACTGATGCAGAAGATGCGCTACTCGCCGGAGGAGGAGCAGCTTCTGATGTCGCAGCTTTGGAGTCCGTCCATCAAGGACGATCCGGAGACGTTTGTGCTGTTTGCGTTCCCGTGGGGGCAGAAGAACACGCCGTTGGAGCACTTCAAGGGGCCACGGGCGTGGCAGCGCAGGACGCTGCGCAGGATACGGGACTTCATCAAGGAGAACCGGGCCAAGCTGACCGACAAGGAGTTGATCGAGGCGCTGCGCAGGGCCGTGTCGTCGGGCCGGGGCGTGGGGAAGTCAGCACTGGTGTCTTGGCTGATCCTGTGGATGCTGAGCACGCGGATCGGATCGTCTGTGATCGTGTCGGCCAACTCGGAGAACCAGTTGCGCAAGGTCACCTGGGGCGAGTTGACCAAGTGGGTCACGA
>Ga0315904_10013400_pt1 | contig 10265 bp, 14 predicted proteins | sample LakEriMetagenome_6_FD_203529 | JGI IMG/M metagenome (GOLD analysis project Ga0315904, IMG submission 203529) | Freshwater fungal communities from buoy surface, Lake Erie, Ohio, United States - Buoy 12 MA120 | ecosystem: Environmental > Aquatic > Freshwater > Lake | place: USA: Lake Erie, Ohio...
TGCACCTGGAACCAAGAAGGGAGATGCATATTGTGCAAGAAGTTCTGGAATCAAGAAGTGTAAGAAAGGACCTTGTCCGAATGACTTGTCCAGACAAGCCTGGGGGTGCGTAGGGAAGAAAAGTGTCAAGAGTAGAGCCAGAAAGTTTACGAGAATTTAGGTTTACATGGGTTTTAGATTTGAAGGAAAATGGTCGGTTTTTAACTGACCTTTTTTTTATTCCAATATTTGCAATAATTTTGCCTTGCAATTTTTCATACATAGGAAACTGTTAAAATGGTTTAAAAGGGACTGACCTCTGGTCGGTCTTTTTTTTGTGAATGCCTTGGATTTTTGGATTGATTGTAATTTTCTTTGCAAAAAACGAAATATGGATAAGGTCGCAATAGGTAAGGTCAAGAGTAATCCAGATAATCCAAGGGTAATCCGGGATGATAAGTTCTTCAAGCTTGTGAAAAGTTTAAAGGATTTCCCTGAGATGGCCGATGTGAGACCCATTGTGGTGAACCAGGACATGGTGGTTCTGGGAGGTAATATGCGCCTTAAAGCCATGAAGGAGGCCGGTTGGAAGCAAGTACCGGTGGTGAAGGTAGAGTGGGATGAAAGGAAGCAGAAGGAGTTTGTCATAAAGGACAATGCAAGCTTCGGTGAGTGGGACTGGGAGGATCTTGCAAACAACTGGGATGATTTACCCTTGGAAGACTGGGGTTTAGATGTTCCTGTTTTTGCAGATACTGAAAAGGAAATACCATTCGTGGAGACCAAGGAGATAGATGAGGACTTTAAGAAAGGAGATTTGATTGAGTTTGGTGGAGTACATCGGATTCTGGTGATGAGTAATCCTGATGATCATCATCTGGAGACCGTACTGGATGGAGATAAACCTGGGTTCAGTTCTGCCGAGATGTCATTTACTGAAAGTTTTTTAGATTATTCTGCTCTGGGAGCGGAGCAATTATTTGCCGCTAATGACTTGGGAATCCGGTATTGTGGGATTGTAGCCACGGCCAAATTGGCTTCAGAAATCGTGGATGAATGGGTGAAAAAGTACCCGAAGGAAGAGTTGAGAAGGAATGGTGAGGTAATAGGTTAAAAAAAGCCTTTTTTTGCAATGTAAATTTTACTCTAAAAACAATCATATGGCGAGAGGAGATGCGAGTGGACTAAAACAGTACCAATGGAAGAAGGGACAATCAGGGAATCCGAAGGGTAGGCCAAAGAAATTGCCTGACCTTAAAGAGTTGTTAATCAATGTACTTGGGGATACCAAGGAAGGCAAGACTGCCATGGAGGCCGTGTTGATGTCCATCAGGGCCAAAGCTTTGAAGGGAGATACAAGGGCGGCAGAGTTACTTTTAGATCGTGCCTATGGTAAGCCAAAGCAGGAGACAGACATCATGACCACCTTCACCCAGGTCATCATGCCTTTGCCTCCGGCAGAGGAAGTACTGGAGATTGGTCAGGGAGGAATTGGACAAATTGAGTCCAAAAGTCCAGAGGCCATAAAGAACAAACTGGAAGAAGAAGATGGGTTCGATTCTTAGTCATTTCACGGATGACCATGCATCTGTTGGCATGGTAAATAATCCAAAGCACTACGGTGGTGCGGATAATCCTTATGAGGCAATCAAGGTGATAGAGGCATGGGACTTGGACTTCTGCCTTGGCAATGTGGTCAAGTATATTGCCAGAGCCGGGAAGAAGGATGAGTGGAGACACCTGGAGGATCTTGAAAAAGCCGCATGGTATTTGAATAGAGCAATTGAAAACAAAAAGAAAGATGCCGGACATTAGCCTTTGCAAAAATTATATGTGTCCGTTGGCCGAGCAATGCTATCGGTTCACGGCAAAACCAGATGAGTTATGGCAGTCATACACGGACTTTGAGCCGGATGATGAAGGAAACTGCGATCACTACATGGTCATCCCGGAAGGGATTTGGTATACAGATGAAAACGAATAACCTGTTAGTAACAGTTTCTGGAGGTAGGTCATCGGCAATGATGGCCTACCATATCCACAATAATCCTAAGTACAAGGATTTTAACAAGATATATGTATTCTGCAATACCGGAATGGAAAGGCCGGAGACCATTGATTTTCTGAAAAAAATTGAATCTGAATGGGGTATACCACTTTACTTAGTAGAAGGAACTTTTTCTGAAGTTATGGGAAAAGGTGTCGGCTACAAAGTTGTGTCATGGGATACCTTGGATATGAATGCTAATCCTTTTTCTGGGGCAGTTATGCATTTAAACAAAGGGACATTTGATGGTTTGCCAAATCAGGAATCTCCTTATTGTTCAGATAGAATGAAAGTCCAACCAAGTAAAAAATTTGCCGATGATATTTTTGGCAAAAAAAATTATCTGAAAGCAATTGGATTCAGGAAGGAGGATATGCCAAAAAGGATTTCATGGGCAGAAATCAAAGAAGAGGAGGAAAGGATATTCCCTCTTTTGACTGACTTTGAAGAACCAGTAGGTCTTATAGAACTTAATAAGTTCTGGGAGTCTCAACCTTTCAAGCTTGAAATCAATTCAAAACTGGGTAATTGTGAATTGTGTTGGAAAAAGTCTGATAAGAATTTAATTGATAATATCAGATATGGGACAAGGTTTGTTGATTGGTATAAGCAAATGGAAGACAAGTATGGAAATACTTCATTCAGGGGCAATAAATCAATAATGGATTTTGTCAAAATGGCCGAGCAACCTTTTACCCCAGAGATAGATTTTGGGCAAGAAGACTATAATTGTGTTTGTAATTTTTAAAACCTATGAAAGCAAGATTAGTATTTGATCTGACTGACTCAGATGACATCAAGGCACACCACCGGTGCCTGAAATCCGTGGACATGGCTTTGGCCTTGTGGGATATCAATAACCGGATTAACCGGATTTGGGATGAATCCGAAGATGCCAAGATGATTGATAGTGACCTTGTCTTTAAGGCACTTGAACAAATCATGGAGAAGTATAGCCTTAACCTTAATGAACTGATTGACTGATGGCACAAAAGGTAACGGCAGTAATGTGGCTACAAGAAGCATTGAGCCTCCATCTTACCCATGAGCAGAAGGTTCAATTTGAAGGTTTATTTCAACAATCCATTGGAATGCACAATAATGATATGTCTCGTGCCTACACAGAAGGATTTAAACGATGCAAATACATAAGGGAGTTAAGCACGGGAGTAATTCCTGATTATTCCGAGCCAATTCCTGATGACTTTGACACCTACTACGAAAAGACCTATGGGTTATAAGACCGCAGTTGATTGGTTATTCCAAAACCTATGGGAAGAACCAAAGGATAAAATGGTTTGGTATGCCATTCTGGATAAGGCCAAAGAAATGGAGAAGGAGCAGATAATTAATGCTTATCTTTTTGGGGAAAGAGCCTATAATTTTAATCTTCAAGATGCACAATATTACTACAACGAAACCTATGGAGAATAAACAAACGGCAGTAGAGTGGCTTCGGAAGCAATTGGAGACCCTATATCTTGATACAGACCCTTACGAGAGTGTATTTGACAAAGCCAAGGAAATGGAGAAGGAGCAAATCATTGAAGCCCATGATTCCGCTTATATTGCCATGAACCTTTGCTTTCGTGGGTTTGACAGGTCAGTAGAATATTACGAAAAAAACTATGGCAAAAATAGGGAGGGCAATCAGTCCATTACTGGAAAGGATTGAAGATACATTGTGGCTACATGAGCATCAGGAAGGTGTTCCACCAGGATACACCATGGATGGCTTCAGGGCCATCGTAAAGATATTCATGTCGGCCATGATGGACAAGATGTATGAACTTCAGGTGAAGGAAGATTTAGATCTGGAAGACAAGAAGGCCATGGCAGAATCATGTGGAGATGAGTTAAGGAAGCTTGTCCATACCTATACCGGAATTGATACCCTTGAAATGTATAAAGGAAGTTAATGAAATGATTGATTACAATAAGTTTAAAGATATAGTTACAGAACTGATTAAAACCAATCAAGAATTGGAAGACCTAAATCAGAAATATGGTATTGATATATCCTGGGCCTTTGATGCAGGAACCAATGCTTTTACATCAATGATTGAGTATCACTACGGAATATTTTCCGCAGATATGGTATCTGAGTTTATTATTAATAACCGAACAGATACTAAAAGACTTTATGAAATAATTCAAGAAGCACAGAAGCACGGCAAAAGTTAAGGAATGCCGTAGAATTGTGTCGCAAAAGTTGCCAATATTTGTGACAAGAGCAATGTGCAAAAAATGCATATACCTTTGTGGCACAACAGAAAGCCAATAGATGCCAACATTAGACCTGAGTAATTCGGAACTATGGAACGGTAAGTACCTTCCGGCCATTACCAGGCCAAAGATATATAACATTCTATACGGAGGCGCAGGAAGTGGAAAGTCTCAGACCATGATCCAGTTCTTCCTGAGTGAACTACTGAACCATGATGAAAATGAGAATGAGACCTTTGTAGTCCTTCGTAAAGTAGCGGCCACCATTCGTACTTCGGTCTACATGGACTTTAAGAATAAGATTTACGAATGGGGTCTGGGAGACCTGATTACCGCTTACGATGGAATATTTGAATTCCGATCCAGAAGTAACAAGATTATCTTCATGGGTGTGGATAACCCTGAGAAGCTAAAGTCACTTGCACAGGCCAAGTATATCTGGGTGGAGGAGGCTACCGAGTTAACCAAGGAAGACTTCATTCAGGTTACCCTTCGCCTTCGTGGTATATCCAAGCATCAGAAAAGATTCTTCCTGACCTTTAACCCGGTATCCGATAGCCATTGGATCAAGGAAAGGTTCTTTGACCGGCCACCGGATATTGAGAAGGATAAGATACTAATCCTGCATTCCACCTACAAAGATTGCTACCGGTTTCTGGATAAAGAATATCCCATCAGGATGGAAGCCCTGAAGGATGTTGATTATACTTACTGGGATGTTTACGCAAATGGAAACTGGGGGGTCTGGGATAGGGAGACCTTGTATGTTCAATACTTCAGTCCGAAGGATCATGTGGTGGAAGGATATCTGAGGGCGCACCCAGACTACCCTTTATACCTGACCTTTGACTTTAACATTACCAACACTTGTGTGGTTATTCAGTTCTCCAAGAATGCTCCGGGTCATTCGTACTACGGTACGATAAATGTCATCAAGACCTACCGGCATGGAGACCTTGGGGATTTGTGCAACATGATTAAGCAGGAATTCCCCGGTATGAGGTATGTGATTAACGGAGATCCGGCAGGACAAGCAAGGTCTGCCTTCACCACGGCTAATATGTCGGCTTATCAACTTATTGCCAACTTTATGAACCTACCGGATATGAACCTTCAGATTATGAGGTCATCTCCTAGTCACCTGAACACAAGGATTGTGGATACTCTGGTATTCAGGAAGTGTAAGATTCAGATTTCCGAGGAAGCCAACAAAGCCCTGATAGCCGATTTTAAGGAAGCCAAGGTTGACCGGAGGATAAGTCTGGATACCTGGAAGCAGAAGAACCCTGATAAGTCTCACGCATTGGATGCATGGAGATATTTTTCTTTTGCGAATTTTTATGAAATTGCAAGCGAATACAACATTCAGAAATTCAATGGCAAACTGTTGCAAGAATAATAAGGTAATCTGCGAACCCATCATCGGGTGTTGCACGGAATTCTGGGTGGAAGTGCCACCAGATTACATTGAGGCTACCATCCGAATCAGGATAACCAAGAGTAACAATGTTACCTTTGAGCAGACCATTGTAGTCGAAGATGGCCTTGTGGAAATCCCTTTGGATGTAATCGGGAATGATTGGTTCAATCCTTATGGTGGACCTTACACCCTTCAATACCTTGACCCAATGACTAATAATATCATTAACTTCCTTTGGGATGGGCAAATGGTAGATGGTGTCCAATGGAACATGGCACCGGGAATGAGTGATATTACTATCTGTACACTTGATATATTCTAATGAAGTATGATGTTTCCTGCGGAAAGGGCAGAAGAGGTTGTTGCCTTATTAAGCCTGATATTGATGGCCTTCCTGATGGCCTGTTTGTCTTGGTTCCTGAATCATCTCCTGGACGATCATCCGATTGGAAAATCGTATTTATTGTGGCTCCAAAGCCTACCGGAGAATCTGGCCAAACCCCTGGGTGAGTGTGTCTACTGCTCCGGGGCTTGGCAATTCCTTTTTGTAACCTTCTTTATATTTAAATACCCATTATTCTTATGCTTAATTGGTTTAGGTCTAAACCATCTCTTCCTGAAACAAGTGGGACTGATGCTCCCCAAGTAGATTCATCGGGAAAACCAAGGTACCAAGGTCTGGCACCGAAGGAACGGTGGGACCAGATTGAATATGTTTTTACCTCCGGTGGAATCCATTACTTCAAGTTTAATTCTGAGGTCAACATTCCTTTCCAGAGGGCGGTGGCCGCAAGGGATATCCTGACCGAGGAACTGTGGCAGATTAACCCTGACCAGTTGAAAGCTTGGGTAGCAAGTCTTATCGGGGTAGTAACCGATGACAAAAAGAAGCATGACAAGAAGCTTTTTGAAGTGGGTGTTTTGGCTCACCGGTTAAAGGAGCAATTGGATATGTCCTTCAGTCTAACAAGGCAGTTAAAACTGGCTTCGGTGCTTTACTTTGATGAAGGTGAGAATCCATTGGATTACCAGTATCCGTACAATCAGGAAAAGATTAAGCATTGGATGGCGAGTAACGATGTACCTGATTTTTTTATTCAACTCCCGGAGTACAGTTTAATGCCCTCTGGGAGAGAATTAACGGAGAGTTTCCCGACCTATTTGCAAGGGGAAACAATGGCAAGATTGAAAGACCTGACACATATTATTTCAATTATGTCCATGGACAATTCAGACAACGATACGATGAGGGCCTTGCAGTCGCAGATGGATCTCCTGAACGATATAAATTTATGGTCGAAAGGCCAGTTTACGAATACTACCTCTACTACAACCGGTGGATAACCGAGAAGAGAAGGGAAATCTCAAAAGCCAAAAGCAAAATTCGACAATAGGTTAGTTTTAGTTGAAAGGCCCTTGCAGATTGCAGGGGTTTTTTTTATGTACTTTTGCCAAAATTGATTTCCGATGGCTACCATTTCCAATAATGAGATTAAGATCAAGTATAGCCTTGACACCACCGACCTGGCGAATGCCACGGCCTTATTTGACCGATTGAGTGCGGAAGACCGGCAGTTACTTAATGATCTGAAGAAACTTCAGGCTCAGTTGACCGCAACTGGTCAGGCAGGGCAACAGGCCGGGAATCAAATGTCTAATGCGGCCAGAAATGCCACCAATGATTTTGACAGAATGAGTGTTTCTGCAAAAAGAATTGGAGGTTACATAGCCACTTATTTCTCAGTTCAAGGTTTAATAAATTTTGGAAAAGCAGTTTTGGATACTACCATAAAAATGGAAAGTCTTCAAAAGGCTATTGAGTTCACATCAAAAAGTGCAATTGGAGGCCAAGCTAATCTTGAGTTTTTAAGACAAACTGCCGAAAAATTTGGAATCCCGTTAGAAGCGGCAGTTGAAGGGTTTAAATCTTTATCTGCGGCCGCAGGGAGAAACAACCTTCCTATGGCAACGCAGAGGCAAATGTTCACAGACTTGTCTGCCGCAATGTCGGCTTTAAGTCTTACTGCTCAAGATGCACAGTTAGTTTTTTTTGGATTTGGGCAAATGTTATCTAAGCCAAAGGTTAGCGCACAAGAACTTTACCACCAGATTGGGGAAAGGCTTCCAATCGCAATTGAAGCGGCTCAAATTGCGGCCGCAAAACTAACCGGGCAAACAAAAGTAACGGCAGGAGAATTAACGAAATTAGTTGAAACTGGTAAATTATTATCATCTGAATTTGCTCCTGCATTTACGGAAGCACTTGGGAAGCTTGCAGGCCCAGGAGCATTGGTAGATACACTTGGGAAAGATGTAACAAGATTATCAACTGCATGGACTGAATTTAAAAATGCAATTGGGAATTTAACTGGAGATTATTTAACAGATGTCCTTAGAAAGATACAGAAGTTTGTCGAAGGAACTAAACTTGAAATAGACTTTTTAAACTACTATCTATCTGATAATAATATATTTAAGTCACTAGCACCAGGATATGATGTTGAATCATTTAAAGAATTTAAAAAAAATTCAGAAGATGTAATAGCTATTTATGACGGCATCGTAAAAAGTGCCGAAGACAGATTTTCTGAACTAAACACAATAAATTCGGAATTACAGAAGGTCTTGACAGACTCTACCAAAGAAGGATTAGATAAAAGAAATGAACTTGAAAAAAGATATGCTCAAGAGAGACTATCAGTAACAACTGAAATAAATAGTGAAATTAAAAAAAGAGAAATAGATATACAGAAATTCAAACAAGATATAATTGAAACCCAAAAGAAAATTGATAATGAATATTTAAGAACCGGTTATACCCAAGATTTAGAAAAGAGGATAAATAAAAATAAGCAATACATTAAACAAGCGGAGGCGGCTATAAAAGCATTACAATCTCTTTATGGTTCGGTTCCTGAACAAGCTTCATTGCTTCCAGATCCTGATGCAGAGAAAAAGAGGGTAAAGTCCCTTGAAGATGAATATAGAAAAATCATTGCGGCCATTGAAGCAAGAAAGACCGCAGAAGATGATAGGATTAAGGCAAGTACTAGAGAAGGTTATACCAGAGACATTAAACTTCTTGAGAACAATGTCAAGTTCAATGAGGAAATGCTTGCAGTTGATGAGAGCGCAAGGTTTAAGAACCTTGAACTTGCCAAGAACAATGCGGTAAAAAGAAAAGGGGAAAATGAGCGAGATAATCAAGAGCAGTTAAATATTAGGAAAAAAGCTCTGGATGAAGCCCTGAAAATTGAAGAGGAGTATTTCAAAAGGACTCAGGATAAGCTTGATGAAAATGCCTTAAAAAGAAGACAAGCCAAACAGACTGAACTTCAGAATGACATTGAAGACATCCAGAAGAATACTGACGATCAGGTCAAGGTTTTGATTGAAGGACTTAACAAAGAAGTTAAAGTCCAGGAGATAGGGGAAAAAGAAAGGTTGGCAATTGTAAATAGGTATAATGCTCAGATTACCAAGGTCAAGCAGGATAGCCTGAACCAACAACTTCATGCTCTTCAAATGTATTACGATGAGCAGGAGAAACTGGATGAGCAAGCGGCCTTTGACCGGAATGAAATTTACATTGGTGCGGCTACCAGAAGACTTGCCGCAGATGCCAAGAATGAATATGACCGTCAAGATATCCTTGACCAAGGCGCATTAGCAGATATTACAAACAATAGGAACCGGCTTCTGGCCGATGAGAAAAGACTTAAAACTGCTTATGGGCTTTCTGAGCAATATAGAGAAAGGGAGGCCGCAATGATCAAGGCTAATCTTGCAGACCTTGCATCTCAGGAGTACGAGATTCAGGTTAATGCCGAGAAGAGGAAGCAGGAGAAGATGCTTGAGATTGTTCAGGCATCCGCAGATGCTATGAGTCAAATATTTAATGACCTTGCAAATCTTTACATATCCAATCTGGATAGAGAGAAAGAAGCTTTGTCTCAGAAGTACGATGCCGATGTCCGTTTAGCCGATGGGAACAAGCAGAAGCTTGCCCAGTTAGCACAGGAGAAAGCAAGGGCAGAATATGAGATTGAATTGAAGCAATTCAAAGCCAGACAAATCATGGCCGTTGCCGAGGTTATATTCAAGACTGCCCCAGAGATTGCCAAATGGATCTCCACCGGGGTTCTGGCACCGGTAGCCGCAATTGGTTTGGCCGCACAAGCTTTTGCAATCGGGGCTATCTTGGCTCAACCGCCTCCGGTGCCTCCATACAAAGATGGTACGAAAGGAATCCCTCACCCCGGTGGACCTGCTCTGGTGGGCGAAGCCGGAACTGAGAAGGTAATTACCACGGATGGTCAGGTTTACTATACTCCTCCAATGGCTACCTTGGTGGATCTTCCAAAGGGAGCGCAAGTAATCCCGAATCATGCCTTGTCCAGAAGGGAATTGTTCTTGGCCGGTTCATTGAATGAAAAGAAACCAGGTTCACCTAATTCCGACATTGGTCACAAGCTTGACCGGATTGGAGGAATCCTGGAAGGACTGCCGGTTCATCAGGTAAACATGAATGAGAAAGGATTTGAGAAGTTCATCAGGACTCCAAGAAGAACTACAAAGATTTTAAATAACCAA
>Ga0315904_10013402_pt1 | contig 10265 bp, 7 predicted proteins | sample LakEriMetagenome_6_FD_203529 | JGI IMG/M metagenome (GOLD analysis project Ga0315904, IMG submission 203529) | Freshwater fungal communities from buoy surface, Lake Erie, Ohio, United States - Buoy 12 MA120 | ecosystem: Environmental > Aquatic > Freshwater > Lake | place: USA: Lake Erie, Ohio...
AAACTATTAGATGAAATAACAGTCCTTAATGAAATGAATTACAATTCATTAAGTAGCAGGATTGAAATCCTTAAACAACAAATAACAGAGGGCTGAGTTAGAATAAGCTGAGTTGTTTTTTGTCTTCAGGCTTGCCGAAAACTGCTTCAAAGTTCCTTTTGAAAGCATTGATATTGTCCTCACTTACGCTGTAAATCATGCTTGTTTTGAAGGGCAATCCTTCAATGAAGCCTGCCTGCTTTAGTTCGGCAAGATGCTGACTGACAGTACTTTGTGAAAATGGCAATTGCGCTACGATGTTCTTGCACGTTTGGTCATTGTGTTCCAATAGGAACTTTAAAATCGCCACCCTAGCAGGATGCCCAATCGCCTTTGCACCTTGCGCGAGTACCTTGTAATCTGGAGCAAACTCCGCAATTTTTTTTGATTTCATCGTATATTGGGTTTTAAAAATAGATTACAAAAATAAACATTTTATCGTTAAAAGCAATTGAACGATGAATATTTTAATCTCTTTTATGTTTCCACCTGCGGTGGCTCCACAGCCAGTTTTCTGGTTGGCTGATGATATCTCTTTCTGTCGCCCTTGCAATCAGTTCGGTTATCTCTCCGTCGCTTGTTTGAGATGGGCTATCGCACAGTATGTTTGTATGGCAGACATAATATCCCCGTGCTACTTTCTCAGCTTGTAGATACATCACCGCATGTCCAAACTTCTTCGCAATCTTCTCACTGCCTTGCATGAAGCAGGTATCTTGATTTAGGAATGTGGTCCAATACGCATTTTTACCATTCGCCGGATTTTGATCACCTATAAATGCTGTCGCCGTGAGTTTATGTGCGTTTGCACTCATGTGTCTCAGGGTTTTTTCCATTGGAAAAGGTTCTGTACCGAAACGACTCCGAACCTTATAAAACCACTTTTCCCAGTTTGGACTGCTTAAGGTCTTATAAACGCATTGTGCGTGATGTGGAGCACTAATATCCGCCGCAAGGCAAACCCACTCCCAATTGCCGCAATGACTCATAACCACAATCACACTTTTACCCTCAGCTGCCAATTTTTCAAATAGGGAAGGATCTGAGAGTTTCATGCGCTTCCGCAATTCAGATTCCGAAATACTCATCCCCTTAATTGTCTCCAACATCATGTCAGCCAGGTGTTTGTAAAACTTGCGTTCTATAGTTCGACGTGCTTCTATAGTCATTTCCGGAAAAGACCGTTCAAGATTTCCTCGAACGACTTTTACCCTGTAGCCAAAAACACTATATAAAAGTAAGTAAAGTAGGTTTGACAGGCCATAGAGCACGCTAAATGGCAATATGCTTATCAGCCATAATAGGGGATATACAAACAGTCTAAACGCCACTAAAAGGGTTATAGCTTACTTGAAATAACGAAAATCCTGTCCGTTTTTAATCTTTAACAAGGATTCGTACATCAAATCAATACAACTTTGAATATCATCTTCATGCACCATTTCCACGGTTGTGTGCATGTACTTCAATGGAAGCGATATTAATGCTGAGGCCACCCCATGCGCACTGTAGGCAAAGCTGTCCGTATCTGTACCTGTGCTTCTGCTCACTGCGGATCTTTGGTAGGAGATTTTCTTGTCCTTCGCGGTCTTAAGGAGCAATTGCAATAAGTTGTTTTGTACAGCAGGCCCCCAAGTTAAAACTGCGCCTTTTCCACAGCGACAATCGCCCTGCTTCTTTTTATTGTACAAAGGCGATGTAGTGTCGTGGGTTACATCAGTAACGATTGCAACATCTGGATTGAGGCGTCTGCTAATCATTTCTGCGCCGCGTAATCCTATTTCTTCTTGTACAGAGTTTACGATATACAAGGTGAAGGGTAGTTCTTTCTTGTTTTCTTTGAGTTTACGGGTAACCTCAGCAATCATAAAACCACCGATACGGTTATCCAAGGCACGACCAACCAAGAACTTTTCATTCAGCCACATCATTTGGTCTTGGAACACGGCCACAGAACCTACATGTACGCCTTTTTTCTCAACTTCTTCGCGGCTGCTGCACCCAATATCTATGAATACTGTGTCTTGCGCAGTTTCTGGATTTTTGTCCTGACGCACATGGATTGCAGGCCATCCAAAAATACCTTGTACTATGCCTTTTTCACCATATATATTCACCCGCATGCTCGGTGCGATTTGAAAATCACTGCCTCCATTTCTAATTACATAGATATAGCCATCCTCAGTTATATAATTTACAAACCATGAAATCTCATCAGCATGGGCTTCTATAACCACTTTATATTCTTTACCAGGATTAATTACGCCAACCGCAGTGCCGTAAGTATCCACGATATGTTCATCAATGTATGGCTTTAGATAATCCAACCATATTTTCTGTCCACTGCTTTCAAAACCAGTGGGTGAAGCATTATTCAAATAATTTTCTAGAAATTTTTTCGACTCTTTGCGCATAGGGCAAATATAGGCAACGCAATTCTGCAGCACAACAAGGTGTATAAAGCGGGGATATGTTACCAACTCTATGCAAGAAATTGCAGGTTCTTTCGTTTAACTATCGCATGCAATTCAAAAGCGAACTCATCCCGGTACTCCTGTTGGCACTTTCAGTTGGAACTGTCAAAGCCCAAGAAACGCTTTCCATTTATGGAAAAACCTATAAGGTATTTCCTTATAGAATGGAGTATACCAACTCAGAAAAGACCGATATACCCTTCTATCCAGGTGTGTTAGAAGATGGAGAGTATGTTGTACTATTTGCCATGCCCAAATCCTACTCATATCCGCCTGATTACAAGGGAACCAATGACTATCCAGCTTGTATCTTTACCATTGTGGATGGTAAAAAAGAGGGTTCTGTGGTGTTTTATACCAATAAACTTCAGAAATCAGGATGGCCTTTGGTGATGCTCAAAGGGCAATACAAAGACGGATTGAAGCAAGGCAATTGGCACTATTATAATTATAGTGTATACGGAAAGGTGAGAGATAGCCTGGTTATTCCGTACGATAAAGACTTGAAATCTGGCACACAGTTGCAATGGTTTTATGATGATGAAGTAGAAACCACAGAGTATAAAAATGGTTTAAAAGAGGGTTTTAGACGGAGCAAAGGCACTTCTTTTCATTATGTAAATGACACCCTGGATGGGTGGCAATACGATACCCTTTATGATAAACCCTTTCGCGTGTATATGAATCATGGCAAACGCGGAGATACCTTGTACATGGGGAAAAGGGATAAGGACTGGGTTAAAATCATAATTCTCAATGAAGAATTGGACAAAAAAGATATTACCGACAGTGCAAGCCTATACGCAGATGTAGTTTCTGACAATCCCAGAGACCTCTTGTATTACGTTCAGGAATCAGATTTAAAACATGGGTTTGAATACTACACGTCAAACAACTACACGGGCATTTACGGTAAAATAGAAACCTATGATTCCTTTAACCATTTGAAGCAAACCGATTATTTTGTTGGTAATGCCCTCAGAATTGCGCCCATACGCAAAGAAATAGAGGAATCTGAAATCCGAAGCAGAAAACCAAAGACCCATCCTTACGAAATTGTAAAGTCGGGCAAGAAAACACTATATCTGATTAAAGATAAGTATACCTACGAGAACAAAATCATCAATCAACATCCAGTGTTAGGTACTATTTACCAAGAACAATGGATTGTTGACGGCAAAACCGCGCTGCTACAGCAGTATTTTGTAAGCTATTTCTCTAAGCAGCTTATTTTCAAAAGAAAACTTGGAGATTTTGATTACCTCAACCGGGGATTAGCCGAAATCAATCGCAGCTATTCCGATTCTATTGAAGAGTATACCATCTGGTATTATATACTCCAGCAAGGTAAAGCACCCAATTATTTCCTAAAATACAAACCCTTGGGCACGAATCAATCTGGATTGAGATATCAGTCTTTTGGATACCTAAAAGACCAGTATATCAACATTGTAGGCACCAATTCAGAAGATGATAGTATTTTAACGATACTTACGGGAAGGGCAGGGATTAGCGAGTTCAACGATAGCCAAGTCATCATCCAAAATTTGGATTACAGAAACGACGGTGAAAATTCATTTGCCATGGTATGGGCCGATACCGTGACTTTTGACAAAATCTCTAATGCGGATTCAACGGTATGGTCTTATAGATCGTATCTTGATAAATATTATCCGGAAAAATCTATTAAAAACTATGCAAGCAGTGCAATGTTGCCACTGAGAATGCCCAAAATCTATATCAATTTCAGGCCCTTCAGCGGTGCATTGCATTTAAATATTGGAGGATACGATGGAGCCTATAAAATACCGATTCGCATCTCCACAAACTACCTTCAAGAAAAGGTAGCGACTGTGACAATTGAAGGGCGGTACAGCAATTGGGACGAATATAATTATTACAATTCTTCCTATTATTTGGATCACCTGTATGTTAACGGGGTAGAGGATGGATTCGCGCAAGGTCGGATAACCTTAGATATCGATGCCTACGAAATAAAGAGGAAGAAACTTAAAAGCCATTACGATTATCATGAAGCAGAGGTTAAAGCTTACTATAGTAATGGGTTAATTAATGGGGAGCTGTTCAATAACAAGTATGATAAAAATTTAAAGCTCAATTATAAGAAAGGCAAGCAAACTGGAATGCAGTTTGAAAATGGCGTGGCGGACAGACAAAGCCATTATGAATATGAAGAAGCTTACAATTCATCTGTTTTCCTGAATCAAAAGGGGCAGTTAGATGGGGTTGTGAGTATTGATATTTCAGGTGATAAGCACATGAATATTGGAATGGAAAATGGGAATCCAGAAGGTCCATACCTGATTTATTACAATAATCTACTGGTGGATAGTGGCTATTTCAAAGATGGCAAAATGCATGGTGACTATAAATCATGGTATTTTGACCAAGATAGAGATACCACAATACTCACATTCCAAGGCAATGTAAAAGAAAACTACCTCATTGATACAGTAAGGACTTATTTTCCTGATGGCCAGCCGAGCTGTGTTTTGGTGTTACAAGATTCCATTCAAGCACTACAGGTAGTCAAATACTCCAAAGCATCACTTGCCCTTTATGGTATTCGTAACTCCCAAAGTGTATATGTGAGCTCGAGTAGCGATTACATTTCAACTGCCATTGATTCATCGCGAGAAAGCGATAAAAATACATGGAACAATACCATGTATTTTGAACGAAATTTAACGGTCTATTGCAATGAAGAAGGGATAGGGGCTTCTCAAAATGACAGACTCATTGAGTTTTCGCCAGATTGGGATGGATACTACAAGTACTATTACAAGTCGGGTTTATTGAACCAAGAAGGCATGGTAGACAAAGGATTGAGAAGTGGACTATGGAAATTTTACAATGAGGCGGGTTATGTATTTAAGGAGATTTATTATAAATCGGATTCGGCGCTAGATCCGTATGAAAACAACGAAAAACTGTATTACAAGGGGATTTGCAAAGGCTTTGACAATTTTGGAAAGCCCATTTATGAAGGGTATATCATGGATGAAAATTTCTCTTATGCCTGCGCTACTGAAGGTGCCATTTCTTTTCAAAAATTATACTATACCAAGGTTTACGATTCCGCTGGCAGGGATATTTTGAGGTCAGATGCGCACATACCTGTTGCAGATTACCAAATCTCCGGGGCCAAGTTGTTTGACGGTTACTGGTACAATGGAAAGCGTGATAGTTTATGGAAAACATACAATGCGGGCGGGAATCCTGAGTCTATTGGTTTTTACCGAAATGGAAAGAAACATGGCCGTTGGATTCAAGGAGATTTATCCGGTGTGAATTATATAGACAATGCTTGTTTTAAAGTGGAGGATTCTTATGCAATAGACGAATTGCGCAAGGAATTAGAATTTACCGAGACACTCTTTGATGATGGTAAAGTACTGGAAACACATACGACAGAAGTGCAGACCGATGGATTTTCGACATCTTACAACTGGTATGGTTTCACCAAAATTGAGAAAATTCCTTGGTATTGGGGAAAGCGCAGGATTGAGAGCCACAGTTACGATTATTACAAGAGCCACTCAAATCACAATTTATGGAGAATGATTGTGCGTTCTATATTTGGAAGGCGCCGGTATCGTCATCATGATGTGTTTTAATCTTGTTGCAGTTACGCAAAGCCGTTCAGAAGTTTCTGTCTATTAGCTTACGGGATTTATTCAGTTAGAAGGATTCTGTATACACAGTTGTATACTTTGATTATTTTTTTCAAATAATTCGAATTTCACAGAGAAAAAGAATCTCGGAGTCATCGGTAGGTTTAACTGCAATTTAATATTCTAACTGAAGCTTGCAGTGGACTCTGATGATTCCGGCAAGGCTGTCGTAGGCAGTTGCCATAGTTTTCCCTTAGCCCTCGATAAGTTATATAATTTACATTATGTTAAGTTGTGCAATCAATGTAGGCTCCACCTTTTTTCGGACCATTCAAAATTAGAATTTTATCATCTAGTTTCCAATTGTTCATATTCAACTGGTGTTAAATAATTTAGGGCCTTGTGTGGCCTGTGATTGTTGTAGTCCTGTATGTATTCCTCGGCCAGCTCTCTGAACTCTTTAAGACTTCGGAACACATATGCGTTGAGCAATTCTCTGCGGAATGAGCCGTTAAACCTTTCGATATATGCATTTTCTGTAGGTTCTCCTGGTTGGATAAATACCAATTTGATATGATGATCCTTACACCATATATCAAGTTTCGCTGAGATGAACTCAGGTCCATTGTCAACTCTTATCATTTCGGGTAGTCCGCGACTTTGTTTCAAGCGTTCCAAAACCCTTATCACACGCAGCGCAGGCAATGAAGTATCTGCCTCTATGGCAAGCACTCTTCGGTTAAAATCATCAATTACGTTTAAGGTGCGAAAAGTGCGGCCATGCCAAAGGCTATCGGTCATGAAATCAATACTCCATACTTTATTTGGTGCCTCAGGCTGGTAAAGCATCTGTTTCACGCGCGCGGGGAGCCGCTTTTTAGCTCTTCTACGGATATTTAATTTCATAGATGTATATATTCTATACATGCGTTTATGATTGTCTGCCAGACCCTGCTTTCTCAGGCGAAAATAACATTGCCAAAATCCAATGGAAGGATGTTTCTCGGTCATTGCTGTCAAGCCTTCTATTACATTATCGTCTGTTCGCTTTCGTACAGGTTTATAGCTCCATTTTTTACGGTCTATCTTTACCGCATTACACGCCTTGCGAGCACTGATTCTATGTTCCTGCATCATATGTTCAGCCAGAGCTTGTTTACTGGCAAGGCTTACAGCTTTTTTTCAACGGCATCTTTCAAAGCATGATGAACTAGACTTAGTTCAGCATACATCTTCTTCAGTCTGCTGTTTTCTTCTTCAAGTACTTTCATGCGTTTTACATCACTCACTTCCATGCCACCATACTTTGCCTTCCAGTTGTAAAATGTAGGCTCGCTAATGCCTAGGTCGCGACATATGTCGCTTACCTTAGAGCCACTTTCATGTTGCTTGATGGCCTTTACAATCTGGGCCTCTGTGAATCTTGTTTTCTTCATTGTATTCGGTTTTAAAATTAGTAATCTTCTTTGAAATCCCTAGCGCGCCTTGCGGCTTGTGAATTCTAATTTTAAATGGCCGAATTTCGGGGGAGCCTACATCAAGAATAAAGCGACCGAAGCCGCTTTATCTTAAAATCTATTACTCTCCTTGTGCTTCTTTCAAGCTATCAATTTTGGCCTGAGCCGCATCTGCACCCTCTTCTCCTATTATTCCAAAGTCATACGATTCATAAAGTGTTATGCTTACGAAATTCAAACAATTATGAAATAGTATTCGGTAACAAAAATGTAAGCGACTACTGATAATTTTCAACTATATATATATACGGAGAAATTTGTTCGATTTGAGCAGTCAGACTTTTACCAATAAGTATAGATTTACTTTGTGTTAAAGTTTTATTCTTCAGCTGTTTTATTAGAGCAACAGCATATATTGATTTAATCGCATAACTGACATTCTCAGCTTCCATTACTCCACTGCTCAAAACACCTATCAATTCACCATTACTATTAAATACTGGACCACCGCTGTTACCAGGTTGAGCCGCTATGTTTGTTTGATATTTTCTTATATCTCCCTGAAAGCCACTATTTGAACTAATTGTACCATCAGTCATTTTTATCTCCTCTCCTAATATATCAATCTCGGGATATCCCATAGTATATACTTTTTCCCCAACCTTCCCAGTAGTTTCCGCAATAGAGTATGGTATAACTGACTGAAAATTAGAAAAATTGGTATCATTAATTTTAATAATGGCCAAATCATTACTTTGGTCCTCATAAATAACCGTTGCATCAAATGACACAAACTCCTCACCTTTTGGTTTTCTTAATTTAATCTTTTTATAATTTTGGATTACATGATAATTTGTAATAAAATAACCATCAACAGATATAGCAAAAGCTGTTCCTGTACCATATATTTCTAAATTTTCTTTTTCTATTGACTTTGTTTCAGTAGAATCTTCATTTGCAGTTATTGGGGCAGACTTTTCTTGTTTACTAACTCCTTGTAAGGATTCAATTTTGGCCTGGGCCGCATCTGCACCCTCTTTGTCTTCCAACTCTAAGGCTACACGCTTTAATGCCTTATAGATGTTCAATTGTTCTTCAATGCCATAATTGATATTCTCAGACGCCATTTCTAAGTATTTACGCGCTTCCAAGTATACCGCTTTGAGTTTGTCCTCGATTTGCTGTCTTGCAGCCCCTGTGCTGCCTACACGCTTCTCATAAAGACCTTTGGTCTCGTAATTGATTAATGCAATCCCAAGATTGTAGTTCGCATCGTAGTTGAACTCATCCAACTCAATTGCATCGCGGTAATCTCGAATTGCTGCTGCAAAGCTATCTCTTCTTTCGTTCAGGGTACCACGAATAAAGTACAAGCGGCTTGATGGGTTCATATCCAATTGGGCAGCGACATCAGCAAACAAATCATCAACTCTGTTTACGCTGATATAATAGTTTACAAGGATATTGAACATATCATTGTCACCAGGCGCTGCTGCCAGTCCTTTTCTAATGATAGATTCTGCAGTCACGGTATCCCCTTCTTGCAGATACACTTTGCTCAGATTTTCAAATACGGCTGGACTTTTGCTGCCACCATCGATAAGCTCTAGCAATACTTCCTTTTTGATAGTATTACTGCTGGCGTATAAAGCAATCACAGCCAATCTCTCTTCCAAGTACTTAGAAGTAATGCCTTGACGGGCCAAAGAACCTTGATTCGCAGTATCTAATTTAGAATGCAAAAACGACAGGATGCGGTAATATTGAATGGCGCTATCGTAGAGCTTATTGTCCGTAACCTCTGCAGCTTCGTTGAAACCAACACCAAATGCATTGAATGTTTCGTACTTACCTGCTTCCACATCCGCTTTTTTCATTTCCTGCTCACTTCTCCAGAAGCGCATCATAGAATAAGAAGAAATGAAACCAGCAGAAGCCGATTGGTCACTCAACATATCATGGTTGCGCGCTTCAAATACACGGGTGTATACCATGGAACGCACCATCCACATGTAATACCAATTTTCTGTGGTCTTGTGCTTAGAGGCTTTATCTATAGCCTGTTTGGCCAACAAAATGTTGTCATCGGTTACAGGATCCATGAGAATGTAGTTCTCTGCATCCTTCACATCAAGTTTCTGTGCATTCACCGCCAATGTGGCGCCGAACAACAGAGATAAAGTGGCCGCTTTAATAAATTTATTCTTCATTATTTGTAAGGGTGTCATCGTTCTGTGCTTCAGGATTTTCAATTTCTGTTCCATCAGCAATAATTCCATCAACATTCTCATCTTCTTCGTCTTCTTCTCTTGGAACTACAGAAATACCAGCGATTTCATCATTGCCTTTAATATTGATGAGTTTCACACCTTGTGTTGCTCTGCCCATCACACGCAATTTATCTACCGCCATACGAATTGTCATTCCACTCTTGTTGATGATCATAAGGCCGTCTGCATCTGTTACAGTGAGCATGCCCACCAAGTCGCCGGTTTTATCCGTTACACTTATGGTTTTCACGCCTTTACCTCCACGTCCTGTAATACGGTAGTCTTCCAAATCTGTGCGTTTGCCATATCCTTTTTCACTGACTACCAAGATGGTTGTTTCCTTATTATTAGGATTTACACAAACCATGCCAATCACCTCATCCTTATCCG
>Ga0315904_10013403_pt1 | contig 10264 bp, 8 predicted proteins | sample LakEriMetagenome_6_FD_203529 | JGI IMG/M metagenome (GOLD analysis project Ga0315904, IMG submission 203529) | Freshwater fungal communities from buoy surface, Lake Erie, Ohio, United States - Buoy 12 MA120 | ecosystem: Environmental > Aquatic > Freshwater > Lake | place: USA: Lake Erie, Ohio...
CATCGCGTAATCGAGTGCCGTATCAGGCTGGAAATGCAGGTCTGGCGCATATTTCAGGCGCACCGCGTGGGAAACCTCCCGCCGCAGGAAGGAACTCACGCGCTTCAGGCCGGCCAGCTCTTCCTTGGTGATTTCCCGCCCGAGTGCCGCGACAAAAGCGGTCATATGCTTCAAATCCGGTGAGGCGCGCACCTCCGTCACCGTGACATGCAGGCCCTGCAAGGCGGGATCGCGAAATTCTTCGCGGGCGAAGGTGGCGGAAAGCGCATGGCGCACTTCTTCCGCCACGCGCAATTGGCGCTGGGAAGGGCCTTCCGCCCGGCCGTGATGCTGATGCTTGCTCATGAATATTTCCCTGCCCGGGCCGCATAGCCCAGGCTTGCCAGAAAGGCGGGGCGGTCGCGGCCTTGGCTCAGCCCGCTACCGTCTCCGTCTCATAGCATTCGATCTGATCGCCAACGCGGATATCGTCGTAATTGGCGAAGGACATGCCGCATTCCAGGCCATTGCCGACTTCGCGCACATCATCCTTGAAGCGGCGGAGCGTGGACAATTCGCCCTGATGGATCACGACGCCATCGCGCAGCAGACGCACACCCGCGCCGCGCTTGACCTGGCCTTCGGTGATGCGGCAGCCGGCCACCTTGCCGATGCGCTTGACGTCGAAGACCTGCAGGATTTGCGCATAGCCCAGGAATTTTTCGCGCTGCACCGGCGCCAACTTGCCCTTGACCAGCTTTTCAATGTCATCCGCGACTTCGTAGATGATCGAATAGTAGCGGATTTCGACCCCTTCGCGCTGCGCCAGATCACGCGCTTGCGATGTGGCGCGCACATTGAAGGCGACAATCACCGCATCGGACGCCTTGGCCAATTGGATATCGGATTCAGTGATCTGACCCACCGCGCTATGCAGCACACGCACGCGGACTTCTTCATTGCCAAGCTTGCCGAGTGTGACACCAATGGCTTCAGAACTGCCCTGCACATCGGCCTTGACGACAACGGCGACTTCCTTCTGCTCACCCGCCTGGATGCGGGCCAGCATATCGGTCAGGCTGCCACGGCCAGCACCCGCTGTGGCGGTGGCCTTTTCGCGCAGCTTGCGCTGGCGGAATTCGGAAATCTCCCGCGCGCGGGCTTCGTTTTCCACGGCGATGAAATTCTCACCCGCCGTCGGCACGCCGGAGAGGCCGAGGATTTCCACAGGCAGCGCCGGACCGGCATCCTTCACGGGGCGGCCCTTATCATCAAGCATCGCGCGCACGCGGCCCCATTCGGCGCCGGCCACCACAATATCGCCCTGCTTCAGCGTGCCCTTTTGCACCAGCACGGTCGCCACGGGACCACGCCCGCGGTCGAGCTTGCTTTCAATCACGGTGCCTTCCGCCGCGCGGTCCGGATTGGCGCGCAGGTCAAGGATTTCCGCTTGCAGCGAAATCGCCTCCAGCAGCTTGTCCAGATTGATGCGCTGTGTGGCGGAGACCTCAATTTCCTGGGTCTCACCACCGAGGCTTTCCACCACAACCTCGTGCTGCAGCAATTCCTGCTTCACGCGTTCGGGCTTCACGCCGGGCTTGTCGATTTTATTGACGGCGACAATCAGCGGCACATTGGCCGCGCGCGCATGGCGAATGGCCTCCACCGTCTGCGGCATGACACCATCATCCGCCGCCACCACCAGCACCACCATATCGGTCACCGATGCACCACGCGCACGCATGGCGGTGAAGGCTTCATGGCCAGGTGTATCAATGAAGGTTACGCGGTCACCCGCCGGCACCGTGATCTGATAGGCACCAATATGCTGCGTGATGCCGCCCGCTTCATGGGCAACCACATCGGTCTTGCGGAGCGCATCCAGCAGGCTCGTTTTGCCATGGTCCACATGGCCCATGATGGTGACCACAGGCGGACGCGGCAGCAATTCCGTATCCGTATCCTGCGCACCTTCCAGGCCCATTTCGACATCGGATTCACTCACGCGCTTCACGCGGTGGCCGAATTCCTGCACCACCAGCTCGGCGGTATCGGCATCAATGCTTTGCGTCAGTGTCGCCATCACGCCCATGCGGAACAGGGACTTCACTACCTCCCCGCCGCGGGCGGCCATGCGATTAGCCAATTCCTGCACGGTGATGCTTTCCGGCACCACCACTTCGCGCACCACGCGTTCCGTGCCGGAGCGCAGCCGCGCCAATTCCTGCTGGCGGCGTTCACGTTCACGCGCCCGCCGGACAGAGGCGATGGACCGCGTCCGTTCATCCTCACCTTCCAGCGCGGCTGCCACGTCAATGCGGCCTTCGCGGCGCCGATCAGCGCCGGGCGGAGATTTCTTGACCGGCGCGGGCGTGAGCCGCTTGGCCGGACCAGGCGCCGCGCCAGGGCGACGCAGCGCCGGGCGGCGTGGCCCATCCTCATCATCATCTGAAGGCGCACGCGCCTTGAGCGTGAGCTTGACCGGCGGTTCTGACGGCGCGGTTGGCTTGCGCGCGGGCGCGCCGGCAGGGCCGCGGCTCGGCGCTGCCGCGGGTGCTGCGGCTTGCGGCGGAGGCGTGGGGCGACGCGCCGCTTCCTGAGCAGCTCGGGCTTCCTGTTCCGCACGGCGGGCGGCTTCTTCCTTGGCGCGGGCTTCTTCTTCCACGCGGCGCGCGGCTTCTTCGGCGGCAGAGCGCACCATCAGCGCTTGGCGTTCGCGTTCCTCACGCTGGCGCTGCGCCTCGTTGCGGCGGTTTTCTTCCAGCACCCTTTGCCGCATGGCGAGTTCCGCCTGCGTCAAGGGCCGGCCCGTGCTGGTGGTGCGGGCGGCCTGGCCCCCGCCACCTTGGCGGCCACCGGCACCCTGGCGACCAGGCGCGCCACCGGCGCGGCCTGCGGGCGGGGGTGCCATCGGCACGCGAGCTGAAGGCGGCGCCGGGGTTGCAACGGCAGCCGGAGCAGGGGGCGGTGTCGGCGGCGGCGCGGCTGGCGCAGGCGCGGGCGCAGCGGCCACAGATACCGGAGCAGGCGGCTCGGCGACAGGCTCGGGGGCCGGTGGGGGTGCTACTTCCGCGGGCGCTGCCACCGCAGGGCTCGGCGCGGGTGGAGGTGCTGTGGGTGCTGGCGCTGGCGCAGCAGGCGCCTTGGCGACGGGTGCCGGCGCGGGCGCGGGTGCCGCCGGGGCCGGGCCAAGGGCGCGTGCGGCGGGCACGCCAATGCCGGGCCGCACCGGGCTTGGCGCCACGGCGCGCTTTTTGACGACTTCGACCTGCACGGTCTTGGATCGGCCATGGCTGAAGGATTGGCGGACGCTGCCCGCATCCACCGTCTTGCCAAGCTCGAGGCGTCCGCCGGGCCGAAGGCTCAGCCTGCTTTTACCCGCGTCCTGCTCGTTCTGGTCACTCATTCGCCGCTTTGAACCCGATCATCTGATACACATTGAGCCGCCGCATACCCGGCCAGCCTTAGGATTTAGACACTATCTTGCGCGGAAAGGCCAGAAAGCCTGCCCGCCTCAGACCGGATGGCATCAGCCAAACGGCCCGGCGCGATCGCCACATGAACAATGTGGTCACGCCCAAAAACCCGCCCCAATTCAGCGGCAGAAAGCGGCGCAATCGCCGCCATGCCACCGCCAGAGAGGCGTTCACGCTCTGCTGGGCTGCCATCCTTGGCCTGCACCAGCAAGGCAATTCGATCCGCGGCGCGCCATTCCCGCACCGCCTGCCAGCCCGCCACCGCCTGACCCGCCCGGCGCGCAAGCCCCAGCAGATCGGCAATCCTGGCACGCAGCCCCTGTTGCAGCAGCCCCGCCAAGTCCGGCGGCACCACCACAGGCCCGCGCGCCGCGCGCGTAAAAGCCCCCCGGCTGATGGCGCCTTCTAGCACATCGCCCCGCGCGCTCAACCACATTCCCCGCCCCGGCAGCCTTTCAGCCAAATCCGGGACGATTTCGCGCCCCGGCCCCAGCACAAAACGGATCATCTCCGCCTTGGGCAGGCTGTCGCGCGTGACAATGCAACGGCGAAGCGGGCCCTTTTCGGGCTCATCTTCGCCCGGCAGGGCAGAGGCTTCGCTCAGGGCCGTGCCTCATGCCTCATCGCCGAGCCAGCCGGCACGACGACGCGCTTCCATTACGATGGCATTGGCCGTTTCCTCATCCACCGCTTCGGCACCAAGGATTTCAACCAATTCATCCCCGGCGAGGTCAGCCAGGTCTTCAAGCGACTTCACGCCCTTTTCGCCCAGCGTCACCATCATGGCCGGCGTGAAGCCGCCCACGTCGATCAACACATCATCCACGCCAAGGTCACGGCGTTTTTCATCCATTTCGGCATCTCGCTTTTCGATGAAGGCTTCAGCGCGACGCTTCAATTCGGCGGCGACACTTTCATCAAAGCCTTCGATTTCGGCCAATTCCTCATCCGGGGCCTGCACGATGTCTTCGATGGAACCGAAGCCTTCCTGCACCAAAAGCCCCGCGATCACATCATCCACATCAAGCGCTTCGACAAACAGCCCGGTGCGGCGGCGGAATTCTTCCTGGCGGCGTTCGCTTTCCTCGGCTTCCGTCAGGATATCCACATCATAGCGCGTCAGCTGCGAAGCGAGGCGCACATTCTGCCCGCGACGCCCGATGGCGAGGCTAAGCTGGTCATCCGGCACCACCACTTCCACGCGGCGGCCTTCATCATCCAACACAACCTTGCTGACTTCAGCGGGGGCAAGCGCATTCACAATGAAGGTTGCCTGATCCTGCGACCAGGGGATGATATCAATCTTCTCGCCCTGCAATTCCGCGACCACCGCCTGCACGCGCGATCCGCGCATCCCGACGCAAGCGCCCACAGGATCAATCGAGCTGTCACGGCTGATCACGGCCATCTTGGCACGGCTGCCGGGATCACGCGCCACTGCCTTGATTTCGATGATGCCATCATAGATTTCCGGCACTTCCTGCGCAAACAGCTTCGCCAGAAAACCCGGATGGGTGCGCGAGAGAAAAATCTGCGGCCCGCGCGGTTCTTCCCGCACGTCATAAATATAGGCACGCACGCGATCGCCATTGCGGAAGGCTTCGCGCGGGATGGTTTCATCGCGGCGGAGCAGCGCTTCGGCGCGGCCCAGATCCACCATCAGATTACCATATTCGGTGCGCTTGACCGTGCCATTGATGATTTCGCCAACGCGGTCCTTGTATTCTTCGAATTGCTTGCGGCGTTCCACTTCACGCACGCGCTGGACAATCACCTGCTTCGCGGTTTGCGCGGCGATGCGGCCGAAATCAATCGGCGGCAGCGGGTCCACAATGAATTCGCCAAGCTGAATGCCGGGCTTGATCTTTTGCGCGATACGCAAGGGGATTTGCGTGGCTTCGCTTTCAACCGGTTCGGCTTCCACCACTTCGGTGAAGCGTTCCAGCTTCACGCGGCCATCCTTGCGGTCAATGGTCGCGCGAATATCCTTCTCAAGCCCGTATTTGGCGCGGCCAGCTTTCTGGATCGCCTGTTCCATGGCTTCCAGCACTTCCTCACGCTCGATCATTTTCTCGCGCGCGACGGCATCGGCCACTTGCAGCAATTCCGGACGGGCGATGGCGATATCAATGGCCATGGCGCATTCTCCTCAATGGGTCATACTGGTTGGGGCGGCGGCCTTCGCCGTCGCCGCGATCAATTCATCGGTCAGCACCAGCTTGGCGCGGCGGATATTGCCGCGCGGCAGGGCAATTTCGCTGCCATCATCAAGCTTGAGCCGTGCTTCGGCGTCATCCGCACCAAGGGCGATGCCACGAAAACGCTTGCGGCCATCCATCGGGATGGAAAGCTCCACCGTCGCGACATGGCCAGCGAAGCGGTTCCAATCCTTGGTGCGCGTGAGCGGGCGATCAATCCCGGCAGAGGATACTTCCAGCATCCACTCGCCCCGGATCGGGTCCGCGACATCCAACACCGCGCCCACGGCATGGCTGATGGTTTCGCAATCATCCACCGTGAAGGGCGCATCATCGGCGCGGTCCGCCATGATCTGCACCACGGGGCGTTCCTTGCCGGAAACCTGCACGCGCACCAGTTCATAGCCAAGCTGCGTCAGGCTGGGCAGGATCGCTTCCGCGATGCGGGCTTCAAGCCCTTCGTGATGGGGAAGATCAGGCTGCAAAAACAAAAAAGGCGGCCCCTTTCAAGGCCACCCCCCGTAAGCTCGGATGGTGTGATTTCGAGTTTCCTAGCGCTAACGCCGCCAAAAGGCAAGGGCTGAGAAAAGGATGGAGCGCTTGCCATATCGCGTCTAGGATCAGGACACATGCTGGTGACGCCCAAACCCCTGCTGATCCCTCGCCGAGCCTTGGCTGGCCTGGTGCTGCCACTGGTCGGCTTTGCTGCCGCCCCGGCCCAGGCAGCGCGGGTTTTTCGCTTTGACCATACCCAGGGCAGGCTGGAATTCATTGCGCGGCATCTCATGGTGCTGACCTCGACGGGGCAGTTTTCGCGCTTTGCCTGCGAATTGATCCTGGACCCTGACAGGCCCGAGACAGCGCGTGTCGCGGTGCAGGTCGAAACCGGCTCCATCGCCCATGCCTATCCGGGGGCAGCGGATTTGCTGCGCTCGCCGGCTTATTTTGATGCGCAGCGCTGGCCGATTGCGCGATTTTCCGGCCGCGCCAAACCGGGTGGGCGGATTGAGGCGTTTGAGCTGGCCGGTCCCCTGGAAATGCGCGGCGTGACCCAGCCGGTTACCATGCAGGCCAGGCTTTCCGGTCGGCGGCGCGATGCCGCAACAGGGGCGGAGATTGTGGATTGCACCGCGCGTGGCGAGATCAGCCGCTCGGCCTTCGGCATGACAGCCGATACCTTGGCGACGGGGGATCGGGTGCAATTGGCCGTTTCGGTCAGTCTGGTGATCGGATAAGGCCATGGCAGCATGGTCGGTGGCGCAACGGCGCCTGCATTGGGCCATGGCGGGCTTGGTGGCGGCGAATTTCCTGCTGGCCTTGGTGATGGTGGCGCTGCCGCTTTCGGCGCTTCTCGCCAAAATCATTACCTATCAGCTGCATAAGAGCCTCGGGTTACTGCTGATCCCGCTTTGGGTTTGGCGGCTTTCGCTTTTGGTCCGGCGCGGTCGGCCAGTGCCTATCGCGCTGCCCGGCTGGCAGCAAGGCGCGGCGCGGCTGGGCCAGGGCTTGCTTTATGCGCTGCTGATTGCCGTACCGGTGCTGGGTTTCTTGAGCGCGGCGGCAGCGCCGATTGGCGTCGAGACCGTGTTCTTCCTGATCCTGCCCATTCCGCACCCCTTCCCGCCCGATCAGGCGCTGTATGATGTGCTACGCCCTTTGCATCAGGTGGCCGCCTGGGCCTTGGTTGTGCTGGCGGCGGGCCATGCTGCGATGGCAATCCATCATCATCGGCGGGGCTCGCCGATCTTGCGGCTGATGTGGCGCGGCAGCTAGGCGCCTGATCGGCCGAAGTGGCGCGATCAGCGCGTAGTGCTATTTCTATTAAGCCGCGTCTTCGCGACGCTCTTTTTCGCGCGGCTTCACATAGGCAACCGCGGCATGTTCGGCACAATAGGGCTTGCCGGACATGGGATCACCCTCACAGAAGCGGAATTCCGGGGTGCCGGGCTCCCCGATTGGCCAGCAGCAGGTCCGCGACCCACCAAGGCGCGGGCGCGCGGGGGTCGGGTTACGTACGGCTGCCGGCGGCGGGGCCACCAGCACCACCGGGGCGGCTTGCGGCGGCGACGCCTGAGGGCGCATCACCGGCGCGCTCGGCATCGGCCGGGCGACCGGGGCCTGACGCGGCGGGCGCGGGCTTGGCGTGGTGCGCCTTTCCTGGGGATCGCGCCGGATCGGGCTTGGCCGGGAAGACAGGTTCAGCCGATGCGCCTTGCCGACCACGGCATTTTTTGAAATCCCCATGCGGCGACCGATTTCCGCGGTCGAAAGACCCTCGGCCCAGAAGGCGCGCAGCCTTTCAATCGCTTCTTGCGTCCAATCCATGAAGAACCCCCTTTGATCTCCCCAACACAAGATACGGTAGGGAAAAGCCGCCTGACACACAACAGCTATGATGGGGTTCCTGCAAGAAATCTGTGGAAAACCCCTTTTCGGCCTTGCCAGAAGCGCCCCGGCAGCGTCCGATGGGGCATGGAGTTGCTTTTCCACTGGGTTCAGACGACCCGCGCAATGATATGCCCATGACCAGCGGCAAGGGGCGCCTCAAGCAAATCCTCGCCCTGGCGGCGCCGACCACCTTGCTGGTCGCGACCCAGATCATCGCGCAATTGATCGAGCCCTGGCTGGCGGCGCGGCAGGGCCAGGCGGCGCTGGCGGGCTGGGCGGTGGTGCTGCCCTTCACCCTGCTGCTGTCCCAAATGTCGGCGGGCGCGATGGGGGGCGGCGTGGTTTCCGCCATTGCCCGCGCGCTCGGTGGCGGGAAGCGCGATGAGGCAGCCGCCCTTGCCTTTCACGCCCTGATCATCGCCACCGCCGGCGCAGCGCTTTTCGCGCTGCCTTTCCTGATGTTTCCGCGTGCGATCCTGGGCCTGATCGGCGGGGCGGGGGCGGCAGAGGCCGGTGCCGCCTTTGCCGCCTGGACCTTTGGTGCGGGCGCGCTGCCGGCCTGGCTCACCAATACCTTGGCATCCATCCTGCGCGGTGGCGGGCGGCATGCGCTGGCGGCGCGCGGCGTGGTGGGCGGCTGGGTGATCTATCCGCCGCTCGCCTTTGTTTTCATGGAACCGCTGGGCTTTGGCCTGCCCGGCGCCGGCATGGCCTTCGCGCTTAGCATGACTGCTTCGGCGCTGATCATGGCGCTTGTGGTGCTGCGCGGCGGGGCCGGATTTGTGCCGGATTTCCGCGCGCCGCTCAGGCGGGCGCTGTTCGGGCGCATCCTGGCGGTGGGGCTGATTGCCTGCGTCATGGCAACCCTTGCCAATCTGGCGACCATTCTGGTGACGGCGCGCATCGCAGCACACGGGCCGGCGGCGATTGCCGCCTATGGCATTTCCGCGCGCATGGAATTCCTGATGATCCCGCTGGCTTTCGGCATTGGTTCCGCCCTCACGGCCCTGGTTGGGCGCGCGGTGGGTGCCGGGGATTGGGATGAAGCGCGGCGCATCGCCTGGACTGGCGGCGGTTTGGCCTTTGCGGTGACGGGCGTGATCGGCTTTGGCATTGCGCTGTTTCCGGCCCAGGTGGCGGCGGCCTTCGCCAGTGATGCAGCCGTGGCGGCGATTGCGACCGAGGCGCTGGCGATCATTGGCTGGGCCTTGCCGGGTTTTGGCCTGGGCATGGCGCTTTACTTCGCCGCCATGGGGGCAGGGCGGATGCGCTGGCCCGTGCTGGCGGCCCTGATGCGCGTGGGGCTTGCCGTGCTGGGGGGCGCCTTGCTGATGGATGCGGCGGGGCTTGGGCTACAGGGCCAATTCATTGCGGTGGCGCTTGGCATTTCTGCCTATGGGCTGATTTGCGCGCTTGCGGTGCGACCCGGGGTTTGGCCGGGTCGCTGAAACAGCCTTTCACAGCAAGGCACTAGCGCCCCACCCCTTCACGCGCGGGGCGCTGCGCGCTACCTCTCCGGGCTTCAAAAACGCGGACCCGATGGGCGAGACATGACCAGCAGCAATGATATCCGTGCGACCTTCCTGGATTACTTCCGTCGCAATGGCCATGAGGTGGTGCAAAGCAGCCCGCTGGTGCCGCGCAATGATCCGACTCTGATGTTCGCCAATTCCGGCATGGTGCAGTTCAAGAATGTCTTCACCGGCCAGGAAAAGCGCCCCTATTCCCGCGCCACCACGGCACAAAAATCCGTCCGCGCAGGGGGCAAGCATAATGACCTCGACAATGTCGGCTATACCGCGCGGCATCACACGTTTTTCGAAATGCTCGGCAATTTCTCCTTCGGCGACTACTTCAAGGAACAGGCCATCCCCTATGCCTGGGAATTGCTGACCAAGGATTTCGCGCTGCCCAAGGACCGGCTTCTGGTCACGGTCTATTCGGAAGATGAGGACGCTGCGACCATCTGGAAAAAGGTGGCTGGGATCGGCGATGATCGCATCATCCGCATCCCGACTTCCGACAATTTCTGGCGCATGGGCGATACCGGACCCTGCGGCCCCTGTTCCGAGATTTTCTTCGATCATGGCGACAAGATTTTCGGCGGCCCGCCTGGCAGTGCCGATCAGGATGGTGATCGCTTCATCGAAATCTGGAACCTGGTTTTCATGCAGTTCCTGGAAGAACCCGCCGGCACGCGCAACCCGCTGCCGCGACCTTCCA
>Ga0315904_10013404_pt1 | contig 10264 bp, 8 predicted proteins | sample LakEriMetagenome_6_FD_203529 | JGI IMG/M metagenome (GOLD analysis project Ga0315904, IMG submission 203529) | Freshwater fungal communities from buoy surface, Lake Erie, Ohio, United States - Buoy 12 MA120 | ecosystem: Environmental > Aquatic > Freshwater > Lake | place: USA: Lake Erie, Ohio...
GCGGTCGTCGGCCGAGACCGCGAACACCCGTTCGCTGCCCGTCACGAGATCCCGCTCCAGGCGGTGAATCCGTCGGCCCACGATGGCCTCGATGCGGCGGCCATGGCATTCCTGTCGGATGTAGTCGTACTCGACGTTGTGCGCGTCATAACCGACGATCGCCGCCTCCGGAACGCAGCCGCGAAGCCGGGCGAAGGAGACGTGCTCGAACTGCACCACGTCGTATCCTGCGAACAGGTGCGTTGCGACCAGCCGCAGGCCCGGATGGAAGCTCATGAGGTGGAAGAATGGAAAGGGCCGATCCGCAAAGAACCTCGGGGCCGGGAAGGGATAGGGCATCCGCCGCACCGTGAACGGTTCGCGGGAGGGGGGCGGGGAGCCGCGGCGGTCCTTCCAGGGCGTGAGCACGGTCACTTCGTGGCCGAGTCCCGCGAGGGAACGGGCGAGCGCGACGACCCGCACGCTGCCGCCATGCCACGCCGGGAGCACGGGATAGGGCGCGACGATGAGGAATTTCAGGGACATCGGTGCCGGACGGGCGGCTGTCGGGGGATTGACCGTCACGCACGGGCATCCACGCCCTCATCCCGCGCGGGGCCTGGCGGACATGATGACCGGCGTGTGACGCCTCGCGTCAGCGCGCGCAGGAAACGCGGCGCAGTCGGTCTTGGGCGACCAGCACCGCGAACGTGAGCGTCGCGTACGCGAAGTAGAGCCAGTGGAGCAGGAACGAGCCGGCCGCGAAGGCGAGGCCGCCCTGCCGCGTGCAGAGGGCGTAGAAGTCGTGGTTCATGAGGAGGATCGCCGCGAGGCAGGCGAGCATCGGCACGACCGCCCACGGCAGGAACGGGGCGGCGAGGGCGGCGAGGCCCGCGAGCACCGCGCAGGCGCCGCTCGCGCGGGACCGCCAGTCGAGGTTGAGCCGCTGCGTGACGTTGCCCATGGCCAGCATGTGCCGCGTCCAGGGCACCGCCCGGCGGAAGACGTCGGTAAAGATCATCGAGCCGAGCGTCCAACGCTTGTGATGCGTGCACGCGATCGCCGGGTCGAGCCGTAGCCGGCCGCCCGCGGCGACCGCCCGTGACCCCAGTTCGATGTCCTCGATCGACGGCTCCCGGTAGCGGGCGTCGAAGCCGCCGAGGTCGAGGAAGGCGCCCGTCCGCATCGCGCCGCAGCCGGACCAGAAGGTCTCGGCGGGCCCCGCGTGGCGGAGGTGGGTGTGATGGTGGAGGAGGTTCCGGAACCGGCTCACGAGGCCCGGGGCCGCGGGCTCGGCGTCGTAGGCGCCGAACACACCGCAGAGGTCAGGGTCGGCGGTGAACGCGGCCCGCACCCGTTCGAGGGCGTCGGGGGCGAGTTCCACGTCGGCGTCCACGAAGAAGAGGACGTCGCCATGGGCGGCCTCGGCGGCCAGGTTCCGCGCGGCCGCGGGGCCGACCCGGTGGCCGGTCGCCAGGAGCGTGGCCCCCGACTCGGCCAGCCACGCGGGCGGCGGAGGGGCCGCGCCATCGAACACCACGAGCAACTCGTCGCCGAGATCGGGCCGGAGGCTCCCGATCGCCTGCCGAAAGCACCGCTCGAACGGCTCCGCATAGCCCGTCGTGGGCATCGCGATGCTGATCCGCGGGGTCGCGATGTGGGCGGCACGTCGATCGGTGGCCGGTCGCCCGAGCGTGGCCGCCAGCGGCAGCCGTGTTCGCATCGCGACGGTGTCGTTGAGGGTGGATGAATCCATGTCCCCTTCCCCGGGGATAACGCACGCGGTTCCCGCTAACTGTTAGTCTACACCGCGATCGCCGGGTCATCGCATTACAATCCCGGGTAACTCAGGGCGTCACGGCCAGGTTGGCATCGCCCTCCGCGAGTCGCCGGGGTTCCCGCCACGGCTACCAAACCATGCCAGACCAGCCCGTTCACGAATCCGCCGGCGTTGTCAGCCCGCACGCGGCCACTTGGCTGCGGGCCGCCACTGCCGTGCTGGTGGTGCTGGCCGTGGGATTTCTCGCCTACGGGATCCAGCATGCATGGCTGCGCAACGGCGACATTGACGCCTCCACGCGGGAGGATGAGTACATCCTTTTCCGGCAGGGCGTCTATCCAAACGGTCATCTCGAAGAACCTCCCGCGACGAGCGGGCGCTTGTATTCCGTCTATCCGCCCTACGCCTTCCCGATGTTCGCGTTCTTCTTCGAGCCCGGCGGCCTGCTCCAAGCGAGGATTCTCATCCAACTCCTCTCGCTGGCATCCCTGGTGGTCATGGGCCTGTTTGCCTGGCGGGTCCTCGCCCCCTATGGCGAGCCGGTGGCGATGCTGGGTGCGGTGGCCGGCGCGGCGATGGCGGGGAACGGCACCGCGCTCATGGTGGGGCAGTTCTCGATCATCTGCATGGGCCTGATCGTGCTGCAGATCGTCTGCCTCCAGCGGCGTAGGCCCGTGTTGGCCGGGATCTGCTGGGCGCTGGCGATGATCAAGCCGCAGATCGCCCTCCCCTTCGGCCTCCTGTTCCTGTTCCCCGGGCAGGCGATCGGGGCCCTCGTGGGCACGGCCATCCTTGCCGCGCTCACGCTGCTGGCGTGCTTCTGGACGGAGCTTCCGCTCCAAAAGGTCGTCGGATACTGGTCGTGGGGTATGTCGCTGAAGTTCACTGAGCACAAGGGCGCGCTCAATCCGGGAGGCCTGGCCGCGGCGCTTGGCGTGGACTCCAGGGGCACGCAGCGGGTCGTGGCGGTGGCATTGACGCTGATCGCCGTGCCGCTGGTCTGGTTCATGCGGCGGCTGGGTCAGCAAGCATTGGTGCCGGTGGCGGGATTCTGCGCTGTGGCCGGGATGTTCTTCGCCTACCACCGCTACTACGACAACGTCATGCTGTTTCCGGCACTCGTGGCCCTGATCGCCTTGACGGCGGCGTCACGGCGGCCGGCGCTCGCAGTCCTGACGGCCGTCATGATCGGCCGCCTGTTGTTGCCCCAAAGGGTCGTCGACTACGTGCCGTTGCACGGTCTCCTGCAGGCGGCGATCTGGACGGCGGCGGGAATTCTGCCCCTCCGGCTGGCGTCGACCGCTGTCCCGCGTCAGGAAACCCTTTCCGGCGAGGCTGGCCAAATGGCTGCATCCACGGTCTCGAGCCAGCCCGCGAACCGGGCATAGGTGATCTGGCGGTCGAAGACGGCCGCGGCGAGGCCGCGAGAGCCGTCGCGCATGGCTGCGAGCAGCCGCCGGTCGGCCGCGAGGCGGCTGATGGCGGCCGCCAGCGACCCAGCGTCGCCTGCCGTGTAGGCCAGGCCCGCGCCGTGTCGCTCCATAAGTTGCGTCAACTCGCCCGGGAGCGAGTTGACGAGGGCCAGACCCGCCGCGGCGTAGTCGCAGGCCTTGTAAGGAACGGCCACGCACGACTCCGGCTTCACGAGCACGAGACCCACGTCGCAGGCCGCGAGCAGGCTTCGGTAGCGGTCCGCAGGGAGCAGGCCATGCACCACCAGTTGGCAGCGCCCTTGGAGGGTCGCGGCGGCCGCGCGAAGCGTGGGCTCGAGGCGCCCCGTGCCCGCGACGTGAAGCGTGACGGACTCGCCCCTCTCGGCAAGCAGCTTGGCGGCCGCGGCAAGCGTTTCGATGTCTTGCCCCGCTTCGAGAGACCCGGCATACACGCACTCGAGTGTGTCGGCGATCCGCGGCGGCGTGTCTCGGCCGGCTGCGGCCTGTGGTTCGAGGTCGGCGCCGAGGTAGCAGACGTGACGAGGGAGGTCCAGCCGCGCGGAGCCGACCGTCGCGTCGAGGTAGGTGTGGGTGGCTGCTGAGATGGCGTCGGCTGCCACCACGAGCGCCCGGCGGCGGTCGCGCATCCGGCCGAGCACGAGGCGGCCCGCCACGCGACGCAGCCACTGCGGTCCGCGGAGGAGCCGCTCGAACGTTTCCGGCCACAGATCCATCACGTCGAGAACGAACCGCGCGCCGAGGGCCCGCGCCAGCCGGGCGGCGGCCTCGGGGCCTTCGAGGGGCGGCAGGCTCGCGAGGATGACGTCGGGGCGATGGATCGCGCCCGAGCTCACAAGCCCATGGGCGCGCCGCAGAAAATTCCGGCCGAAGTCGCGGTGGCTTGCGATCCGCGCCGGCGACACGTTGCGGACGTACGGCCGTACGGGCACGAGTTCCAGGGCGAACCCCTCCGCCTCCCGCACGCCCGCGGGCGGCGTCCGCCGCTGCTTGCGCCGGTGGCTCCAATCCGCGCTCCACCAGGTCACGTCGTGCCCGCGGGCAGCGAGCGCGCGGCACAGCGACCAATAGCGCATCGGCGGCAGGTCCTCGCCCGGCACGTCGTCGAACGGGTTCACCACCCAGATCACGAGGCGGCTGTCGGTGGGGGTGTCGGGCATCAGGACGTCTCACGACGCGGTGGTGGCGGCGAGCCGGTGCAACTCCGCCGTGAAGCGATCGAATGACAGGGTTTCCGCGGCCCATGCGCGGCCGGCGGTGCCGAGGGGGGCGAGCCGCGATTCGCCGGCCGCCGCGAGCGCGGCCCATGCGCTGATCGCCTGTTCGGCCGCCGTCCTGGAATCGTCGGGCAGGAGCCAGCCGCAGGCGAGCTGGCCAGCCATATCGCGGGGCATGTCGTGGGCGAGGTCGTGGCCGGGCGAGAGGATCACGGGCACTCCGTGGGCCACCGCCTCCGCCGCCGCGTAGCCGAAGTTTTCCTGATGCGAAAGCGAGATGAAGCCGTCGCTGGCGAGGTAGGCGTCGCCCAGGTCAGCGGCTGCGAGCGGGCCGGTGACGTGGATGCGGTCCGCGTGGGATCGAGGGATCGCCCGCACGAGGTCGGCTTTGGTGAGCGAGCCTTCGATGCAAACCATCGCGAGGTGGGAGCCGTGGGTGTCGGCCGCCGAGAACCACGCGAGCGTCTCGAGCGGTCGCTTCACAGGATGCAGCCGTCCGACGAAGAGCAGGAGGGGCACGTCGGCCGGGATGCCCACCCGTTCACGAAACCGCCGCCGCGCGTCGTCGCGGCCGTCGAGCCGCGGCACGTCCACCGGCCAGTGCACCACCACGGCCTGGCCACCGCGAACCTGGCCACCACTGACCCAGGGCCGCGCCTTGTCGCGGGCCCGTTGCGTGGAAAACACCACCCGCTCTGCGCCCTCGAGAAACGCCCGGCCATGCACCGTCAGCCAGGCCTGCTTCGCGAGGCGTCGATGGCCGAGGCTCCAGGGGTCGAGGCAGCCGTGTGGCACCGACCAGTAGCGGCGCCCGCGGTCGCCGGCCCACCGCGCGGCCCAGGGCGCATGTGCCCGAAACAGCGAGTGGACGACGAGCAGATCTGCGGACGCGAGCACCCGCTCCGCCTCACGGGCCGCCGCGGCGGGCATCACGTGGCAGTCGCGGCCGAGCCAGCCGGTGCCGCAGGGGATCCGCACCGCGCCATCGACGGCCGAGAGGTCGGCCCGCTGCCGCCGGCCGTCGTCGAACGACAGGATCGGCGCGGCGAGCCCGCGGGCAAAATCGCCGATCGCCCGATACAGTCCGCCGAGCGCCGGGTCGTGCGAGAGGCAGACGTTCCAGGCCGGAGCGGTGCGGACGGCAGGCTGGGGCGCGGATGTCGGGGAGGTGGATGCCGTCATCGCGGCTTTCGCGGCTCGGGCAGCGGGGCGGCAGCCGCGTTCACGCGACCTGCAGGGCTTCGACACTGTTGATGTGGATCATGGAGCAGTAGACCGTGCGGTCCTCGTCGGGATAGCCCACGATCGCGTGGCTCTTCATCAGGAGGACGCATTCCGGGTGACGGATCTCGTGGACCTCCCCGTTCGACATCCGGATCACGAACGATTGGAACGGTTTCCGTCGCAGAAACTCCCGCACGGTCTGGGCATTCATGGCAGGCCTTTCGTTTGCGGAGATAGTGTACGTAAGTGCATTATCTGGCGAACGCTGGCGAGACTGCAGGATGGTCCATGACATCGGCACGCTTTCGAATAGTTTACGATGCCGACAAAGGCCGTGCGGCCGCCGCCGTGGCAGGCCGACGACCGATGGCCAATCGCGATGCCCACGCCACAACACTCCGTCGCGGTTCGGCTCGCCGGCGGTCTGGGCAACCAGATGTTTCAATACGCGGCCGGCCGGGTCGTGGCCCTCGCCACCGGTCGGCGGCTCCTGCTGGACCCGTCCGGCATCGCCAGCGGGCCCAGTGGGCGGCGGTATGAACTGGGGGCGTTTCGCCTCGACGCTCCGGCGGTGGGAGCGGTGCTCCGCATGCTCATCCGCGCTCAGGTCGGTGCCCGCGTGCCGGTGCCGTTGCGGGCGGTCGTCCGGACGGCCGCGGGAAGCCGGTGGACGCTGCTGGCCGAACGGGGCCGGGCCTGCGACGAACGGCTGTTCACTGCTGGAGGAGACCTCGTGCTCGACGGTTTCTGGCAGTCGGCCTCCTACGCCGACCGGGATCCGGAGACCGCCGGCCGCCTGCGGCAGGACTTCGCCCTCCGTCAGCCCCTCCCCGATCGGCTCGCAGCCCTCGCGGCTGAGATGGCGGCGTGCGAGTCGGTGTGCGTGCACGTGCGCCGGGGCGACTACGCTCACGACCCGAGGATCGCCGCGGTTCACGGCGCGCTCGAGCCCGACTATTACGCCGCCGCGGCGGCGCGGCTGGCCGACTCGGTCTCGAGCCCGGCGTACTACGTGTTCTCCGACGATCTCGGCTGGGCTCGCGCACACCTGCGGCTTCCCGGCCCCACGCGGTTCGTCGACGACGCGGCCGGCCTGGGGTCCGCGATCGAACAACGGCTCATGGCGTCGTGTCGCCATTTCATCATCGCCAACAGCACGTTCAGCTGGTGGGCGGCGTGGCTCGGCGAACATCCGCGGAAGTTCGTGGTCGCCCCCCGGCGGTGGTTCGCCGACCGGCCCGCTCCCGCCGGCCTGCTGCCCGAATCGTGGATGATCGCCTGATGCCACGAGCAGCCGCGGCGGACGAGGTGTTCGCGACCATTTCCGTGTGCCATCCCCGGGACATCGCCACGTGGGAGGTGGTCGCACGACACATGCCGCGGCGGATCGCGGCGCGGCACCACCGCGTCATCGTGCCGGACGATGCGGTGCCGCTCTTCCGCGACCGCTCGCCCGCGGCGTTCGACGTCATCGGCGAGTCGCGATACGCGGCCGGCCTCGCGGAGCTGATCGCCCGTCACGCCCCGCCCGACGCAACACCGCGGACGGGCTGGTATCTCCAGCAGTTCCTCAAGCTTCGCGCGCTCGAGGACGTCCCTTCGGACGAGGTCGCCGTCATCTGGGACGCCGACACGGTGCCGCTGCGAAGGCTCTCGTTCGTCGCCGCCGACGGGCGGCTCGTGCACTGGAAGAGCGCCGAGCATCATCCGCCCTACTTCGCCGCGATCGAACGGTTGCTGGGCATGCCGAAGGCGGTCGATCACTCGTTCGTCGCCCAGTGCCTCGCCGTCCGCGGCCGCTGGATGCGGGAGTTCATCGCGTTCGTGGAACGGCGTCACGGCCGGCCGTGGCTCGAGGCCGTGGTCGCGAGCATCGACTTCCGCGAGCCGAGCGGCTTCAGCGAATACGAGACGCTCGGCACGTTCGTGGCCTGCACGCATCCGCAGGAGATGGTCGCCACGAATCGGCCATGGCTGCGGCCCGGTCGGCGCCGGGTCGGCACGGCCCGCAACGTCGATCGGGCGTGGGCCTCGCCCCTGCTTGCGGGCTACGATTTCGCCGCGTTCGAGTCGTGGGACGAGCCCTACGCGGCCTGGACGTCGCTCCTCGAGGGCCGGGTGGGGTCGGTCGCGCGGCGGCTCCGGCGGCTGGCACGCAGGCTGACCGGCCGGCCCTGCGACGCAGAGGAGTTCCTGGCCCGTTGGTTCGCACGGCCAGGGCTGAAGACGGTCGTGCAGGTGGGGGCGAACGACGGCGAGCAGAACGACCCGCTGCGGCGGTTTCTCGTGCGGCCGGGAAACTACACCGCGATCCTCGTCGAGCCGCTGCCCTACTACACCGCCAAACTTCGCAATCTCTACCGCGGCCGTTCCGACGTCACGATCGTGGAGGCGGCCCTGGGGGCCGAGCCGAGCAGCCGGCGGCTGCACTTCATCCCTCCCGAGATCGCCGACGAAATGGACGGCGACGGGCCGGCGAACCGCTGGGCCCACGGGCAAGGCTCGTTCGATCGCGAGGTCGTGGCCCACTGGATACGGGCCAACACATTTCGGGGCGAGTCCTACCGGCGCCGCCTGTCCGCGTATCTCGACGCGATCGCGAGCGTCGAGGTGCCCGTGCGTCCAGCGGTCGACGTGATGCCGGCGGCCGCGGCGGCCGGCGACGTCCTGCTCGTGATCGACGTGCAGGGCGCCGAGCTCGACGTCCTCCGCGGCGTGGACTGGTCGCGGCCGCCGCGGGCGATCGTCGTGGAGGACGATCTCGGCCGTGGCGCAGCCGTGGCGGAATTCCTCTTGGACCGCGGCTATCGCCACGAGTGCGGCGATCACGACAAGGTGTTCGTCCGCGCTTGGCGGCCGGCGTGAGTTCAGCGGCCGCGGCCCACGATCCCGGTGAGCAGGTCGAGGTACTTCCGCGCCAGCACGTCGCGGTCGTAGTTCGCGGCCACGTATTCCCACCCCGCATGGCCCATGGCTTTGGCCGTCTCCGGCTCGGATCGCAGCCGCCGGACGGCGGCGACGAGTTCCACCGCGTCGCCCGGCTCGATGCAGATGCCGCAGCCGGCCTCGCGGACCACGTCGGCGGCATCGCCGGTCACGCCGAGGATGATCGGCTTCTGCATGTGGGCCATCTCGAAGATCTTCGAGGGCAGGACGGACGTGTAGAGCGGCGCCTTCCGCAGGTGCACGAGGCAACTGTCGGAGGCGGCGAGCAGCCCCGGCATCGCGGCCTTGGGGATCTTGCCCAGGAAGCGCACGCTCGAGAGGCCCCGGGCGGCCGCCTCACGCTCGAGGTCCTCCCGCTCGGCCCCCTCGCCCACGATCAGAAACACCACGTCGTTCCCCGGCTCCCGCTCGAGGATCTCCGCCGCGTCGAGCACCACCTTGAGGCCGTGGGCCATGCCGATCGTGCCCGCGTAGGTGACGACGTAGGCGTCGCCCAGGCCGTAGGTGGCCCGCGTCGGCGCGCCGTCGGTCGCCGGGTCGAAGACCTCGCGGTCCACGCCGTTGGTGATGATCTCGATGTGGCTCTCGGGCACGCCCCCGGCCACGAGCTTTCGCTTGTAGCCCGGCCCCACCGTCACGAGCTTGTCGCCGCGGCGGTAGAGGAAGAACTCGAGCTTTCTGATCCAGCGGATCAGCCGCCCCTCCTTCACGCTCGTGAGCGTGGTGATCGACTCGGCGAACATGTCGCGGGATTCGAGCACGAGCCGCGTGCGGCGGAACACGCTCGCCAGCCAGCCCGCGAAGCCGCAGAAGAGCTGCGGGCTCGTGGCCACGATGACGTCGGGCCGGGCCACGAACAGCGACCGCAGGAAGGCGGTCACCATGTAGCTCAGGTAGTTCGTCATCCGCAGGAGCGTTCCCTTGTTGGCCGCGAGGAACGTCCAGACCCGCGTCACGCGGATGCCGTCGATGGTCTCGGTCTGCGTGAGCCGGTTTTTGTAGCCGGGGTAGAGGACGCCGTCGGGCGCGTTGGGGGCGCCCGTGATCACCTGCACCGTGTGCCCGGCGCGCACCCAGCGCTTGCACATCTCGGAGGTGCGCGACGCCGGGGCGTTGACCTCCGGCGGGAAGTAGTGGGTGAAGAAGAGAATCTTCATGCGGCCGGCCGGGCGTCGGCCTCCACCGGCACGATCCGGTCGCCCGCCACCCGATACTCCGGCCAACGCGTCACCGACCGGCAGACCTCCGACACGGTCGTGAACGGAAACGTCGCGATCAGGTCCGCGAGCTTCCGCCGGGTCGTGGAGAGGTTCACGTAATACTTGAAGCTCTTGAGCGCGGGCAGCGGCAGCCGCGGCTGGTCGGGATTGACCTCGCGCGGGTGGATGTACGACATGCCGCAACGACCCTGCGCGTGGTTCTGCCGAAAGCCCCGGTTGATGAGCCATGAGGGCAACAGCCGCAGGTAGCCGCCGCCCGAGAACGGGATCCGCCGCCCGAGCAGGTCCATCACCGACACCGGGAAGCAGCGGAGCGACCCCGCCCCGGTGTCGAGCAGGAACGGGTCGCGATCCACGCCGGTCACGCCGCCGTTGTCGCGCTTCGCGGGCACCATCGACACGTCTATCTCGATCCCGTGGCGGCGGAGGATCGGGTAGGCCCAGAAG
>Ga0315904_10013409_pt1 | contig 10259 bp, 8 predicted proteins | sample LakEriMetagenome_6_FD_203529 | JGI IMG/M metagenome (GOLD analysis project Ga0315904, IMG submission 203529) | Freshwater fungal communities from buoy surface, Lake Erie, Ohio, United States - Buoy 12 MA120 | ecosystem: Environmental > Aquatic > Freshwater > Lake | place: USA: Lake Erie, Ohio...
GCCGAGCTCACCGTCGCCGCCCAGCAGTTCCAGCTGCTCTCCCAGCAGTCCTCGACGATGATGAACGCCCTCGGCCAGGGCCTGACCACCATCTCGCGCGCCGGCTGATCGTAGCCACGACGCGATGCGCGGGGCGCCTTCGGGCGCCCTTCGCTTTTGCGGAGCCAGCGCCCGGCCCAGGGCCTGCGCCGGCTCCTGGGTGGGGCCCGGGACGCCACCGGCTCCTGCCAGGGCCCGCCCGACCTCGGGTGAACCCCAGCTGGGGCAGACCCGAGCTCGGGTGAACCCCAGCTGTCGGACCGCGCGGTTCGATGGAACACTCGGCGCCGACCGCATCGGTGCGGTCTTGAACCATCCTTCGCGCGAGCTGCCATGAACGTGATCTCCACGCAGTACCTCGTGCAGCCCCTGCCAGCCAGCGTACTGCCGAAGTGGGATCTCTCGGTCCCGGCCGGTGGCGGGGAGAGCGACCGCGCCAGCCCCATCATCCAGCTCGACAACGGGTATCGCCTCGAAGTCGATGCCGCCCGAGCAGAGATCCGCATCGTCAACAGCGGCAGCGGCGAGACGACAACGATCTACGACGGATCCGGAGAGGGCAAGGGTCGCGGCCCTGGCGGCGGCACATTCATCCTTGCCGACGGCACGCGCATCACGGTCGGCGCACCGTCATCCGATGAATGCGGCACCGGACTGCCCGGCAGCCTCGCAGTCACCCGCGGCGAACGTTCGATGATCGTCGACGGCCTGGCGCAGGCCGGACCGGGCGAGCTGCGGGTGCACCGCGGCATGAACGGACAGGCCCTCGACAGGCTGCTGGCCGGCACCGGTCCGGTCGCACACGAGAACGCGAACGGCATCGGCTGGACGGTCGCTCGCGGCGCCTGCCCTCCGGCCGCGCGCGAGTGCGAGCCTGTGTCGAACCAGCCGCCACGACGGCCCGATCTGAGCTCGCGGCTTGACCACATGTACTTCGGCGATCTGCGCTCGCACCGCAGCCACGCCGACTGCGCCACGCCCACGACCCCTGCGGCAGGCCACGGCAAGCATGGCTACGGTGTCGGTCATGGCAAGCACGGCTACGGTGTCGGCCACGGCAAGCACGGTGGCGTCATCGACTACGGCAAGCATGGCTACGGTGTCGGCCATGGCAAACACGGCGCGTGCGGCATGTACGCCGTCCCGAGCGCATACGGCGCCTGCGCTCCGACGGCCTCCTACGGCAAGCACGGCTCGCACGGCGGCTACGGTCATCCGGTGGGCCGCGGCAAGCACTGCTGACCGGTTCGCAACCGGCAGGCGCGACGCGGGACGCGCATGTTCGGCGCGTCGCGCCGTGCCGGAGTCAATCGTCGACGATGGTGCCCAGCTTGCGCAGCAGGGGATCCCACTGGGACACGAAGTCGTCGAGATAACGCCTCGCCCATTCGGCGTCGACCCGGAAGGCCAGCAGTTCGGGCCAGTCGCGGTTGAGGCGGTCGGCGAGATCGTGAGCCGCATTTCCCGGCGACTCCTGCTCGAGGCACAACACGGCAAGCGACTCCAGCACGCCGAGCCGGATCGCCGAGCCCAGGCCCGGGGCGGCGAGATGACCAAAGCCGTTGTCGCGCAGGCGGCTCTCGAGCAGGATGCCAAATGCCGGTGACGCCAGACGCCAGGGCCCGGACCCGCCGGTCTGCGCCGGCGCAGGCTGCCCGAGGAACCCGAAGCACTGAGACAGTTCCAGCAGCTGCGCCGTCTCGATGACGGCGCGCGGCGAGTAACGAACCAGACCTGGCGCGGCAGCCAGCTGGCGCAGGGTGCGCGTTCCCTCGACGCAGGCGTCAAGCAGCGCATCGACGATGGGCGCCGCGCGCGCGAGCACACGCGAGCCGCAGCGCAGCTCGGCGCCGATGTCGCGGAGCGGGACGAGCGTCGTGAATACCCTGTCCCAGAGCGGAGTGCGCTCGATCTCGAGCGGCGCGGGCAGCCGTCGGACATAGAGGTCGGTGCGAAATGCATCGTTGCGCAGCAGGCTGGCCATCACCTCGCGCGCCTCGAAGTCCGGAACCCCGGCCAGATAGTCGAGACAGGCCGCGGGCGCGCGCTCGACGGCCAGGTTGGGGCGGGTCTCGGCCTGCGCCACGAACGTCAGCCCGCGGCTGCGCGCGTCGGCGAAAGCCTGCTCGCAGTAGACGGGCGCGAAGTGCCGGTTGCAGAACTCGTGCGCCACGTAGCGCCGATCTTCGTCGCGCAGATAGTCGAGGTGGGCGGCCGCAGCCGGGTTCTCGGCGAAATAGGGCACGGCAGCGCCACGCAGGAACTCGAGAAAGCGCAGCCCCTCGTCGACGCGCTGCAACGAGCCGCCGGGCATGCCGGCGATGTGCCGGTCGAGCAGCCGCCAGAGCGGCTCCTTGCCGGCCCAGCCGGGCAGCGCGTTGTACGAGACGAATGCCGTGCCGTCGGCCGCGAGGTGCCGGCCGATGAAGTCGAACATCTGACTGCGCACCGCAGCGTCGACCCATGCGTACACACCGTGCGCGGTCACGTAGTCGAAGGCGCCCCAGGGCATCGCGGCGGCACGGGCGAAATCCGCTTCGACGAAGGCCACGTTGCGCAGACCCGCGGCCCGGGCGAGCGCCTCGGCCTGCGCGATGTGCGCTGGGTTCAGATCGATACCCAGAAAGCTCGCCGCCGGATGCAGCGCGGCCAGCATGGCCAGCGTGGCCCCGTTGCCGCAGCCGAGCTCCGCGTAGCGGAAATCCTGAGGGGGTTCCGGACGATCGAATCCTGCGCAGCGGATCGAGTAGCCGATGCGCGCCGGACTCTGAATGTCGAAGTAGCGCGCCGTGTACGGCTCGTCGAGGACGTAGCCGCGCGCCGGGTCGCTCACCCGGGAGCCTCGCGAGTCAGCGACGCGCCGGCGCAGCGGCCGTCACGTCGGCTAGCCTGAACAGACCCGCCAGGGCTTCGGGTATGCGCACCAGCTCGTCGAACGGAACCTGCAGCGGCGCGAAACCGGAGAAGTTGACGACGTCGCGGAACCAGCCGCGCTGGTACACGATGCTCAGCACCGGCCGCGCCCGCGCCGATCGATTGGCCAGACCGCGATGCGCAAGCCGATAGTCGAACAGCAGGCAGTCGCCCAGCCGCATCGCGGGCGACCGCCCGACGCCGTGGGCGCTACCACCGCCGCGGTGACTGCCCTTGAAAACCTCCGTGCCGCCCACCTCCTCGTCGATGTCGACAAGCGGGATCAGGGCGGTGTATGCGTGCGCGGGCAGGCTCGCGGCCAGCGCCGACTCTGGAAACAGCGGTGGATGGTCGGCGTGCAGGTGCTGCGCGTCGGCACCGGGCTGCGAGGTCACGATGCTCATGCTGCCGATGACGAAATCGGGCCCCAGCAAAGCGGCCATGATGCGCACGACGAGTGGCGGCGCGTAGAGCGCCGGGGCGTTGAACGGCCCGCTCACCGGTGCCGGCTGCATCGTTCGACGATCGCCGACCCGGGCAGCGGCGGGCGGCTCGCGCTCGGCGCGCGCCTGATGATGGGTGAGGCACGCGGCGAGCGTCGCCGGCAGACAGATCTGCTCGAGCACGAGGCAGCCGTGCTCGAGCAGCATGGCGCAGGCGACGTCGATGCGCGCAGCCATCAGCCCCGGCTCGAGGTGCGAGGTGCGCAGCCCGCTCAGGCATGGCACCGGACCATCGTCGCGCGCGCGCCGTTCGGCACGCACCAGCCGCGCCGTCTCGAGCACGGCGACGGGCGCCATCCCTGACCAGGCGGCGCCCGCGGTCGCGGCGGACAGCGCGCCGTCATCGAGATCGCGCGCCATCGACAGCAGGTCGGCAGACCGGCCGTGCTCGTGGAACAGGCGCATCAGCCTGCCGGCGCAACGCGGGTCGGCCACGGCCAGCCTGCGGCACCAGCCGAGGATCTCGGCGCCGATGTGCTCGAGGTCGGGAACGCAGAGTTCGCGTATCGCCTCGTCACGTGGAGGGTAGTCGGCATAGGCGCAAAGCCTCACGAACAGGCCGGCGAGCACCGCCGCGGGCAGCGCGCCGCGCAGCAGATCGAGCGGCGCGTAACCGGTGGCAGCCAGGCTGCGGGCATAGCCGGCAGCCTGGCGCGCCGCGCGACCCTCGCCGTCGATGCCCATGGCCAGGTCGGGCGTCTCGCCCACCAGGCAACTGAATGACAGTCCGGCGGGCCCCAGCCTGGCCTCTTCCCAGTCGTGCAGCCGCAGACCGCCGCCGGGCGTGATCGCCACATTGCCCGCGTGCAGGTCGCCGTGCTCCAGCGTCAGGGGAAGCGCGGCGTGTTCGCGCATCCGACCCAGCAGCAGCGCCGCGCAGGCATCGACCGCATCGGCGAGCAGCGAGCCACGCTCGGCGCCGACAAAGTCGGCGAAGCGGGCCGGATCATCCGATGCCGGCGTGTGCCCGCGGCAATCGAGGAATCGTTGCGCGCGCATCCATGTATCGTCGAGATCGAAGCGCGGCAAGGCGGTCAGATCGGCAAGCGCCAACGAGGCGCGGGCCTGCGCATCCGCGTACCCGGCCAGCAGGCGCGCGACGAAGTCGGCGCATCCGGGCTGCGAGGGCGGAGCGCCGCCGTGGTCGGCGCTGAGCAGCAGACCGCGCCGGGAATCGAAGGCGATCACAGGGGCTACCGCATCGTCGAGGACAGCGGCTATCGCCGCACTCGCACCAGCCGCTGCGGCCCGCCGGGGCGCCAGCACCTTGAGAAAAAAGCGCTTTCGCTCGCCGTCGAGCAGCAGCGTCGTCCCCCAGGGCGAGGCACGGACCGTCTCGATCCGACCGAATTCGACATGCGAGCGGGCCCACGCCAGCGCGACTTCGGCGCCAGGCTGCGGCACCGCGTGGGGCATCTCGGACGTGTCTGAACTCACCGGCATCGGACCACCGTCAGGCATGCAACACCGTCAGCAGGTGCCCGGGAGGGGTCAGGCGCAGGAAGCCGGCGATGGGCGCGGATCAGCCGCGCCGCGCGGCCGGACGAGCGCCGCCCGACGGCGCGCGCCAGTCGCGCATGCCGCCGGTGAGGCCGCGTGAGGCGCCGGGGCGCGAAACCCGCAGCGTGATGGCTACGCCCGCGAGCACCAGCACGGCCGCCAGCACACCGGCGCCCGCCTGAATCCGCCAGTCGGAGAACCAGTCGGATGGCGGCGGCGCCGCCTCGGGCACCGGGACCGGGCGCAGGGCCGGCACCGGCGCCGGGGCCGGCGGCGCCGACGCGGTGGCGGGATCGGCAGCGGGTCGGGCGACGTCGGCAAGCGCGCCGCCGCCAGCTGCAACCTGCACCGGCCCGGCCGCCGCGGACGGGGACGCCGGCGCGGCAGCTTGCTCGTCGGTCATCCGGCGCGCCGTGTCCTGCAGCTTGGCGAGCTGGCGATCGCGCAACTCGAGCAGCCGGTTGAGATCGTCGACGTTCTTTTGAAGATCGCGCACCCGCGAATCGGCCTCGGCCTTGGCCGCGTCGAGCGCCGCGGTGCGCGTCGCATTCGAGGCGCTGCCCAGACGGCCGCGACGGTCGGCGGGCGCAGCATCATCGCCGGAAATCACGAGGCGATCGGGTCGGGCGGCGCGCGGGGCGGCGGGCTCATCGCGGGAGCGGATGGCCGCCCGCGCCTCATGGCGCGGCTGCTGGCGCATCTCGGCCTCGTCGGGCAACGCAAGCTGCGCTCCGGCAGGCAGGCGATGGATGCTGCCGCCAAACGCGGCCTGGTTACGCCGATACAGCGCCATCACCGCCTGCGACTCGTCGATACCGGCGGGCTTGAAGCGTCGGGCGATGGCGCTGGCAGTCTCGCCCCGCTGCACCGTGACCGTGCGGGATCCCGATGGCGCGACATCGCGCGCAGCGGCCGACCCGGCGACAGGCGTGCTCTGGGCTGGCGGAACCGGCGGCACGAACGGCGCGGCCGCCGCGGCCGAAGCCGCGGGCGCAACCGCAACGCGAGGCGGCTCTGCAGGCTGCTGCGCCTCGGCGCGCGGCACGACCGGAACCAGATCGAGGCGCAGGGGCGCATCGTCGGGGGCGGTGGCACCGGCCGAAGGCGCGGCGGCTGCCACACCGGCGGTCGCGCCGCCCGCCGGCGGCCCGTTGCTGATGAGCTGATAGTTGCGCAGCACCCGACCCGCGTCGGTGGTGAGCGCGAGCACCATGTTGAATTCGGTTTCGGCGATCGGCGCGCGCGTGGCCACCCGCACCGTCACGCGGCCGCCAGGGCGCCTCTGCAGTCGCACCAGCGCACCCTGCAGCGCCTCGGGGTAGCGCAGGCCGAGGCTGGCGTAGTCGGCACGGCTGCCGATCGCGGCCTCGAGCGATTCGGCTTGCGCCGGCGAAAGGTCCGAGACTTCAATCTCGGCGCGCAGCGGCTCGCCGAACTCGGACAGCACGGCCATGTCGCCCAGGGTGGCCGCCCGTGGCGCCGCCACCGGCAACAGGGCGAGGCCCAGCGCGAGCAAAAGCGCACCGGCGGCGGTCCCGCGGCCGCAGCGCAGCGGGTGTACCGGCGGATGAAGGCTGAGGCGTGAGAAGTCGGGCACCAGGGGCGAGCGCATGCAGGGCGGGGATTGGTAACACTTCGATGCTACACGGCGGGCCCGCCCGCGACCAACCCGACGGCGCAGCGGCAGCGGGCGACCGACCGCCGGCCACGGGCGCGTTGCCGACGCGCCTCGCGGCCGGCGCCGTCAGTCGGGGTCGACGAAGAGCGGCACGCGCTTCTCGAGGTTGGCCCGCACCGCCTCGCGCTGGTTGGCGCTGCCGATCAGGCGCGCCTGCTCGACCGACTCGGCGAGCAGCACCGCGGCCGGATCGCCCTGGTCGGACACCGTGAGCAAGCGCTTGGCCGCGCGCAGCGCGTGCGGATTGCGCTGCGTCATGGCGCGGGCCGTCTCGAGCGCCACGGCATAGGGGTCGTCGCAGACCCGGGTAGCCAGCCCGAGGGCCGCGGCTTCGGTGCCGTCGACGATGCGACCGGTGTAGGTGAGGTCGCGCATGACGTCCGAGCGCATCAGCGTGCGCATCAGCAGCGCGCCGCCCATGTCGGGCACCAGGCCCCACTTGATCTCCATCACGCACATCTTCGCGTCGGGGGTCACATAGCGCATGTCGGCACCGAGCGCCACCTGCAGGCCGCCACCGAAAGCCACGCCGTGCACCGCGGCGATCACCGGCACCGGTACCTGCGTCCAGACCATCGCCGCCTGCTGCGCCGCGTTGGCCCAGCCGTGCGTGCGGAAGGTGATGTCCTTGCCCATGGTGCCCGCGACCGGCCCGCCGCTGCCCGACCCGCCGCCGTCGGCCATCTGGCCGAAGCGCGAGGTGTCGAGCCCGGCGCAGAACGCCCTGCCCTCACCCGAGAGAACCACCGCGCGAACCGACGGCGTGCGGGCCAGCCGCTCGCCGGTCTCGATCAGCGCATGGAACATCGCGGCGTCGAGCGCGTTCATCTTGTCGGCACGCCACAGCCTGACGTCGGCCAGGCCGTCGTCGTCGATCCGCAGGCGGATCCGCTCCCCGATCATCGTCTCGCTGCCCATCGTCGTTCTCCTCGTTCAGACGAACATCGTCACGCCCGCGCGCAACCGCTCGCGGCACTCGTCGACCATGCGCTCGATCAGCTCGGCGCAGGTGGGCACGTCGTCGATCAGGCCCACCACCTGTCCCGCCCACACCAGCCCACCCTGCGGGTCGCCCGCCTCGAGCGCCGCGCGCCCGCGCGCGCCGGCGACCAGCGGCTTCACGTCGTCGTAGGTGCCGCCGCGCTTCTCGATCGCGATCACCTCCTCCGAGACCTCGTTCTTCAGGACCCGCCCGGTGTTGCGCATGGTGCGGAAGATGAGGGCGGTGCGCCGCTCGTCGGCGCCCACCAGGGCCTGCTTGATCGCATCGTGGATCGGCGCCTCGCGGGTTGCGCAAAAGCGCGTGCCCATGTTCACGCCGTCGGCGCCGAGCACCAGAGCGGCGGCCATGCCACGGCCATCGGCGATACCGCCGGAGGCCACCAACGGGATACGTACCTTGCGGGCCGCGGCCGGGATCAGCACCAGGCCGCCGACGTCGTCCTCGCCCGGGTGGCCGGCGCACTCGAAACCGTCGATCGAGATCGCATCGACCCCATTGCGCTCGGCCGACAGCGCATGCCGTACCGCGGTGCACTTGTGGATGATGCGCACGCCGGCGGCCTTGGCCTTGGCGATGAAGGCCGTGGGATTGTTGCCGGCCGTCTCGAGAACCTTCACCCCGGTGCGGATGACCACGTCGAGATACTGCTCGTAGGGTGGCGCGCTCGCCGAGGGCAGGATGGTCAGGTTCACACCGAACGGCGCATCGGTCATGCCGCGGCAGCGCTCGATCTCGGCGGCAAGGGCATCCGGGCTGGGCTGCGTCAGCGCGGTGATGACGCCCAGGCCGCCCGCATTGGAGACGGCAGCGGCGAGTTCGGCGCGACCGACCCACTGCATGCCGCCCTGGATGATCGGATACCGGATCCCGAGCATCTCGGTGATCCGCGTTCGCATGGTCGTCATCGCATGGCCTTTCGGGAAAGAGCCGACGGCCGCATGGGCGCGCCGTCGGCGGGGCGCGCGGATCATAGCGCGGGCGGCCGATGCCGCCGCGGCGCGCGGCCAGCGAGCGGAACCGCGATCCGCCCGTGATTCGTCGGCGCTTGGTTGCCGGGGCCTGCTTGTGGTTGGATAGATGGCCTGCCCGCGTCGGGCAGCCAGCCATCCCGAACGGAGACCCCCCATGCGCTCGATCATCGTCGCCGCCGCCCTGTCGGCTCTCGCCCTGCCCGCCTTCGCCGACGGCGGCACCTGCACCGCGCGCTCGGCCGAGAAGAAACTCGCGGGCGCGGCCAAGAACAGCTTCATGAAGAAGTGCGCCGAAGACGCGCAGAAGGCCTGCGAGTCGACCGCGGCCGACAAGAAGCTCTCGGGCGCCGCCAAGACGAGTTTCATGAAGAAGTGCGAGAAGGACGCGGTCGGCGAGTGAGCCAACCCGCGTGAAGCGGCGCATCAGCCCCCCTCGCGGGGACGGATGCGCCGGCGGGCTCGCGTCGGCGAGCCCGCGCTCAGGCGGCGGCGGTCTCCATGTCGATGACCACGCGGCCGAGCACCTTGCCCGCCTTGAGTTCGGTCAGACTGCGGTTGATCTCGCTGGCCGGCCGCAGCTCGACCGGCGTGCGCCGCAGCTTGCCCGACTGCGCCAGCGCGACCAGCTCGCGCAGCTCCTGGAGGTTGCCCACGTAGGAGCCGCCGATGGTGAGCGCGCGCTGCGCGAGCGGCGGCATCGGCAGCGTGATCTGCCCGCCGTACAGCCCGCACATCACGTACCGGCCACCCTTGCGGAAGGCGGCGATCGCCAGCTGCGCGGTCTCGGGCATGCCTACCAGGTCGATCGCGCCGATCAGGTTGTCGCCGGTGATTGCCTTCAGCTGCGCCACCGCATCGGGCTGGCGGGTGTCGAGGCTGGCGCTGGCGCCGTAGGCGATCGCCTCGGCCAGCTTGCCGGCGTCGATGTCGCAGGCGACGATGTTGCGTACGCCACGCGCGTGCAGGATGGCGATGGTTGCCATGCCCAGCCCGCCGCAACCCAGCACCGCCACCCAGTCGCGATCGGTCAGTTCGGGCAGCTTGCCGATCGCGCTGTAGGCGGTCAGGCCCGAGCAGGCGAGCGTGGCCGCATAGGCCTCGTCGAGGCCGCTGGCGTCGACCAGGTACTTCGCATCGGGCACCACGATGTGGTTGCCGTAGGCGCCGGGCGAGAGCACGCCCAGGAAGCGGCCGGCCATGCAGTAGTTGTCCTGGCCAGCCTCGCACGAGGCGCAGCGCCCGCAGCCTATCCAGGGAAACACGATGCGCCGGTCACCGACCTTCACGCCGGTGGCCTCGGGGCCAAGCGCCTCGACAACGCCGAAGGGCTCGTGCCCCATCGTGAAGGGCGGCACGCAGCCGCGGTCGCGCACGTAGGCCCGGTTGCCTCCGCCCATATCGAAGTAGCCGTCCCAGATGTGCAGGTCGGAATGGCAGATGCCGGAGCGGGTGACACGCACCAGCACCTCGCGGCCCTGGGGTTGGGGAGTCTCGCGCATGCGCGCCTGCAGCGGCTTGCCGTGCTCGATCACGTCGTAGCTGATCATCGGTGCATCTCCTGATGGGCAGGGTTCGGGAGCGGACACCAGCACCGGGAAGGTGGCGGACGCTCAGGCGCCGGATGGTAGCGCGTCGGAGCTCAGCGCGGGGTC
>Ga0315904_10013411_pt1 | contig 10257 bp, 9 predicted proteins | sample LakEriMetagenome_6_FD_203529 | JGI IMG/M metagenome (GOLD analysis project Ga0315904, IMG submission 203529) | Freshwater fungal communities from buoy surface, Lake Erie, Ohio, United States - Buoy 12 MA120 | ecosystem: Environmental > Aquatic > Freshwater > Lake | place: USA: Lake Erie, Ohio...
CTCGCGCGCGCCCTCTCGCCCAACCCCCGCGTCCTCCTCATGGACGAGCCCTTCTCCGCGCTCGACGCGCTCACGCGCGACCAGCTCTACGGCGACATCCAGCGCATCTTCACCCAGCGCAAGAAGACCATCCTCCTCGTCACCCACAACATCCGCGAGGCCGTCTGCCTCGGCGACCGCGTCGTCCTTCTCTCCCCCAACCCCGGCCGCATCCGCCAGGTGTTCGACATCCGCCTGCCGCGCCCCCGCCGCATCAACCACCCCGACCTCGCCGCGCTCGCCGCCGAGGTCACCTCCGCCCTCTCCGCCCACCTCGGCGGCGCCGAAGTCGCATGAGCTCCCGCCGCCTCCTCGCCCCTCTCGTCTTCGCCCTCCTCCTCTTCGGCGGCTGGGAATGGGCCGTGCGCACCTACCATCCCGGCTCTCCCTTCCTCCCCACCCCCTCCGCCATCCTCGGCTGGTTCTGGGAGGCCTCGCTCGACGGTTCCCTCGCCGAGGCCACCCTCGTCACCCTCCGCCGCCTCGCCCTTGGCTTCGCCCTCGGCGCCGTCCTCGGATTGGTGATCGGAGGCCTCTGCGCCCGCTCCCGCACGGTGCGCGACGCCATCGGCTGGCTCACCCTCGGCCTCCAGACCCTTCCCTCCGTCTGCTGGGTCCCGCTCGCCATCCTCTGGTTCGGCCAGGAGGAGGGCGCCATCCTCTTCGTCACCGTCATGGGCACCGTCTGGTCCGTCGTGCTCGCCGTCCAGGAATCCGTGCTCTCCGTGCCTCCCCTCTACGTCCGCGCCGCCAAGACCATGGGCTCGCGCGGCTGGCACCTCTGGAGCCAAGTCCTCCTCCCCGCCGCCCTTCCCGGTGTCGTCAGCGGCATGAAGCAGGGCTGGGCCTTTGCCTGGCGCTCCCTGATGGCCGCCGAGATCTTCGTCGTCATCCTCACCGGCTTCGGCCTCGGCTCCATGATCCACGCCGGGCGCGAGCTCCTTCGCATGGAGCAGGTCGTCGGCGTCATGACCGTCGTCATCTTCGTCGGCCTCCTCGCCGACCTCGTCCTCTTCGGCCCCGTCGAGCGCTGGCTCCGCCGCTCCCGCGGGCTAGGGGGAAGCTGAGTGGTCAGGGGCGTCGTGGCCTGATGGCCACGGAAGAGTGCACAGGGGCACAGCGGCACAGGGGCACGGGAGGTAGATGCTGGTGACCGGTGGATGAAGCCTTCGGGTTGAGGCTGGGAAAGGGATTCGAAGGAGGCGAAGGACGGAAAGGGTAGGGCGGAGGATATGTCTGCTCTTTTCATCTCTTCATCCCTTTGATTCTTCCCGGCCGGCAACGAGCGCCAGCGAGTTCTCGCCCGCAGACACCGCAAACCCCGCTGACGCCGCAGGTGCCGCTTCGGCGGAGATGCCGCCGATTCCTCCCGTGCCCCAGTGCCCCTGTGCCCCTGCTAACGCTTTAGCGTAAACGGCGAGAAGTCCGTGTTCGTGTCATACGTGTCCACGCCCTCCGCCTTCTTCAGCTTGGCGCAGGCCCAGTAGGTGAACGGCGTCATCACCACCTCGACCATCACCTTGAAGATCCAGTTCGCCAGCATCACCGCCGCCAGCGTCGGCCCGGTCCAGATGCCCAGGAAGGCGATCGGGTAGAAGATCAGGCTGTCCACGCCCTGGCCCACGATGGTCGAGCCGATGGTGCGCATCCAGAGATGCCGACCCTTCGTCCGCACCTTCAGCTTCGCCAGCATGAACGAGTTGAGGAAATCCCCCACCAGGAAGGCCAGCATCGAGCCGAGCGCGATCCGCCACCCGCCGCCGAAGCAGGTCTCGAGCGCCGGCTGCAGCTGGGCCGAGAACGGCTCGTCCGGGCTGATCGGCATGGCCAGGACGACCCAGGTTATCACCGTCGCGAAGGCCATCGCCGCGAAGCCCGTCCAGATCACGCGCCGGGTCAGCGCGTACCCGTACACCTCCGTCAGGATGTCCCCGAAGATGTACGACAGCGGGAAGAACAGGTTGCCCGCCCCGAAGTCCACCGGACCCAGCAGCGGCAGGTCCACCCGCACCACCTTGGCCGGCCCGATCAGGTTTGAGCACAGCAGCACCGCCACGAAGCCGCCGAGAATCAGGTCGTAATGACGGAAGCTGCGGTTCATCGGAGGAGCGAGGAGCGGGGTGCGAGGAGCGGGGCTTGGGTCCCGCCGAGGGGCTCCATGAACCTAGCGGCCTTGCGCCTCCTCGCAACTGCCGCCACCTGTTCCCCCGGTCCCGACCTCATTCCCTCGGGTTCGCCTTGAGCCAGGCCTCGAGCCAGGCCACCGCGGCGGGCTCGTCCGCGAACGCCCCGTCCAGCTGGGCCTCGTACGCCGCATCCAGCGCCTCCGAGAACCAAGGCCTCGGCTTGCGGCCCATCGCGATGAGGTGGCGTCCCAGCGCCAGCCGCCTGGGCGCGCTGGCGGCCACCTGCAGCCGGTCGGCCACCTCGCGCAGCCACAGCCCCTGGGGCGAGGGCTCCTTGAAGAATGTGCCGCGCCCCTTGCGGTCGGCGTCGTCCACCCGGACGAGCCGGTCGATGCGGCTCGCCTTCGCGGCGAGCCGGCGCACGCCGGCGTCCCCCGCCTTGTTCTTCCAAAGCTCGTAGGGCGCGCCGTGCCAGCGCACCAGCGGCAGCACCGATTCCAGCACCTCCTTGTGCTGGGTCAGGCGCTCCAGGAAGGCCCGCGCCAGCGGCTCGCCCGCCTGCTCGTGGCCGTAGGCGTGGATCCGCCCGTCCGCCTCCGCCTTGCTCGTCGTCGCCTTGCCCAGGTCGTGCAGGAGCACGGCCCAGCCCACCGTCAGGTCCTCGCGCTCGTCGCCGAGCCGCGCCGCGGCGAAGGCGTCCAGGCAGAGCAGGGTGTGGTCCCAGACGTCCCCCTCGGGGTGCCACTCCGGGTCCTGGGCCACGCCGATGCAGGCGTGCAGCTCGGGGAAGTGGCGCGTCCAGCCGCAGTCGCGGAGGAAGCGGAGGCCGACCGAGGGCACGCGGCCGCGCAGGATCAGCTTGCACCACTCCTCGTAGACGCGCTCCGGGCTCAGCGCCTCCGGCCCGAGCGTCGCGCAGAGCGCCACCGTCGCGGGGTCGACCGTCCACGGCGCCTCCGGCGCGCTGAATCGGGCCGCGAACTGCATCGCCCGCAGGACGCGCAGAGGGTCCTCGGCGAACTTGTCCGAGACATGGCGCAGCCGCCGCGCCGCGAGGTCCGCCATGCCGCCCCAAGGATCGAGCACCTCGCCCGTCCGCGGGTCCCAGAGCATCGCGTTGACCGTGAAGTCGCGCCGCGTCGCGGCCTCGGAGGGCGCCATGCTCGGGTCGCCCTCGACCGAGAAGTCGCGGTGACCCGCGCCCGTGCGGTTCTCGCGGCGGGGCAGGGAGACGTCGATCGGGTGGCCTTTCACCTTCAGCACCCCGAAGGCAGCGCCCACGCTCACCACCGAGAAGGATGTGCGCAGCGCGCGCTCAATCGCGGCCGGCTCGAGCCCGTAGACCTCGATGTCGAGGTCCTTCGCCGGCACGCCCATCAGCGCGTCGCGCACCGAGCCGCCGACCACGAGCGGTCGCCCACCCGCCGCAGCCAGCAGGCGCACGACCTCCCCCACGGCGGCCAGCTCGCCGTCGAAGGGAATCAGGTTGGGGCGCGTCGTTGCCACGCCCCAAGGGATGCCCAGGCCCGCCCCCGTGGCAAGGATGCGCTCGCCCGCGGCCCCCTCGGTGGCTTAATGGGCGCATGGACGTCAACCCGTTCGACCGGCTCGACAACCAAGGCCTCCCGCCCGGCCCCCCTCCGCCCCCGCCCAAGCCCGCCCCCAAGCGCAAGCTCGGCAAGGTCAACCTCCGCTACGAGCGCGCCGGCCGCGGCGGCAAGGAGGTCACCCTCCTCGAGGGCCAGTGGGTCGAGTCCCAGGAAGCCCGCGTCCGCGAGCTCCTGCTCGGCGACCTCAAGCGCGCCCTCGGCACCGGCGGCATGCTCGAGGGCCGCGCCATCGCCCTCCAGGGCGACCGCCGCGACGCCGCCAAGGCCTGGCTCGTGAAGCACGGCTTCACGACGAATTTGTGACGGGAGTCAGGGGCACGGAAGGTAGGGCGGTTTCTCCGAAACCGCCTTCTCCTCAGCCCGCCTGCCTTGGGTAGGGAGGATGCTACGCATCCTCCGGGCCAACCTCCCGCAACCCGCCTTGGGTAGGGTCGCGGCTACGCCCGTGACCTCCACCGAATCCAAGGGTGGCCGAAGACCGCGCGAGAGCTCGCCTTGCTCGCTGCATCAACAAGGCACCGCAGGCGCCCTTGCCAGGAAACCCGAAGGGTTCATCCACCGGTCACCAGCAGCTACCTCCCGTGCCCCTGAGCCCCCGTGCCCCTGTGCACCACGTCTCTTCCCGAGCCCCTGTGCCCCTGAGCCTCTGTGCCTCTGATAAAGGGGGTCTTTCCCCCTTACTTCTTCTTCCCGCGGCGCAGCGCGACGGCGCCCGTGCGGGCGGTCTCGACAATGCCGAAGGGGCCGATGAGGTCGAGGAAGGCCGTGATCTTGTTCTCGTTGCCGGTGAACTCGATGATCAGCGCGTCGTGGGCGACATCCACCACCTTGGCGCGGAAGAGGCTGGCGATCTCGACGATCTCCGTGCGGGTCGACTTGCTCGAGCGCACCTTCACCAGCACCAGCTCGCGGGCCACGTGGTCGACCTGGTCGCGTGAGAAGTCCTGCACCTCGAGCACGTTGACCAGCTTGTCCAAGGCCTTCACGCAGCGGTCCAGCGCGGCGGCGTCGGCCACCACCGTCGCGGTGATGCGCGACAGGGCGGGGTCGTGGGTCGGGCCCACGTTCAGGGTCTCAATGTTGAACCCGCGGCCGGAAAGCATCCCGGCGACGCGCGCCAGTACCCCGAACTTGTTTTCGACGAGGGCGGAGAGGGTGTGCTTCTTCTTCATGGGGGGCGGGGGAAATTCTGGGTGGACGGGGAGGGACTCGAACCCACGACCTACTCGGTGTAAACGAGCCGCTCTAACCGACTGAGCTACCCGTCCGCGGGCCCTTTTCCCTACCCCTCCCGCCCCCGGTTTGTCGAGGGGAAAGGGGTGTTGTCGGAAGCACAGCGGCACAGGGGCACGGGAAGGCACTGGTGACCGAGGACAGTTGACCGGCAGATGAACTCTGCGCCGCCGCTCCCTCCCGAGCCCCTGTGCCTCCATGAAGCTGTACCCCGTCTTCTCAGTCCGTGCCCCTGAGCCCCTGTGCCGCCGTGCCCCTTTCCGGGGCCCTCAGGCCCCGGCGCCCCTGAGCCCCTGTGCCCCCGTACCCCTTTCCGGGGCCCTCAGGCCCCGGCGCCCCTGAGCCCCTGTGCCCCCGTGCCCCCGTGCCCCTGATAACTCACATCCCCGCCTTCAGCCGCTCGAAGGCCGCCAGGGCCCGGTCCCTTCCCTGGTCCGGAGTCGTTCCTGGTAACTGCCGGTATTGTTATAAAGTTTAGAATAGCTTAGTCTTGATGTCACGAGTGACCGGATATCCACTTGATGCGCATGCGCTACCGATTCGCCCTTGCCCCCCTGCCTGCCCGTGCGGTCATTCTGTGCCTTGCGATGGTTGTCTCGGCTGCGATTGATTCCCACGCGCAGACTGCAGCATTGTCCGGGCCTCGCAACCTGGGCACCCTCGCCTTGGACTCTGCCCTCTCGACGGTGTCTCCCGATGAGTTTGTGGCGCGAAATTCCAGGTTTGAATTCACTTCGGCGGCTCGCGAGTCGGCGCGTGTCGAGGCGCGTCGGCTGCCGGAGCAGGAGGCGCCGGTTTTTGAGGGATTTCCCTTGGTCGATGCGGTCATGCGTTTTGACAAGACTGGCAATGAACTCACCTTGGTCGTGTATTCCGTGGGTGATAGCGGCGTGATTTCAGAGGAGAAGTTCGATGGCATGGTCGAGTCCCTGGTTGTCGCCCTCACCAAGGCTTACGGCAAGGGGGTCTCACCCGGGGTAGCCTCGGCGGTTGTGAGGGCGAAGGCCCTTTCCTGGAAGTGTCCTGCCGGACAGATTCGCCTCGAATGGAGCAGCACCCGCGCCAATGCCTCGCGCGGGCAGGCTTATCGTCCCGAATTTGCCCGTGTTGTGATTGGCCCCGCCCTCGTCCGCAGTCTTTCGACTCCCCGCCCTGCCAAATGGATTCCAGCTGAGCAACTTCGCTCCAGTGACACGGGCGATCGGTGGATTGCCACTGTTCCCATGGTTGACCAAGGCCAGAAGGGGTATTGCGCCGTCGCTACCTCTGAGAGGGTGTTGCGCTACTATGGACGGGATGTCGACCAGCACGAGCTGGCCCAGGCCTGCCAAACCGAACAAGGCACGAGCAGCCAGAAGTTCGAGGAGCAGATGAAGCGGGTCGCCTCGCGCTTGGGCCTGCGTTACCAAATCCATCTGTCGGCAGTCGACCCGCGCTTCATCGGGGAAATTATCCGCGACTATGCCAAGGCGGGCAAGAGGAAGGGGGGCGTGCCCGTCCCGTCCCAGCTTGAGCAGCATCCCTACGCGTTCTATCAAATGCTCGACTCCCTCGACCGCGGACAGCTCGTCGCGGTGAGGAAGGCTGATCGCGCCGGCCTCGCCCGGATGGAGAGGCAGGTCCGGGAGTCGATTGATCGCGCCGATCCGCTTATCTGGTGCGTTCAACTCGGAATCGTTCCCGAGCAGGGGCTCCCTCAGGCCAACGGCGGCCACATGAGGCTCATCATTGGATACAACGCGAAGACCTCGGAAGTTCTATACACCGACTCCTGGGGAGCCGGCCATGAGCTCAAGCGCATGCCCCTTTCTGATGCATGGGCCATCACCTTCGGGCTTTCCGTGATGAAGCCCTGATTCTGCGGTTCCTCTGCCTCGTCCTCCGCGCTTTGACCCACCCGGCTCCTTCGCCCAACGTCACCGCGGTCACCGCTAACACCGCTTCGGCGGCTGCCCCCCCCCGTGCCCCGTCTTCTCAGTCCGTGCCCCGGCTCCCCAGAGCCCCTGTGATCACTCTCCCTCCCGTGCCCCTGAGCCCCTGTGCCCCCGTGCCCCTTTCCGGGGCCCTCAGGCCCCGGCGCCCCTGTGCCGCCGTGCCCCTGTGCTCCCAGCACAATTCACATCCCCGCCTTCAGCCGCTCGAAGGCCGCCAGGGCCCGGTCCCTTCCCTCGGCTAGTCCGACCAGGGGGCGCGGGTAGGTCTTGTCCAGTTGCACCCCCGCCGCGGCGAGCACGTCGGCCGGCGCTTCCCAGGGCTTGTGAATCCAGGCCGCCGGCACCTTGGCCAGCTCCGGGACGAAGCGCCGCACATAGTCGCCCTTGGGATCGAACTTCTCCCCCTGTAGCACGGGATTGAACACGCGGAAGTAGGGCGCGGCGTCCGCGCCGCATCCGCCCGCCCATTGCCAGCCGAGGGTGTTGGACGCCAGGTCGGCGTCGACCAAGGTGTCCCAGAACCATGCGGCGCCGTCCTGCCAAGGCTGGAGGAAATGCTTCACCAGCACCGACGCCGCGATCATCCGCACGCGGTTGTGCATCCAGCCTGTCTCCCACAGCTGGCGCATCCCCGCGTCCACGATCGGGTAACCCGTCCGGCCCTTCTGCCAGGCGCGCAGCAGCGCCTTGTCCTTCCTCCAGGGGAAGGACTTGAACTCGGCGCGCAGGGGCTCGTCCGTCGTCCCCGGGAAATGCTGGATCAGGTGGTGGCCGAACTCGCGCCAGCCGACCTCCGCGACGAACTTCATCGGACCCTTGCGGGCGGAGAGGCCCGCGGCGTCCACCGCCGCCACGATCTCGCGGGGCGAGATCTGGCCGAAGTGCAGGTAGGGCGAGAGGCGCGAGGTTCCATCCACATCCGGGAGGTCGCGCGCATCGCCATAGTCCCCGACCGGCCCGCCGAGGAATCCCCTCAGCCTCGCCTCCGCGCCCTTGCGCGTCGGGTCCCACGCCTCACCCATCGCCTTGTCCCAGGGAATCCGCGGTAACAGCCCGAGCGACGCGACCGTCTCGGACCTCGGGGCCTTGGCCGGAGCCGGCAGCGCGCGCGGCGCGGGCAGCGGCTTGCCGAACTCCACGTGCGCCAGGCAGTGCTTCCAGAACGGCGTGAAGACCTGGAAGGGCTTGCCCGAGAGGTTCCTCACTTGGTTGGGGTCGTGGATTAGCCCGCCGTTGAACGACTCCGCCTTCAGCCCCGCCGCGCGCAGCGCCTGCTTGACCGAGGCGTCCCTCGCCTGCACGCGCGGCTCGTAGCGGCGGTTCCAAAACACCGCGTCCGCACCTGTCTCCTTGGCGAGCGCGAGCAGCTCGCGCTCGGCAGGACCGCGCCGGATGACCAGCGGGCTCCCCGCCTTGGCCAGCTGGGCCGCCAGGTCCTCGAGCGCGTGGTGCAGCCACCAGTCCGAGGCGCCTCCGGGCCGCCAATCACCCTCCGCCTCGGGGTCGTGGATGTAGACCGGCACAACCGGTCCCCCATGGTCGAGCGCGGCGCGCAACGCGGGATTGTCCGCCAGGCGGAGGTCGAGTCGGAACCAGGCAATCGCCGGGGAAGGCATAGGGTAGGGGAAGCGCCTTGTCCGCGCTTGTCAAAAGCCCGCCTCGGTTGGTCAGGCGGGCGTCATGAGCCCCATCGTGACGCCGAGGATGCCGCCGATCACGTAGTAGGCGATGAGCCAGGTCACCGCCCACGCGAGCCACTCGGCCTGCCTCCAGAAGGTCAGGTTCAGCTCCAGGGTGCGGCGGAGCGTCGACGGGTTGGATTCGTCGAGCTGGCCGATCAGGAGGGCGTGGCGGACGAGGTTGATGAACGGGATCAGGGCGCCCAGGGCGATGAGCGCGAGCTGGGCGACCAGGCCGAGCAGCAGGCCGGACATGTAGGGCGTCCATTCACCGGTCACCTGGGGATTGAGCAGGGCGACGGTCCCCATTGCCCCGAACACCAGCCAGCAGGACAGGAGCACCAGGGCGACAATGCCCATGAGGAGGACCCAGGGGCGCATGCCTCTCAGCTCGGCGTGGATAGGGGCGTGTGACATCGGTTTGGGTCTTTGCGAGGGGTCAGCTCGCGAACCATAGGGCCGCAAGGACAATGAACCAGAGGACGATGATCAGGTGGCTGATGCCCGCCGCACGCCAGTAGAGGCGCTGGGCGCGGAGCGCCCCGGCCGCGCCGGCCTCCGAGGGGGCGGAGGCGAAGACCGCGAGCGCCTTGGCCGCCCGGCGCAGGTTGGCGATCGGCCAGATGTGGAGGAGGACCGGCACGCCGAGGATGGACCAGTTGAATGCCGCCATGCCCAGGGAGAATTCGCCTTTCTTCACGCTAGCTTGCGACAGCATCAGGCCGAGCACGAGCAGGACGAGCATCCAGAAGGCGAGTCCGGCAACCGCGAGCCATGACATCCTCCGCATCGCTCCCTCGGTACCCGCCAGAGCCGCCAGAGCTGGGTCCGGCGGGATGGCGGGGCGTTCCATTCGGCTAGTCTCCGCATCCTGACCGTGGACGCAAGCGCCAAGGCTTCCGATTCAGGGTTGCCCCCGTGTGGGCGCTGTTTTTTAAGGGAATCCCCATGGCCAAGAAATCCCCCTCCAAGCCCTCGCCCGCCAAGAACGCCAAGGTCGAGTACCCTCCCTTCCTTCGGGAGCTCCTCGAGGCCAAGTCCCCCACCGGACATGAGTTCGCCGCCCAGCAGGTGGTCGACCGGCACGTCGCCAAGGCCGCCAAGGTCTATCGCAAGGACCGCATCGGCAACCGCATCGCCGAGACGGCGGGCAAGGGCGGCCCCACCCTCCTCCTCGCCGGCCACATCGACGAGATCGGCCTCATCCTCTCGCACGTCGACGACAAGGGCTACCTCTACTTCGACTTCCTCGGCGGCCACGACCAGGTCATCCCCTCCGGCCGCCGCGTCCACATCCTGACCAAGCACGGCCCCGTCCTCGGCGTCACCGGCAAGCGCGCCGTCCACCTCATGTCCCCCGAGGACCGGCGCAAGGTGCCCGAGCGGCATGACATGTGGATCGACATCGGGGTGGCCAACCGCGCCGAGGCCCTCTCCGTCGTCCGCATCGGCGACCCCGTCGTCTATGTCGACGGACCCGAGATGCTGCGCGGCAGCCTCGCCGTCGCCCGCGCCTTCGACGACAAGGCCGGCGCCTACGCCGTCATGGAGGCCTTCCTCCGCCTCAGCCGCGAGCGCGCCCTCGCCGCCCGCGTCGTCTCCGTCGCCACCACCCAGGAGGAGATCGGCACCCGCG
>Ga0315904_10013416_pt1 | contig 10256 bp, 10 predicted proteins | sample LakEriMetagenome_6_FD_203529 | JGI IMG/M metagenome (GOLD analysis project Ga0315904, IMG submission 203529) | Freshwater fungal communities from buoy surface, Lake Erie, Ohio, United States - Buoy 12 MA120 | ecosystem: Environmental > Aquatic > Freshwater > Lake | place: USA: Lake Erie, Ohio...
GCCGGTCTCGCCTGCGACCTGCTCGTCGTCACGGCTTTCGGCCAGATCCTGCCCGCCGCAGTACTGGATACCCCGCGTCTCGGGGCCATCAACGTGCATGCTTCGCTGCTTCCGCGCTGGCGCGGCGCAGCGCCCATCCAGCGTGCGCTGATGGCCGGCGATGCCACCACCGGGATCACCATCATGCGCATCGTCGAACGCCTGGACGCGGGCCCCATGCTGCTGAAGCGCAGCCTGGTGATCGAAGCCGACGATACCGGCGGCAGCCTGCACGACAAGCTTGCTGCGCTCGGCGGCGAGGCGCTTCACGCGGCGCTCGACACATTGGTCGCGGGCACGGCCACCGAGACGCCGCAGGACGAGGGGGAGGTGACCTATGCCAGGAAAATCGACCGCGCGGATCGCCCGCTCGATTGGACCCGCAGCGCCGACGAACTCGACCGCCAGGTCCGGGCGCTGAACCCGAGTCCCATGGCCAGCGCCGAACTCGGCGGACTGGCGGTCAACGTCGTTGCCGCCCAGCCCCTGCGGATCCCGCACTCCTCCCCTCCAGGAGGCCTCCTGCACTGCGCGGACGACGGCATCGTGCTCGCGTGCGGCGACGGCGCGCTCCGGATTAACAGCCTGCAGCCGTCGGGCAAACGGCCGATGACGGCGCGCGAATTCATCAACGGCTATCGAAAGCACCTGGGCCTTTGAAAGCGCAGCCGGCACAGTCACCCCGCGCGGTCGCGGCGCGTGTCCTCTACGCCGTAATCCACGACGGCGCGTTGCTGGATCGGGAACTCGAATCGGTGCGCGGCGCGGGACTCGAGGCGCGCGACCAGGGCTTCGTCCAGGAGTGCACCTACGGTGTGCTCAGGCGCTACCACGCGCTGCGCCATCGCCTCGCAAGCCTGCTCGAGCGCCCGCTGCGGAAACGCGACGGAGTGATCGAGATGCTGCTCCTGAGCGCGCTCCATCAACTGTTCGAGATGGATGCGCCCGCGCATGGCGTGGTCGATGCCTCGGCGAACGCCTGTCGGGAGCTCGACAAGTCGTGGGCGGCTGGCCTCGTCAACGCGACCCTGCGCAACGCGCTGCGGCAGCGCGACCACTATGCGCCGCCGACCGAGGCCGACGTCGAGGCCTACTGGAACCACCCGCACTGGCTGGTCGACGCGATTCGCGCGGCGTGGCCCGAGGACTGGCGGGCAGTCCTGACGGCCGCGGCTGCGCACCCGCCGTTCGCGCTGCGCGTTAACGTGCGACGCATCTCGCGGGACGACTATCTTGCCCGGCTGCGCAACGTGGGCATCGCCGCGTCGGCTGCCCCGTTCGGCACCGAGGGCGTCGTGCCGGACAAGGCACTGCCGGTCAGTCGGTTGCCTGGGTTCGACGAGGGCCTGGTGTCCGTCCAGGACACCGCCGCCCAGCTCGCCGCACCGCTGCTCGATGCAACAGCGGGCCAGCGGGTGCTCGACGCCTGTGCCGCACCGGGCGGCAAGGCGATGCACCTGCTGGAGACCTGCGCCGGACAGCTGGACCTGACGGCGCTCGACGTTGACCCGAGAAGGCTCGCGAGGGTCACCCAGAACGCGGAACGCCTCGGGCTGCAGTGTCGTATCGCCTGTGGTGATGCCGCCGAACCCGCCGGCTGGTGGGACGGCGAGGCCTACGACCGGATCCTGCTCGACGCACCATGTTCGGCCACCGGCGTGATACGCCGGCATCCGGACATCAAGCTGCACCGGCGTCCCGCGGACCTGCCGCTGCTGGCGGCGAGACAATCCGCGATTCTCGACGCGCTCTGGCCGCTCCTGCGCGAGGGCGGTAAGCTCCTGTACGCGACCTGCTCGATCCTGCCCGCCGAAAACGACGCCATCCTCGCGGCAGCCAGGCGGCGCCACGGCGACTTCAACGTCCAGCACATCAGCGCCGACTGGGGACGACCGACGGCGCACGGCCGCCAGATCCTCAGCGGCGAGCATGACATGGACGGCTTCTACTACGCGCTGATCGAGAAACGCCCCCGATGAATGAGCGACGCATGCGGAACCTGCTGGCAATATGGGCGTTCCTCGTTTTCCTGTGGCCCGGCAGCGCGCTCGCCCGTGATTTCAAGATCGAGTCCGTCGCTGGCCGCATCACCGATGGGCAGTTCATCGTCGACGCCCGCATCGACGTGAAGCTGAACGAGAGCACCATCGAAGCGCTCGAGAACGGCGTGACCCTCGAATTCGAATTGCAGGCGGCCCTGCTGCGTCCGCGTCGGCTGTGGTGGGACGCCGAGGTGACGGCAGTCACCCGGCGCTTCCTGCTCGGTCGGCATGCGCTCGCGGACGGCTATACCCTGAGCGAACGCGGGGCGGACCAGCAGCAGATATTCAAGAACATGGACGATGCCCTGGCGGCCCTCGGCGAGGTGCGCGACTTCATGGCGGGCAGCGTCGCGGGACAGGTCCCGGCCGGCAAATACCGCGGCCGCCTGCGCCTGCGGCTCGACATCGAGGCGCTGCCCGCACCGCTGCGCCCCATTGCCTACATCTCCCCGAGCTGGCGGCTGTCGAGCGGCTGGTATGAATGGGTGTTCGTGCCTTGAAGCAGCGCCTGGCGGTCGCAGCCTCGGTCGGCATGCTCAGCGTGTCGCTGCTGGGATCGCTGGTCCTGATGAGCGCCGCGATCCAGAACTCCGGCCGCTTCGGCGCCCTGTTCTCGGTGCTGCTGCTGACGAACCTGCTGGGCCTGGCGGCCTTCGTGGTCCTCATCGTGATCAATGCGCGCGATCTGCTGCGCCAACTCCGGCAACGCCAGCCCGGCGCCCGCCTGACGCTGCGCATGCTGCTGATTTTCGTCGCGCTTTCGGTGCTGCCGATCCTCGTGCTGTATGCCTTTTCGATCAACCTGCTCGCGCGCGGGGTCGACAGCTGGTTCGACGTGCGCATCGGCGAAGCCCTGGACGACGCGCTCGAGCTGTCCCGCAGCGCGCTGGATCTGCGGATGCGCGAGGTGCTGAACCAGACGGAAAAGGTCGCCGAGGAACTCGGGGTCGGCTCCGAGCCGAGTTCGGTGCTGAACCTGGACGCCCTGCGCAACCCCGGCAGCACCATCGTGGCCGACTCCTGGGATCCCGGCCCCAGTGACCTGGACCTGTTGCGCCGGCGCGTCGGCGCCGAGGAGCTGGCCATCGTCACAGTCCAGGGACGCCTGCTCGAAACCAGCAGCAGCGGCACCGATCTCGTGCCCAACCTGCCGTCCGCGGCCATCCTGCTGCAGGTCAAGCAGGGCCGCAGCTATACCGGCCTCGAGCCGATCGGTTCGGCGGGCCTCTACATCCGGGTCGCCGTGGCGGTGCCCGATGGCAGCGGCAGCGTGGGCCGGGGCAGCCGCATCCTCCAGGCGCTCTATCCGGTGGCGGCGCAGATGGACGACCTCGCGACGAGCGTCGAAACCGCGCACGCGAAGTACAACGAACTGGTGTACCTGCGCGAGAAACTGAAGGTGAGTTTCGCGATGACGCTCACCCTCGTGCTGCTGTCGAGCATCGCGACCGCAATCTGGGCGGCATTCTTTTCGGCGCGACGGCTGGCCGCCCCCATCACCGACCTCGCGGCCGGCACCGCGGCGGTTGCCGCCGGCGACTACGAGACCACGCTGCCGGTGACGACCGCCGACGACATCGGCTTCCTGGTCAGCTCCTTCAACGCGATGACCCGCCGCATCGCACAGGCCCGCGACGAGGTGGAGGCGCAGCACCGCTACCTGAACACCCTGCTCTCCCAGCTGTCGTCCGGCGTGCTGGCACTGGGCCCGGACGGGCGAATCACGACGCTGAACGAAGCGGGCCGGCGCATCCTCGACATCGGCGAGGCGACGATCACCGGCGAGCCCCTGGCGACGCTCGTCGCACAGCGCGAGCACCTGCGCCCCTTCGTCGAGGGCGTGCAGCCGCAACTGACCGAGTCGACGCAGCGATGGCAGCAGGAAATCCAGATCTTCAGCCGCACCGGCCGGCGGGTCCTCATGTGCCGCGGCTCGAGCCTGCCGACCGAGGGCGCGGAGAGCGCCGGTCACGTGGTCGTGTTCGACGACGTCACGGTGCTCATCCAGGGCCAGCGGGACGCGGCATGGTCGGAAGTCGCGCGACGGCTTGCCCACGAGATCAAGAACCCGTTGACCCCGATCCAGCTGTCGGCGGAGCGCCTGCGCCAGAAATACCTGTCGAAGATGGCGCCGGCCGACGCCGAAACGCTCGACCGCCTGACGACGACCATCGTGCAGCAGGTCGACACCATGAAATCGATGGTCAACACCTTCTCCGACTACGCGCGGACGCCGACGATCAGCCAGGAAAAGACCGACCTCAACAAGCTGATTTCGGCCGTCGTCGACCTCTACCGCAGCGCGAACCCGGATGCTTCCTTCGAGATCGAGTTCGCCGGCGACCTGCCGACCGCCTCGGTCGACGCCGGCCGGCTGCGCCAGGTCTTCAACAACCTGATCAAGAACGCCCTCGAGGCCTCGGGCACGACGGGCAACCCGCCGCAGATCCGCGTCACGACGCGGCGGCTCGCCTCCGAGGCGGGTGATCACATCGAAATCGCCGTCACCGACCGCGGCGAGGGCATCCCCAGCCAGATCCTCGGCAACGTGTTCGAGCCCTACGTCACGAACAAGACCAAGGGCACGGGCCTGGGGCTTGCGATCGTCAAGAAGATAGTCGAGGAGCACGGCGGGCTCGTCACCCTCGAGAACAACGACGGACCGGGCGCCTGCGCTACTATACGGTTGCCGCTCGACGGTAAAGACTCGCCCGCCGAGGCCGTAGACAACAGGAGGGCCGTATGACCGCTCGCCATATCCTGGTCGTCGATGACGAACCCGATATCCGGGTGCTGCTGAAGGAAATCCTCGACGACGAGGGTTTCGACGTCAGCGTCGCCGAGAATGCAGCACAGGCGCGGGAAGCGCGCCGCCAGCGTCGTCCCGACCTGATCCTGCTCGACATCTGGATGCCCGATACCGACGGCATCACGCTGTTGAAGGAGTGGTCGGCCGACAACCACCTGGACGTGCCGGTGATCATGATGTCCGGCCACGGCACCGTGGAAACGGCGGTCGAGGCCACCCGCCTCGGCGCCTACGATTTCATCGAGAAACCGCTGTCGATCGCGAAGCTGCTGGTCACCATCCAGCGCGGCCTCGAGAACGCGAATCTCCAGCGCGAGAACCTCGGTCTGCGCCGGTCGGCGCCGCCGCTGGCGGAACCGGTCGGCCGCAGCCGAGCGATGGACCAGTTGCGCGCGAACGTGTTGCGCATCGCCCAGCACAAGACGTCGGTGTTCATCACCGGCGAGTCCGGCAGCGGCAAGGAGGTCGTCGCGCGCTACCTGCACCGGCACAGCCCGCGCGCCCTCGGACCCTTCGTCGCGGTCGGTGTGGCCGGGCTCGCCCGCGAAAACCCGGACGCCGAACTGTTCGGCACGGAAAGCGACGGTCACGTCACCTACGGATCCCTCGAACAGGCCAACGGCGGCACGCTGTTCCTGAAAGACATCGCGGACATGGACCTCAGCACCCAGGCCCGCCTGCTGAGCGCCCTCGAGCAACAGGCGATGCTGCGGGTGGGCGGACGCGAACCGGTTCCCATCGACGTGCGCATCGTCGCCGCGACGCGGCGGGACCTGCAGGCCGAGGTCAACGCGGGCCGCTTCCGCGACGACCTCTTCTACCACCTGAACGTGGTGCCGCTGCGCGTGCCCTCGCTGCATGACCGCATCGAGGACCTCGACGAGTTGCTGAACCACTATCTCGATTACTTCGTGGACTACGAGGGCCTGCAGCGGCGCGATTTCTCGCCCGGCGCGAAGGCCCGCATGCGCGACTACCGCTGGCCGGGCAACGTGCGTGAACTGCGCAATCTCGTGCAGCGCCTGCTGATCCTCGGCAACGGCGACACGGTCGAAGGCCAGGAAATCAGCCAGGCCCTCGGCATCCGGGCCCAGCCGGAATTCGACGCGGTGCCGCCGGGCTTCGACCTGCCGCTGCGGGAGGCGCGGGAGCGCTTCGAGAAGAGTTACCTCGAGTACCAGCTGCACGCCTGCGAAGGCAGCGTCAGCAAGGTTGCGGAGCGGGTCGGTATCGAGCGCACGCATCTCTACCGGAAATTGCGCAGCCTCGGCATCGACCCGCGGCACATCAAGGAAGCGAGCAGGGACTGAGCTCACCGTGAACGAGCGCATCGCGAACTTCGAGAAATTGCTCGAAAAAGGCCCCGAAACCCCGCTCCTGCGTTTCAGCCTCGGCAGCGCGTACCTCGCCGAGGACCCGGCCAGGGCGGCTGAACACTTCCAGGCGGCGCTGGTGCTCGATCCCGCCTACGTGGCGGCGTGGAAACTGCTCGGCGAGGCGTTGACACGGACGGGCGACACCGAAGGGGCGAAGTTCGCATACACGGAAGGTATCGTCGCCGCCGAGGTGCACGGCCAGGTGCAGGCCGCGAAAGAGATGCGCGTATTCCTGAAGCGCCTGCTGCGCTGAGCGCCTAGCGGCAGCCGACGACCGGCGGCGCCGCCGGCGCGCCGTTCAACTGCAGCGCACCGACCAGTTCGCCGACGTGGCGGAAGCCATGGCGATCAAGGTAGGCGACGATGCCGTTGTTGATGTCACGGCACACCAGCGGGTCATAGAAGAGTCCGGTGCCCAGTCCGACCGCGGTCGCTCCCGCCAGGATGAATTCGATCGCGTCGGTCGCGTTGACGACGCCACCCTGGCCGATGATTGGCACCCCGTGCGCACGGCACACCTGGTAGACCTGCCACACCTTCAGCAACGCGATCGGCTTGATGGCCGGGCCCGACAGCCCCCCCTGGTTGTTGCCAATCACGGGCCGGCGACGTTCACTGTCGATGGCCATGCCCATCAGGGTGTTGATGACCGCGAATGCGTCGGAGCCTGCCTCGAGGCAGCGCCGGGCGTTCTCGGCGATGTCGGTCTGGTTCGGCGACAGCTTCGTGATCAGCGGCTTGCGGGTCGCCCGCCGGCAGGCCTCGACGACGCGCGCCGACATGTCGGGGCTGTTGCCGAAGGCGACGCCGCCTTCCTTGACGTTCGGGCAGGAGATGTTGATTTCGATCGCATCGATCGGTGAATCGTCGAAGATGCGGGTGACTTCCTCGTACTCCTCGACGGTCGAGCCGGACACGTTCGCGATGAAACGGGTCTCGCTGAAATCGAGCTTCGGCAGAATCTCGTCGACGACTGCGCGCGCGCCGGGATTCTGCAGGCCAATGGCATTGAGCATCCCGCCCTCGGTTTCGTACACCCGGTGCGGCGGATTGCCGAGGCGTGCCGCGAGCGTCGTGCCCTTGAGGCACACCGCGCCGACATCGGCATTCGAAAAGCCCTGGACGCGTGTATATTCCTCGCCGAACCCGACACAGCCGGACAGCAGCACGAGCGGCGATGCGAATGGCAGGCCGCGGAACGACACCCTCAATCGTTCGTCCATCCCCGCCGTCGCGTCCATCCGTCTGTCCCCTGCTGCAATCTGACCGGTGAAAGTCCCATGAGTATCCCAGGCCCCGAACGGGGCGCCGACGCGGCCGTCGACGTCGCGCTGTTCGAACCCGAAATCCCGCCGAACACGGGCAACATTATACGCCTGTGCGCCAACACGGGTGCCGTGCTGCACCTGATCGAACCGCTCGGCTTCAAGATCGACGAGGCATCGGTGCGACGTGCCGGGCTCGACTACGCATGGCTCGCGCGCGTCTGCCGGCACAGCGGCTACCCGGCCTTCGCGGGCGCGGTGGCCGGGCGGCGCGTGTTCGCCTTCTCGACCCGCGGCACCGCCACCCCGTACGAGACGCGCTTCGCGCCCGGCGACGTGCTGCTTTTCGGGCCTGAAACGCGCGGCCTGCCGGACACGCTCCTCGACACGCTGCCGGCGGCGCAACGCCTGCGCATCCCGATGCGGGCGGGCAATCGGAGCATCAACCTGTCGAACGCGGTCGCGATCGGACTCTACGAGGCGCTGAGACAGCTCGGCCTGCCCGACATGCGCTGACTGCGCGCCGGCAGATGGCCGCTCAGTCGCGCCAGGCGCCGTCCTCGGCGCGCGGTTCGCGGGACATCAGCGCCGCGACCGCGGTCTCGGGGGTGCTTTCCCCGTGCAGCATGCGCGCGACCTCCTGCACGATCGGCATCTCGACCCGCAGCCGGCTCGCAAGCGCCGCGACGGCCACCGCGGTGGCCGCGCCTTCGACGAGGCCGATGCGCGCCTGCGCCTCGGCGAGCCCGGTTCCCTTGCCGAGCGCAATCCCGAAACGGCGATTGCGCGACTGGTCATCCGTGCAGGTCAACACGAGGTCGCCGAGCCCCGAGAGGCCCATGAAGGTTTCGGCGCGCGCGCCCAGCGCGACGCCGAGCCTGGCAATCTCGGCGAGGCCGCGGGTGATCAGCGCAGCCCGCGAATTCGCGCCCAGGCCGAGCCCGTCGCAGACACCCGCGGCGATGGCGAGCACGTTCTTCACGCTGCCGCCGACGGCGACGCCCACCAGATCGTCGGTGAGGTAGGGGCGGAAGCGGCTGGTGTGGAAATGGGCCAGCAGCGCCTTGCCGTAGGCCTCGCGGCTGGCCGCGATGGTGACCGCGGCCGGCCGCCCCTCGGCGACTTCACGCGCGAAGTTGGGACCCGACAACACGGCGACGTCGACGCCCGCGCCATACTCCTCGCGGACGACCTCGTGCACGAAGCGGCCGGTCGCGAGCTCGAGCCCTTTCGCGGCGCAGACCAGAGCCTGCACCTGGGGGGCTTCACGCCGCAGGCTGCGTGCGATGTCCCGGGTCGTCTGGCAGGGGGTCGCGAGGACCGCGGTCGTGCAGGTCACCGGGATCTCATCCAGGGACTCCACAGCCTCGATGCCCTCCGGCAGGCGGATGCCGGGCAGGTAGCCGCGGTTCTCGTGGGTCTGGGCCAGCGCACGCACGGCCGCGGCGTCGCGGCCCCAGAGGGCGACGTGGCGGCCGCGATCGGCCAGGACCGCGGCCAGCGCCGTGCCCCAGGCGCCGGCGCCCAGGACGACCAGCGCCGGAGACTTCATGCGGGCAGGCTCAGTGCGTCTGGTCGGCTGGCGCCGCGCCGCGCCGGCGCTGCAGTTCCTGCGCGTAGAGCGCGTCGAAGTTCACCGGCGCGAGCAGCAGCTGCGGAAAGCCACCCTTGGTGACGATGTCGCACACCGCCTCGCGGGCGAACGGAAACAGGATGTTCGGACAGGCTGTCGCGAGCACCGCCGGCAGGTGCTGCTCGCCGAAGCCTGAAATGTTGAAGATACCGGCCTGCTGCACCTCCACGAGGTAGATGGTGCGGTCGTCCTGCTTGACGGTGCAGGTGACGGTCAGCACGACCTCGTGGACGTCCGGGCCCAGCGTCGTCGCCGCATTCGCGAAATGCAGGTCCAGCGACGGGTTCAGCTGCTCGGTGAAGACCTTGGGCGCATGTGGCGCCTCGAAGGACAGGTCCTTGACATAGATCTTCTGGATGCCGAGCTGGCCGAGCGGGGCCTGTGCGGCTGTCTGTTCGTTTTCGTTCGCCATGGTGGGGATGCCCTGTGCTGGAGTTGACCGGTACCGGGACCGGGGAAATGGGTGTCGTGTTCGGCCGCGCTACCTGACGCCCTGCACCGGCAGGTTTTCAGCCCGCCACGCAGCGAGACCGCCGCGCAGGCTGTAGACCTTGGTGAAGCCCTGGTGGCGCAGCGCCTTCACCGCGGCGCCGGACTGCGCACCGGACTCGCAGTAGACGAGCAACGGGCGGTCCTTGTGCTTGGCGAGCCTGGCGGCGCCGCCGGTGATGTCCTGCTGGCTGATGTTGATCGCATTGATGATGTGACCGGCCTTGAACGCCGCCTCGGGACGCACGTCGACCGGCACCGCGTCGTCCTGGTTCAGCACCAGCACCGCGCGCTGCGGCGAAAGCCCGGCGCCGCCGCCGCCCTGCACCAGCGTGTAGAGCAGCGCGACGAGGACGCCGACGAAGGCGGCGACGAGGGCCAGGTGGTTGCCGATGAATTCGATGAGTTGCGCCATGCGCGGGGACCTGCCATTCGGGAGTTGCGGATTCGTGACTCGCCGCTGCGAGCCGGGGCCACGAGCGGCCGTATGATACACTCAAGCGCGCTGCGCACCGCATGATTCTCTCGCCCGCTGCGCGAGCACGGTTCCTTCCACACCAAAACCGCGAAAATTGTCATGGCCAAGGTCGAACACCCCGTATT
>Ga0315904_10013417_pt1 | contig 10255 bp, 13 predicted proteins | sample LakEriMetagenome_6_FD_203529 | JGI IMG/M metagenome (GOLD analysis project Ga0315904, IMG submission 203529) | Freshwater fungal communities from buoy surface, Lake Erie, Ohio, United States - Buoy 12 MA120 | ecosystem: Environmental > Aquatic > Freshwater > Lake | place: USA: Lake Erie, Ohio...
ATTTTGTTGTAGGTAAATTATCTTCAAATACAATGCAATTATGGATAGATAATGTATCAATTGGAACTACTTCATTTAGTAATAATTTAACATTAGACTTTTTCCAATTTGAAACAGGTACAACTGATAAGATTCATTTATCTCAATTCTTTGTAACAACTGCAGCGGCTATTGGCACAACTGAAATTGCAAATATATGGGACTATGGAACACCAACAACTGTTTCAGCCACCGCATATATGCCCGAAGCAGCTGTTAAATTTAACAGCGCATTTAATGATTATATTCAATCAAAGAATCCAATTTTAGATTTCCGTTTAGATGAAGGAAGTGGCTCTCCAATAAACTTTGGAAGTGCATCAATTGCATTAGTCCCATATTTAAGCCCACAAGGATTTACTCAGGGTGAAGTTGGATTAAATACCAGAGCATTTAAGTTTACAGATAGAACACAGGCAACCAGAGGTAATTATAATCTTGATACAGGAACATTTTCTACAGATGATCTTTGTACAATAGGTATTTTATTTAAGAGCAATAATGCTACGAACCAGCAAGGCATGGTTGGCTTTGGTGGACGCAATACGACTGGTCTAGGTGATGGCAATGGATTCTCATTGCTACAATTAGCAACATCTGGATATTTAAGAATTGTTGCTGGTAATAACAATGGAACAGTTACAAGCTATACAGGTACCACAAACTATGCCGATGGTAATTGGCACTTAGCTGTAATTGTAAAAGAAGCCAGTACGGTTAAATTATATGTAGATGGCAAACAACATTTATCTGCATCTAACTCTACACAAATGAGTGATTCTGGTGAATTTATTATTAATGGTACTGCTGGAATTGTTAATACAACAGGATCTGTAGATAAATTAATTGATGAAGTATTCGTAACAAATACTGCATTTACTGCACAGGAAGTATTTGAAGCGTGGCAAAAACTCAGACTTGAGATGGATACCACAGCTTCCGCCTCATTACCAATGCCAACTAATATTGCAGGTACTGGAACTACTCAAACTGTAGATGAGGCAACAGCATCATCTCTATTTGAAATGCCAACAAATAGCACAGATCAGGTACCAACAATTGATCCAGCTACAGCATCTGCATTATTCGTACTACCAAACTTTGGCGGTAACGTAGTAATTGATGCTAACTATGGACATGAAGCATTTACTGCATCTGCAGTATTCCATGAACCACAATTCCAGATAGGTGATATTCATTCTGCTGATCATATGAATGCATCTGCGCTTATGGTTCATCCAGTAGCAATTGCTGGTGGAAGCATAGCAGTATCCACGGCAGTAGGTTCAGCATTATTTGTAATGCCAGGAATTGTGACAATCAAGGGTGCAAGAATATTTGCAGACCCAATGAGAGCGCAATCTTTATTCCCACTACCACCTGCTTATATACAATTAACTGATGACCCATGGTTCGTGAGATTATATGAGGCACACGCAGACAGAAAGACAGAGCCTAAGCAAGCATCTGTTGCCGCTGGCTCAGAATCTACAGAAATTATTAAGGGTGGCTTCCTAGCATTCTTTGATGATCATTTGGCAGATAGAAGCCCAACATCTAGCCCAAATACAATTACTAGCGAATTGCCAGCTTATTTCTTTAATCCAATTTCTAGCACTGGCGCTGTAGATACGACAAAGGGTACAACCGCTGCTATTGCTCCAAGACAAAGCAATAATCCAGCTCCATTATTAGCAATTGCTGGACAAGATAATCAAGAAAGAAAAGCTGTTCGTGTAAATAATATAGAATTTGTATTGCCAGGAACTAGCAAGAATTTCTCTGAAAGATATTACAATCTTGAATTTAGCATTAAGACAACAAAGGCTGATCAGGTATTGTCATACGGACAATGGGAAAGCTTCCAAAACTATGGAAGCCGCATTGGCGTAATTGGATTATCTGATGGCAAGATTTATTTAGCTACAGATGACTCTAGCCCACTTGGCACAAGCCTTGCAGATTTGAGAAGAAATATCCCATCAACTGCGCCACATCCTAAGAATTTAACTGCGACAAATGCATTTGGATATTTCCAGGGACGTAACAATATTGCTGATGGAAATTGGCACCATGTTGTAATTCAATATGGATGGACAGATGGCCGTACTCAGATTTGGGTAGATGGCAACCTAGACCGCCAAATTGGTGTTCTAAATGAATTGGGTGGAAGCGGATATGCAACATTCTCTGGTTCTAATGGAACAAATGAGATTCGTCCATATATTCTAGGATTTAACAGCAATGATCCATTGCTATATTCTGACTTTATAATCTCTGCTTGGAATTTCTTCCCAGGAAGATTCCTTGAGCAAAGAGATATTAATTTAAACTATACAGCATACGGTAAGTGGGAGCCAATCAAGGCTGAACCAATGACAGCTTCTGTGGCTACACCACAAAATCATAGAGCTGCTGGCAATCGTGCTCGTGCTTTGATGCTGTACTTCTGGCCTGTAGAAAGACAATTAGGTACAAGCAAATCTCTAACATCCACAGATAATGGACAATTTGGAGCATTTGATGAACCAACATTTGAGAATTTCTTGACCAATGTAGATAGAATTGAATATCAGGGCTGGGATCTATTCCCAGTAGATGTTATTGGAACACGAGTAAGTCCAATGATTAAGCCTGAAGTTTGGGGCGGCTACGGATATAGAGATCAAATTACTGGTGCTCCACGTTATTTAGATTTAGTTAATGATATTGATTTAAGTTTATTTGATGCAATATTCTTCCGTAATTTCCCAGAACAAACAGAAGAATTAGATGAATATGTCCGTCAGGAATTTTCTGATACATATTTCAATGTAAAAGAAGCAGACCTATATGAAAACTTCCTAGCGTCCCTTAGAGCCGCTGTAGATCAGGGTCTGTCACTTTATGTCACCAATTCTAAGTTAGCCCTGGATTTGGGCATTGTAGATCGTGTGGAGGTCATCTCAGACATATCTGAAGGTGAGTTTGCACCTACAAGCACATATGTGACTTCACAATTACCAGCAGATGCAATTAAAACAACTGGCGAATATACTGACACACATAGAAATAACAGATTTAGAGTAGTAAATACTTTAGATGGTCTTACAAATGAAGAATCTTATATTTGGAAAGACTGGATGTATTTTGAGAGCGATGATCAATTAGACTTTGGTGGCCCAAATAGACCATATGCGTCTGTCTTGCATAGACCAAATGGATTACAGGCTGGCGATGAATTTGTAAATGCCAGCGCTACCTTACAGCGTACAGAATATGAGGCTACTCCATTTGCTAATGTTAAGGCTGGTAAGATAATTACAGCCTTCTCAAATACAATTAAGACTGGTTCATCTACTACAGATAACCCATATAGAAATTATGCAACATGTATAGCAGTAGAACCAGGAACAATATTAAATGGCAAAGCAACTGGCGGTAAAATATTTGTAAACTTTACTGAAAGATTACAGGGAAGCGTATCTCAAATATCTGGAACTGTTTCACAAGGCCGCCGTGCTATTTATTCAGCTAGAGATATAACTGGAGTAGATTTAAATCAAGATAAGTGGATTAATTTAGCTTATAACCAAGGTGAAATTACTTTAGCTAAAAAGAATGAATTATTAGCTGCCTCTGGCAACCTTGATCGTTTACTTGAAGCAGCAATTGCAGCTGGAAATTCTGCCGAAATAGCAAGAATAAATCAACTTAAATATTGGGATTCAAATGGTATCAATATTTTGGCAAGCAAGAGCTTATTGTCTGATACAACTGGATCTGGAGATCTATCTCCAAGTAGCCCAGGTAGAACTGCGCTTGTAAACAAGACAAAGAAATCTGGAGACCCAGGAACTGGTAAGGTTACAACATTTGGACAATGGTTCACATTTGAGTATGGATGGCTATTCCCAAGACTTCAGGTAGCAACTGTTTCCATGCTTACTCGTGGATTTAGATGGCTATCAGATAGAATTGTGGATGAAGGCTTAGTAAATCGTGTTCAATTTATGAATGTAGCCACATCAGAGCTTGTAATGCCTGTAGTAACTGCAGATAAAGACAGAACAGTTTATGCCACATCCATGCTTGCTAATGCTACAATTATTCATGCGCCAGGATATGCCTTGGCTGATGTTTCCAACACCACATTGCCTTTGACAGCAACTGCTAAATTTGGAGACTTTGTAAAGAACATTGTGGCTGAACCATTCATAGCATCAGCTCTGATTAGACAGCCAAGAATTGCTGGAATAGAAGAAGATGAAATTGTGGTCTACATAAATCATGTTGATCCAATACTATACTTAAGGGAGGACATAATCAAATGATTAGTCAATACTGGAAAGACCAAATACCTGCCAGACCTCTTTCTATACAGGTAAAAGACCAGGACGGAAACGATATGGATCTTTCTGGATACACTACCTTTACAGTTAAGATGTTGGGCAGCTATAATGAAGAAATAGATCTAACAGGATCTGAATTAAATACATTAAATGCTGATATCGGAAAATTCACATTTAAATGGCCAACAACCCGCAGTCTATTTGAATTTCCTGGAGACTATGTGTTTCAGTTAGAATTAAGTGGGACGGGCAAGAAGGACTATACAACTACACACACTTTGCGTGTTAGAGAATTGGGAAGGGTAAGAAATGTTATCAACCGTTAACAGCGTAAGAGAATACACTGGCTATGAATCTACTCTTGAATTAATTAAAAGGGCTCAAGCCATCATAGAAATATTTATTGGCAAGGATGAAATAGAAATAGAAAATCCTGCTGACTTACTATTGCTAGATAAGATGGTAGCTTATCAGACAGCATACATGATTGAAAATGAGGATATGGTCTTCAAACAAGCTGCTCTGACAAGCCAGGGACAAACAGATGCCTTGGTCAATTTTGATACAAGAATGTTGTCGCCATTTATCGCACCACTTGCAGTCATGGCGTCAGCTGGATTATCTTTCAATAGATCACGCAGCTATCAGACTGGTAAAATTTTCCAGTTTCCAAAAATTACTAAATGGAGAAATGTGTAATGTTATTTAACGCATATAAGGCATACAAATATTCTGCAGATTATTATGGATATGTTGAAATAACTTCTGCAGATGGTACTGTAACTGAAAGAAGATACTCAACAGTTCCTCTTGAAATTAAGATAACAGTAAGTACAAGCTTTATTGGTAATTTAATATTAATGACAAAACAAAAATTACAGTTTGCTGGACGGCTTGCAAATGTCCGTGACAAAAATGGTAATCCAATATATGAAGATGGAGTTTGGGAAATAGATCAGACAATGCCAATAACAAGTCCAGTCGGATTAGTAGAAGGCTATAAATATAGAGCTTTTTTAATTGAGGGCGCAATTTAATGTCAATTAGATTTGCTAGATTTGCATTTGGTGCTGCAAGAAGAAGCAATACAACTAGTCTTTCAAGAGTTCGACGTGGTGGCGGAGGAATGCCAGAAGGATTAGGTAGCTCTTTTGCTAGATATGGTCTTGAAGAAGCTGCTGAAGATTTTGCTTTAACCAAAGCATTTGGATTTGATGACGCTGCTTGGGAAAAACTTTTTGATGAAATTATTAGAAGCAAAGTAGACTTGGCTGCAAATCCTGGGCAAGAAATAATTTTAAGAGACGAATTTGTAACAAAATCAATTAATTATTGTAAATCTAGAGGAAAAGATTTCAATCCTCCAGATTATGTACGTTATTTGGAATCTAATATAAGAGAAGATAAGTTTGATGCAATTGATATTATAGCTGAAGACACTGGCGAAGAATTAGGTGAAGCTTTTGAATCAATTTATGGAAACTATGGACTTTCTTTTGCTCTTGGCGGTCTTATTGGAAGAAGCAGGGGAAGAGTAATGTCAAGATTTGCAGAAGCTAAAGCTTATGGAGATAGACTAAGAAGAATGTCAGATTTAAATAATTATTTTTCTACTGAATATACTGCAGGAAGAAAATACAGTTCAAACTCTGAAGCTCTTGCTGCTTATCAAGGTCAAGCGATTAAAAATTATGCAAGACAAAATAATATTAGTTTGACAAAAGCGTCTAGAGAATGGAATACAAATGCTGCCTCAGTGCAAAGAAGCAGGGAAACAGCAACTAGACATTTAACTAGAATGGGTTACGCAAGTGGATTAACCGTAGCTGCAAAAAATAGAATAAATGAAAGTAGACAACAAGTAAATAATTTAGGATACAGACCATAATGGAAATATTAGGCGCAGTCTTATCTGTAATTGGTGTCATCTCATATCTTGAGACAAGAATCAAAAAAGAATTAAAGCCAAATGGCGGGAGTTCCTTAAAAGACCAATTAAATAGATTAGAAGATAGAGTTAATCACCTATACGATCATCTAATAAACAAATAGTTGACATAGGAAACAACATGTAGTATGATTGGTATACATCACCAGAAAGGATGTATATGGATTACTTTGAGTATTTAAGAGCAATCAGAAATTCTGATCTATCAACGAAGGCTAGAATAGTAGCATTAATTATAGCTTCTTACAACCCGTCATTTCCTACAAATAAACTTATTGCAAGTGGAACTGGCTTATCTGAAAGAAGTGTAAGAACTGCCAAGGCGGAACTAGTTGCCGCTGGTTATTTAAAACAAGCAGCACAATGGAATGCGGCAAATCATTACACACCCACGGCACCAGCTGCCGCAGGGGAGGCACGAGATTACCACCTAAATACAAATATAAATACAAAAGAAATACAAACTAATGAATTTTCTAACGAAAATTCATATGTAGTTTCTAAAACAAAAGAAGCCAAAGAAGATTCATTTGTAAAAGATACAAAAGAGATGGCCGCCGCCGCACCATGGAATGGAGAATGGCGATGAAAAAAGAAATTAAAGCCAAGGCGCCCCTGGATCAAGCAATTGACACATTGGAAAATGCCGTAGAGACACTAGATGAAATGATTAAAGTTATGCAAGATAGCCAAGCCACGCTCCGCAGCTGGCTGGAGCCAGGAAATACAATTGGATGGGTAGAAGATGTTCAAGAGAAGAACTGAAGAAATAGAAAGACTTATTTGTGGTTGTGGCAAGCCAGCAACCTATCAAGGACACACTAAGAATGGATTTAAAGTCTGGAAATCAGGTTGTTCTAATTGCCAATACTATGCAAAAAAGCATAGAAAGAAATTCTGCGAAAAGTGCGGGAGCAAAAAGAAACTCCAGATAGATCACATAGATGGAAATAGATCCAATAATGACCCAAGCAATTTAAAGACACTTTGCCATCCTTGTCATATTGATAAGACGACGGAATATAATGAATGGAGATACAGATAATGAAAAATTGCACAGTTTGTAAAATAGATAAGCCATATGAAAACTTTCATAAATCAGCAAAAACATCAGATGGCTATACTTTCAGATGTAAGACCTGCCAGAGTGCCTATTACAAAGGCTATAACGCTTCCAGGAAGGCCGCAAACGCAAAATATGTGCCAGACTCTAAGACATGTCTTCAATGTCGCTCAGAGAAGCCTATAAGCCAATTTGGCATTAGGCAAAACAGTCCTGATAAACACAATAGCTACTGCAAGCCTTGCTGGAGAAAAAGATGTTATGAATCGATGAAGCGCAATGGCAGGTAGAAAGAGATTACCTGATCATCTCCTCAAATATCCTCGCCCAGGCTCAAAGCCAAGGGTACGCAAGGAATACAATATGAGGGTGGTGGAAGAGAGAGGGATAACCTATAAAGAACCTATCTTAATCAAATCCTTCTGGAAAGACTATACAATGGACCAAGTATTAAATATGACAGATGAAGAACTAATTCAAGCCATAGATAAATATCTTGATGAATTTGCAGCCAGACAAATTAAGAACGATAAAGCTTGGGACTTTCCAATAAAGCCAGAATATCTAACTCTTGACCCAAACTGGAAAAGATGATAGAATATACAAGTTGAGTCTCGTTGCTCGACGTTTTTCACCTTATGAGATGCCCTGGAGCCCCTACAAACCGACTCATCCAGGGCATCTTTTCTTTTATAATAGTATAATTAGCATATAGTGAGAGGTTGCAGTATTTAATGGACATGAGAGATATGTTTGATCCACAGGGCGGAACCAATAGGCTTTATCCCTATGCTAAAGATGTACATTATCACCCAGATGGTACATTATCTATGACCCTAGAAATATATAACGATATAGACACTAAACAATTTACCTTTGGATTTACACCACAAGGTAATCTAAAAGACTTCTTGGAACTAATAAATGCAGAATAAACAGGGCGGAGAAGCTCAAAAGATAAAGACTATTATAGATAAGAATAGACATGGAATAAGAAGAGAAATTCCAGCAGCAGGATATAAAGCAGTAAAAGCTTTGAATAAGAAGAATAAGAAGAAATGATTGATATATCTATAAAAAATATCAGAAACGTATGCGTAATGTCAAATATTATGACAACATGCATATATATGACAATATGTCAAGGGAGAATATGATGGGATATCCAACATTTACGGAAGAACAAATATCAGAATTTATTGAATGTGCAAATGAAATGGGAATTGGTCCAGCTATGAGATATTTGGGATATCCTAAATCTTATCATACTGCAAAGAAGTTCTATTTACAAAGATCTTTAGATCTTCCCACCGCAAATACATTAGCAGTAATGGCTAAACAATTAGATATCTTTTATAAAGATAAAGATAAGATTATTGCCGCCCAGGCAATTATAGATAGGGCGGTGGAGAAATTATATGAAGATGATCTCTTGTCAGAAGATATCAATAAGCTATCTAATGCCATACATAAAGCCATACAGACAATTAATCTAATTGAAGGTAAGTCTACAAATATAAATGAGAATAGATCTAAAGATGGAACAGATCTTGCAATTGTCGACATATTAAATGAAGCAAAAGCAAGAAACAATTTAATTAAAGATAAGGTTCAAGAAGAAAACTTTGAGCGAGATACTACCCGTTCATAAAAAAAAATAAAAAAATATTTTTTTGTTACTGTAAGTAAATTTCTACAGTAAAATTGATACATATAACAACAGGAGTAAATTGGAACTAGAAGAATATTTGGCAGATATTAATCCTGAATTGCTGACAATTTCAGAAGGCAGGCGGGAATTAACTAAATTTGATCCAATGCTCTTTGCTCTTATATATTTGCCACATCATTTGAAAAATTCAAACGACGAGCTCACTTTATCTGAATTTCACTGGGCTTTGGCGGAATATGGAAAGACATGGATCAATAGACCCACTAGACCTAAGCAACATAGAGATGCATTTATTGCTCCTCGTGAATGTGGGAAGTCTACTTGGATCTTCTTGATACTACCACTATGGGCCGCCGCCCATGGTCATATTAAATTCGTAGCTGCATTTTCAGATGCTGCTAGTCAGGCAGAAACACATCTGATGACATTTAAGAATGAATTGGACACAAATGAATATCTCAAAGCAGATTACCCAGCACTATGTACACCTAAAATTGTCGGTAGCACTGGGCGTTCCCTTGCGAATAATAGCTGGAGAATTGTTCAGACAAATGATTTTATCTTTGATGCTAATGGCATTGATACCAACTCTCTGGGTAAAAAAGTATTTGGCCAAAGACCAGACCTGATTATCCTTGATGATATAGAAAAAGGCGAGAAGAATTATTCTGAATATCAAGCTGGACAACAGAGAAATACAGTATTTGATGATATTGCCCCTATGAATATATATGCTCGTATGATTATTGTGGGAACTACCACTATGCCTAATTCTATGATGGATCAATTTAGAAAACACTCTGAAGGGCACACAGATAAGGATCTACAGTGGATTACAGACCAGAATGTACGGGTTCACTACTTCCCAGCCATCATGACCGCTGATGATGGCTCAGAACGCTCTGTATGGCCTCAGAAGTGGCCTCTAGACTGGTTGTTAAGCCAGCGTCACTTACGTGACTTTGCCAAGAACTACATGAATCGTCCTGTAAATGCTGACGGGAATTTCTGGACAGAACAAGATATAATTATTGGTGAGCTTGAAGAATATGGAAATACAATTATTTCTATTGATCCAGCAGTAACAAAGAACAAAATTTCTGACTATACGGGCATAGCCGTATTGTCCAGAGGCGAAGATGACAACATTTATGTTAGAGAAGCCATTCAGCTGAAGGTTTCTCCATCAGAATTAGCTGACA
>Ga0315904_10013418_pt1 | contig 10255 bp, 7 predicted proteins | sample LakEriMetagenome_6_FD_203529 | JGI IMG/M metagenome (GOLD analysis project Ga0315904, IMG submission 203529) | Freshwater fungal communities from buoy surface, Lake Erie, Ohio, United States - Buoy 12 MA120 | ecosystem: Environmental > Aquatic > Freshwater > Lake | place: USA: Lake Erie, Ohio...
CAAATTCCCGGTAACTGGCCTGATCTTATTGTTTGATTTCTTACGCTGTCACGCGGTCTTTTATAGTTAACGAGGGGTGATCTAATTTGGGACAACTTTTGTTCATTTAATAACAAAACTTACATAGGCATTGTCGCTTGTCCGGCATGACAAGCCCATGAAAATCCTGTTCTTTTGGCATGGCACGCGTTGTCGACCCCGGAAACGGGGCGATCTGTTGCCGCGATTTGCCGGGCAGGCAGGCGGTCAGGCCGCCCGTTTCTTCACAGCCCGAGCTGCGCCTTGGCGATGATATTGCGCTGAATCTCGTTCGAACCGGCGTAGATCGAGCCGGCCCGGTCGTTCAGGTACCTGAGCGGAGCGACCGCCGCTTCCTGCGGACCGCGCAGGCCGGGCGAGTGCGGGATCAGGTTCGGCCCCCCGGCCGCGCCGGCGTCCGGCTGGAAGGTCAGGCCATAAGGGCCGACCGCTTCCAGCGCCAGTTCGGTCAGGTGCTGGCTCAGCTCGGTACCCAGGATCTTCATGATCGAGCCGCTCAGGCCCGGCCGGCCGCCGCGCGCAGCCGCGCTGAGCGCGCGCAGTTCATAGACCTCGAGCACTTCGATCCGGACCTGGGCGGCGGCGAGGCGCCCGGCGAACAGACGATCGCCGAGCAGGCCGTTCTCGCGCGCGATCTCCCGGATTCGCTCAAGCTTGACCTGCAGGCCTGGTGCATAGGCACTGCCGCCCCGCTCGAATTCCAGCAGGTACTTGGCCACGGTCCAGCCCTGGTCGATTTCACCCACCACGTTGGCCACGGGCACGCGGACGCTATCGAAGAAGATCTGGTTCTGGATATGCTCGCCCGAGGTCATCACGATCGGGCGCACTTCCACGCCGGGGCTGTCCATCGGGATCAGCAGGAAAGTGATGCCCAGCTGCGGCCGGTCATAGTTGCCGGTGCGAACGAGGCAGAAGATCCAGTTGGCGACATTGGCGTGGGTGGTCCAGATCTTGGTCCCGCTGCAGACCAGGTGATCCCCGTCGCGCACGGCCCGCATCTGCAGCGGGGCCAGGTCCGATCCGGCCTGCGGTTCGGAATAGCCCTGGCACCAGAAATGCTCGCCGGTCAGGATGCGGGGCAGATAATGCGCCTGCTGTCCCGGGCTGCCATGCCCGATCAGCGCGGGTCCGCACATCGCGATGCCCATGGGGGACAGCGGCGGTGCCCCGGCCAGCGCGCATTCCCGGGCAAAGATGAAACGCTGGGTGACGCTGAATTCTGCCCCGCGATGCTGCTTGGGCCAGTTTGGCGCGGCCCAGCCGCGCGCGTGCAGCCGGCGCTGCCATTCCATCGATGCATCGTGATCGCCATAGACGCTGGTCATCCACCGGCCGGCGGCGCGCAACTCATCACTCAGTTCGCGATCCAGAAAGGCGCGGACTTCCTGCGCAAAGGCGCGGTCCTCGTCATTCAGGGCCAGTTCCATCCGGCGTTCCTTTCGATTGCATCCGGTCCCGTCCGATAGCATGAGGCATCAAGAGCAGAATACCAATGGGGCAGGTTATGCAGTTCGAACCGGGCGAAGAACAGCAGCAATTGCGCAGCGGACTGGATCGCCTGTTTACCCAGGTCAACGACCATGCCGCTCGGATCGCGGCCCTGCGCGGCGAGCCGGGCTGGCGGCCTGAACTGTGGCGCCGCCTGGCGCAGGACCTTGGGGTGCTGGGCGTCGGCCTGCCCGAGGCGGTGGGCGGCTATGGCAATGGGCTGGACCAACTGGTGGTGATGGAGGCGGTGGGCCGCGCGCTGGTGCCCGAACCGTTGGCCGAAACGCTGTTCCAGTGTGCGCCGCTGCTGGCCCGCCATGCGGCGGGTGCGTCGGACCTGATCGGCGGCGTCATGGCCGGCGACGTGCGGCTGGCCATGGCGCTGGGCGAAGCGGGGCTCCGTGATGACCTGGCGACTATCGCCATGCCCGCGCACCGGTCCGGCGATGGCTGGGTGCTGACGGGCGAGAAGCAGGTGGTGATTGCCGCGCCCTGGGCCACCCACCTGCTGGTGGCCGCGCGCACCGCCGGGCAGGGCGGCGAAGCAGCGGGTCTTTCGCTGTTCGTGGTGCCGGTCGATGCCCCGGGCGTGACGCTGCAAGCTTACCGGATGCTCGACGAGCGCCGGGCGGCCGATGTCGCCTTTGCGGCAGTGGCTGTTCCCGCCAGCGCGCTGGTCGGACCGGAAGACGGCGCGCTGCCCTTGCTCGAGGAATGGCGCGACCGGGCGATTGCCGCCGCTGCCGCAGAGGCTTCCGGCCTGCTCGAACGGCTGCTCGATGATACGGTAGCCTATGCCAAGCAGCGCGAGCAGTTCGGGCAGAAGATCGGATCCTTCCAGGCCCTGCAGCACCGCATGGTCGACATGTACCTGCAGCTTGAACTGGTGCGCTCGGCCGCTTTGCTCGCTTGCCAGACGCTCGACGGCGATGCGGCCACGCGGACCCGCGCCGCTTCGGCCGCGAAGATCACCATCGCCGAGGCCGGCCGCTTCATCGGCCAGAATGCGGTGCAGATTCATGGCGGGATGGGCATGACCGACGAACTGGCGATCGGCCATTACTTCAAGCGCATGACGGTGATCGAGCACAGCCTGGGCAGCACAAGCTGGCACCTTGGCCGCCGGGCCGCGCTCGATGGGGGTGCGGACGGCTGAGGGCTGTCTGTACCGGGCAGCCAGAAACGGTTTGCCGTGGCAGGCCGCATCTGGAACACTTCTGCCGGGAAGCCGATGCGGCACAGGATGCTGGAGAGGGACTGGGCGTGGCGCAATTCGATCTGATTATCCGGGGTGGAACCATTCATGACGGAACCGGGGCGCCGCCCCGGATCGGCGATGTCGGTATCAGGGACGGCCGCATCGTTGCCGTGGGCCAGGTCGAAGGCGATGCCGCCGAAGTGATCGATGCGGCGGGCAAGCTCGTCACGCCCGGCTTCGTCGATGTTCATACCCATTTCGATGGCCAGGTGACCTGGGAGAACCGGCTGTCGCCCTCATCGGGCCACGGGGTGACTACTGCGGTCATGGGCAATTGCGGGGTTGGCTTTGCCCCCTGCCGTCCCGACCAGCGCGACACGCTCGTCAAGCTGATGGAAGGGATCGAGGACATTCCCGAAGTGGTGATGGTCGATGGCCTGCCATGGAACTGGGAGACCTTTCCCGAATATCTCGACGCGCTGGAGCAGCGCCGGCTCGACATCGACGTTGCCGCCCAGATCCCGCATTCGGCGCTGCGCGTCTATGTGATGGGCGAAAGGGCCGCGCGGCGCGAACCGCCGACCGGCGAGGACCTGGCCGCCATGCGCCGACTGGTCGCCGAAGGGATCGCCGCGGGCGGGTTTGGCGTCACCACCTCGCGCAATGTGATGCACCGCACCCGCGCGGGGGAGCTGGCGCCCAGTCTCTATTCCGATGTCGACGAGCTCTGCGCGCTGGCCGCCGGGCTCAACGATGCCGATGCCGGGGTGTTCCAGATCATCCCCGCCCCGGCCGAGCCGGCCGAAGTCGAATTCCCGATCCTGCGCCAGGTGGCCGAACAGTCGGGGCGGCCGATCTCGTTCACCCTGCTCGACGTGCCGGGCCAGCCGGGCGAAGGCTGGCGCCATCACCTCGCCGGGCTGGAACAGGCGGCGGCCGACGGGCTGCAGATGCGCGGCCAGGTCGCCCCCCGTCCCGTGGGGATGTTCTTCGGCCTCGACCTCTCGCTGCACCACTTCAGCAGCCATCCCAGCTACAAGGCGATTGCCCACCTGCCCTTGGCGGAGCGCGTGGCGATCATGCGCGATCCGGCCTTCAAGGCCCGGCTGCTGGCCGAAGCGCCCGAAGATACCAACCCGACCACGCTGATGCTGATCGCGACCTTCCGGGGCACCTACCAGTGGGATGACACCCCGAATTACGAACCGCAGCGTGATGACCGGGTCGATGCGCGTGCGGCCGCAGCCGGGCTTTCGCTGGACGAATATGCCTATGAGGCGCTGCTCGGCAACGATGGCCGCGCGGTCTTCTATCTGCCTGCGGCGAACTATACCGACGGCACCCTGCGACCGGTGCGCGAAATGCTGGGCAGCCCCCACACGGTCATGGCCCTGGCCGATGGCGGGGCGCATTACGGGCTGATCTGCGATGCCAGCTTCCCCACCTTCTACCTGCAACGCTGGGTGCGCGATGCGGCCCCGGACGAGCGGATCGACCTGCCCGAGGCGATTGCCGAACTGACCAGCCGCCCGGCGGCACTGGTCGGGCTGACCGATCGCGGCCGGATCGCCCCGGGGCTGAAGGCGGACCTCAACGTGATCGACCTGGCCGCCCTGCGGCTGCGCGTACCGACGATCGAGTATGACCTGCCCGCCGGTGGCAAGCGGATGCACCAGCAGGCCGACGGGATTGTCGCCACCGTGGTGTCTGGACAGGTGACCTATCGCAACGGCGTCCATACCGGGGCGCTGCCGGGCCGGCTGGTGCGGCGCGGGCAGGCGGCTCTTGCCGCCTGAACCGTCAGGCCGGGCAGGCATTACCGGACCAATGGCCATGGCGGGATCCGATCAGGTGCACCGGCGCTACAATCCGCTGACCGGGCGCTGGGTGCTGGTCTCACCCCACCGGACCCGGCGACCCTGGCTGGGCCAGCTTGAACCTTCGGCCGAGGCCCGGGTGCCGGAGCATGATCCGGAGTGTTACCTGTGCCCCGGCAACCGGCGGGCCAATGGCGCGGTCAATCCCGGCTATTCCGGCCCCTGGGTGTTCGAGAACGATTTTCCCGCGCTGCTGCCCTGGTCTGAAGCGCAAGGCCTCGATGCGGACATCGCACAAGATGACCTGTTCCGGGCCGAGGCCGTGGCCGGAGAGTGCCGGGTCCTGTGCTTCTCGCCCAATCATGCCCTGACGCTGCCCCTGCTGCCGCTGGCGGGGCTGCGCGCCGTGATCGATTGTTGGGCCGACCAGTCGGCCGAGCTTGGCCAGCGCTATGCCTGGGTTCAGCTGTTCGAGAACAAGGGCGCGGCGATGGGCTGTTCCAACCCGCATCCCCATGGCCAGATCTGGGCCAGCAACCATCTCCCGGATGAAGCGGCGATCGAGGATGCGCGGCAAGCGGCCTACCTGCGGGAGAACGGCACTCCCCTGCTGCTGGCCGTTGCTGAACGGGAAGCGGGCGGGCCGCGCGTGGTAGTGGAAACGCCAGGCTGGCTGGCGATCGTGCCCTGGTGGGCGGTCTGGCCGTTCGAAACGCTGCTCTTGCCGCGTTTCCCGGTGCAGCGGATCGAGCAGCTGACCCCGGACCAGCGCGACGAACTCGGCGCGGTCCTGCGCGAACTGACCGCCCGCTACGACAACCTGTTCGGCTACTCGTTCCCCTATTCGATGGGCTGGCACGGCGCCCCCTATCAGCCCGGCGGGCAGCAGCACTGGACCCTCCATGCCCATTTCTACCCGCCGCTGCTGCGCTCCGCCACGGTCCGCAAGTTCATGGTCGGCTATGAAATGCTCGCCGAAGCCCAGCGCGACCTGACCCCGGAACAGGCGGCCGAACGCCTGCGCGCGGTGCCAGCGGTGCATTACAGCCTGGAAGATCCCGCATGACCCGGCCAGACCCGCTGGTGGAACGAACCATCGCCGCCTTTCGCCACGCCTTTGGCGAGGAACCGTCGGTGGTGGCCTTCGCGCCGGGCCGGGTGAACCTGATCGGCGAACATACCGATTACAACGACGGGTTCGCCCTGCCCTGCGCGCTCGACTGCGGGACAGTCGTGGCCCTGGGGCCGCGGGCGGACCGGCGGATCGTGGCCCATGCGATCGATCTTGGCGCTGCGCCGGGCGAATTCGCGATCGACGGCACCATCGCCGTGCTACCGACCGGCCACTGGCAGAACCACCTGCGCGGCGTGGTCGCCGGGCTGCCGTGCTTCGGCCTGCCGGTGACCGGCGCCAACCTGGTCGTGTCGGGTGACATTCCCCAGGGCGCGGGCCTTTCGTCCTCGGCCTCGCTCGGCGTCGCGCTCGGTCTTGGCCTTGCCCGGCTGGCGGGGGAGGCCAGGCCTGACCATCGCACCCTGGCGCGGGTCGCCCAGTGGTCGGAGCATCACTATGTCGGCTGTGCTTGCGGCCTGATGGACCAGCTTGCTTCCGCCTGCGGCGAGCAGGATCATGCCTTGCTGCTCGATTGCAGCACGCTTGAAACCCGGCCGATCCCGTTCCCGCCGCAAGCGACGATCCTGATCGTCGATTCCGGCGTTCAGCGCGGGCTGGTCGACAGCGCCTATAACGAGCGCCGGGCCCAATGCGCCAGCGCGGCGGCTCATTACCGGGTCACGGCCCTGCGCGATCTCGATCCTGCGCGCCTCGTGGCTGACCGGGCCGGGCTTGACGAAACGACCTATCGCCGGGCGCGCCACGTCGTGTCTGAGAACGCGCGCACCCTGGCCGCAGCGGCTGCGATGGCTGGCGGCAATCTGGTTGAGCTGGGCACGGCCATGCGCGCCTCGCACGCCTCGCTGCGCGACGATTTCGAGGTCAGCGTCGCGCCGGTCGATGCCCTCGTCGAATGCCTCAATCAGGCGATCGGTCCCGCTGGCGGAGCGCGGATGACCGGTGGCGGGTTCGGCGGCTGTGTCGTGGCAGTCTTCGCGCCAGACCGGCGCGGCGCGATCGATGATGCGCTGGCGGCCTTCTGGCAGCGGCAGGGTACGCCGCCGCAGCGCACGATCAGCGCCCGGCCATCGGGCGGGGCCCAGCTGATCAACCTGAATCTTGAGCAGGAACAACCATGAAGCTGGGCACTTGCTATTATCCGGAACACTGGCCCGAGGCGTGGTGGGCTGATGATGCCCGGCGGATGGCCGAGACTGGCCTGGCCCAGGTGCGGATCGGGGAGTTTGCCTGGAGCCGGATCGAGCCGGAGCCGGGGCGGTTCGACTGGGGCTGGCTCGACCGGGCGATCGACACGCTGCATTTGGCCGGGCTGGAGGTGATCCTCGGCACGCCAACCGCAACCCCGCCCAAGTGGCTGGTCGACAAGATGCCGGATATGGTCGCGATTGATGCCCAGGGCCGCCCGCGCGGGTTCGGATCGCGGCGGCATTACTGCTTCAGCCACCAGGGCTATCGCGCCGAGGCGGTGCGGATCACCCGCGCCGTGGCCGAGCGTTACGGGCATCACCCGGCCGTGGTCGCCTGGCAGACCGACAACGAATATGGCTGCCACGATACGGTGCTGAGCTTCTCCGCGGCCGCGCGGGCCGGATTCCGGCGCTGGCTGGCGCAGCGCTATGGCACGGTCGCGGCGCTCAATGCGGCCTGGGGCAATGTCTTCTGGTCGATGGACTATCGCTCGTTCGACGAGGTCGACCTGCCCAACCTGACCGTGACCGAGGCCAACCCGGCGCACTGGCTGGCGTTCCGGCGCTATTCCTCGGACCAGGTCGTCGCCTTCAACCGGGCCCAGGTCGAGGTGCTGCGCGAGCTGTCGCCGGGGCGCGACGTGGTCCACAACTACATGGGCTTCTTCACCGAGTTCGATCACCACGCGGTGGCGGCCGATCTCGACGTGGTCGGCTGGGATTCCTATCCGCTCGGCTTCCTCGATACCTTCCGGTTCAGCGAGGCCGACAAGCTGGCCTATGCCCGCCAGGGTCATCCCGATATCGCCGCCTTCCACCACGACCTTTATCGCGGCTGCACGCCCGGCGGGCGCTGGTCGGTGCTGGAACAGCAGCCGGGGCCGGTCAACTGGGCGCGGCACAATCCGGCGCCGCTGCCCGGCATGGTCCGGCTCTGGACGCTGGAGGCGATGGCCCACGGTGCGGAACTGGTCAGCTATTTCCGCTGGCGCCAATTTCCCCAGGCCCAGGAACAGCACCACGCGGGCCTGCTGCGGCCCGATAGCGAGCCGGCCCCCGGCCTCGCCGAAGCGCGCCAGGCTGCCGACGACATTGCCGCGCTTGGCCCGGTCGGCGCCCCGCCGAAAAGCGTCGCGCTGATCTTTGCCTATGACGCGGACTGGGTCACCGGCATCCAGCCGCAGGGGGCGGGCCTCTCGGCGCTGTGGGCAGCGTTCGATTGCTATTCTGCCTTGCGCGAACTGGGACTGGACATCGATATCGTGCCGCCGGGCACCGCGCTCGATGGCTTTGCGCTGGTTGTGATCCCCTGCCTGCCGATCGTGCCGGAGCATCTTGTCGAAGACCTCAAGCGCTTCCCCGGCCAGATCGTCATCGGCCCGCGAACGGGCAGCCGGACGGTCGACTTTGCCATTCCGGCGGGCCTTGCGCCGGGTGACCTGTTCCCGGCCAAGGTCGTGCGGGTTGAAAGCCTGCGCCCCGGACTTGAGCATCGCGGCGACGGCTGGGCCATCGCACGCTGGCTCGAACATCTCGAAACGGCGGCCGCACCGGAACTGGTGGCAGGCGATGGCACAGTCGCCAGCTGGCAGTATGGCAACCGCCGCTATCTGGGGGCCTGGCCCGATCGCGCGCTGGCGCTGGAAGTTCTGGGCCGGGCGGCAGCCGATGCGGGCCTTGCCACCCACCGCCTGCCCGAAGGCCTGCGCCTGCGCCGGGCCGGATCGCGCCTCTTCGCCTTCAACTATGCGGCGCATGCCCGCGAAATCCCTCCATCGGTTTCCGGTCATCTGCTTCTGGGCGAGCGGCACCTGTCGCCAGCCGGGATTGCGGTCCTAAACGACCTCTCGTTCGGCGGAGGGTGACACGGCCCCTCTGGTATTACCGCAAACTCGAGGCCTTCTTCAGCCGCCGCCCCGGACCGCTGGCGACGGAACTGAAGCGCGCGGTCGACGATATGCACCGGTTCGTGGGCTGACCGGTCGCGTGCCCGAAGACCCGCCGGGAATCCGCCTCAGTCGCTCAGCAGGTGACCATAGATCGGCGCGCTGACCATCTTGTCGTATCCGAACTCGCGGTCACGCACCCAGGTCATCAACTGGGCGAGCGCGTCGACCTGGTCATCGTGGCGGGCATTCGGAAATCCCAGCAGTTCGGATCAGAACTCCGCCAGCCAGCCGGCCTCCTGTGGCAGGAAGAGCTGGCTGGCCTCGATCATGGCGCTGATCCCGGCGACCCGCGACAGCTTGTCTCGATCGGGACGGCGCCCGATCGGTTCGGGAACCCCGCTCGGTGCCTCGGATCGCAGGGTCTGGATCAACGGGGTGCCCGACGACTGGTCCTCGATCAGCAGTACCTACGCGCGATGGTCGCGTGCGAGTCTGATGGCGCGGTCCCGCAGGTCCGGAAAAGTCAGCCGCGCCCGGCTGACATCGAGCAGATAGATCCTGCGATCCACCACCAGGGCGGTCACGCAGACCGACCAGTCGTTGTCGAGATTGTCCTTACCGGCCGTATCCCATGACTGGATGATCCGCCCGCGCGTGCGGTCAAGCTGAACGGGGTCATAGGTCTTCAGCCATTCGCGCCGGATCATGTTGCCGCTCGCCGGGACCGGCTCCTGCTGGTACTGGGCCGAAAAGGCGATCGAGCCCATTGATGCCTGGAGAGCCAACAGCACCGGAAGCGGCTCGCGGGCCTTGTCAGGTTAAGCTTCTCCGCGCGAACTTAGGCCTACCCACTGGATTTCATGCACCCGCCCCGGACGCAAGGCTCCACTCGGCAAAGGCTGCCGCTCGAAAGGTGCGCATGATTTTGCGGGAGACAAGGTGACGCTGCAGGTTGAAGGTGTTGTAGATTGCGGAGTGGGTGGCGACGAAGCGTTGCGCCTGCCCCTGGGACTTGAAGCGTTGCATCTTGCGCTCTCGTCGTCGGACCGGAAGATGCGAGCTCTCGACCCGGTTGTTATCCCATAATCGCCCAGGGCAGTGCTTGCTGCGGCAACCCATAACCTTTATCGCAGCCCTGTACGAAGCCAGCCCGTCGGTCACGATCTGCTCGGGTGGCTCACCTTGGTTCTTGAACAGTCTTCTAAGAAATTTCAGCGCGGCAGCCTTGTTCCGACGCTTCTGGACCAGCACGTCGAGAACCCCACCTTCCTTGTCCACGGCACGCCACATGAACATCCTCTTGCCGCCAATCCGCACCACCATCTCGTCCAGGTGCCATACGCTGTCGGCACGCCCTCGGACCTTGCGGATGTTGGAAGCAATCGCGGGGCTGAACTTGTTCGCCCAGCAACGCACGGTTTCGTAGCTCACATCGATTCCGCGCTCCGCGAGCAGATCTTCGACATCGCGCAGGCTCATCGTTAAGCGAAAATAGAGCC
>Ga0315904_10013419_pt1 | contig 10255 bp, 9 predicted proteins | sample LakEriMetagenome_6_FD_203529 | JGI IMG/M metagenome (GOLD analysis project Ga0315904, IMG submission 203529) | Freshwater fungal communities from buoy surface, Lake Erie, Ohio, United States - Buoy 12 MA120 | ecosystem: Environmental > Aquatic > Freshwater > Lake | place: USA: Lake Erie, Ohio...
CGAGCGCATCATTGTTTTACATTCTGAGTTCTACGGCAACAATTACATCACCATCGCCCGCGACGAGGCAGGCAATGCCATTACTTACAAGGGCAAGTCCAGCATCGGCGGCAAGGGTGACACCAACACCATCAAGGCCAGCATCAAAGAACACACCGTATACAACGGCGTGAAGCAGACCGTTATCCAGCGCCCTAAAGTTCTTGAAACCGTTTAAGGAAATTACCATGTCATTCATCGCAGAAATTGAAACCCGCGTCGCAGGCATCCCTTGCGTGATCGGTGTCGTTGAATACTTCAGCGTTGCTGGTTCCTACTGCCAGAACGCGGCCAGCGACTGGGATTACCACGGTTACAGCGAGAGCGACTGGGTGGTGTGCGACCGCCGTGGCCGTCCTGCACCGTGGCTGGCAAAGAAGATGACCAGTAAGGACGAGTCACGCATTGAGCGCGAGATTGCCCAGCACATGAACGACTAAGGGTTTGTCCCTACAAAATAATTTAAAAAAGTATTGTCAAGGTGAATTACCGTGTTACACTATCTTCACTGACACAGCAATTCCGCATAGTCAGTTAATAGCGAAAGAAAAGCGAAATGACACACTCAACAACAACAGGAACAGTGGTAAGACGATCAGGTAGAAAAGGCCCTAACCCTAATGCTCGCAAGCAATGGATTGTGATTCGTCGAGACACTTTTGTAGGGGCGTTAAAAATGTGGAGGCCAACATTGCCATTGACTATCAAGCAAGCCTGCGAAGCCTTTCACCATTTCAGTCGTTGGGATGAGACAGAAGTAAAAATGCTCACCGTAAAAGAGTGGGAAGAAATGCAAGCACAATTTGCGTCCTAAACCAAATCAATAACCAACTGAAAGCGAATCGATTATGACAAACGAAATTGACATCACCATCTACACAGAAGACCAGTCTCGTGTCTCCATCACTGAGTGGGATGATGGGGGCGCGTGGCTCAAGATTGGTGTGAAGAGCGGCGGTGCTTACACCGTCCTGACCCGCGACGAGGCACAGCAGTTGTTGGCTGGCCTGCAAAAGATTTTGAGCAAAGAGGTGCCAGCATGATTGATGAGGACGATGACATTCAGCAGTATGTTCGTCCTTGGGTAAACCTGACAGACAAGGAAATAAGAGCATTGGCAAAGCCTGCTGACGATATAGAAATTCCCATGACGGGAAGAATGTGGATATTTGTTGGCGACTTGATGACTAAACTCAAGGAGAAGAACACATGAGTGATGGCTATTACTGCGTAGTGTGCGGCAGGTTTTTGTTGGCAAACGAACACGGGGTCATTGTGCATGACGATATATTGCATCCGCAAGAAATGGATTTTGCAGACGAGGAGAAACCACAATGACTCCATTAGTTTGTAAAGCCGTTAAGTTCGCGCCAGAGCCAGAAACAGCACTGTGGTTTGATGTTGGTCAGATGAATACAACTCCCGCAATGAAAGTTCCTGCTGATTCCTTAATGAACTTGCCATCAAAAAGAACTGGCATTGTTGGACTTGACACAGGCGGAAAAGATTTTGCCCTGTGGCTTACAAAGGGTGATGGTTCTGTTGCCGTTGGAGGGTGTTCAATGTGGCATGGTGGCAAATACTTTGCGCCATACGCATACATCGTAACGCCAGATGGCTTTAAGGTTTACCGCAAAGGTGAAGAAATCACCCTAGAGGACATCAAGCCAGTGCATCGCATGGTGCTTGCTGTGGTGACCAAGTTGGCCATGCAGTCTGAGGGCTACAAACCTACACCCCAACGCACATTCATCAACCAAAAGCGCCAGTCAAAAGGAAAACCAGCCTTGACATTTGATTGGCACACCGTAGTGATAGAGCCGCCAAAACAAAAGAATGACCCGCAAGGTGGTACACACGCAACGCCACGCCGCCATCAAGTGCGTGGACATTGGCGCACTTACAAATCAGGAAAGCGCGGTTGGGTGAGTGAATGTTGGAAAGGTGATGCAAGCAAAGGAACTGTTTTTAAAGACTATCAACTCAAGGAGAAGAACACATGAGAGAAGAAACCTTGCTTGAGAAGGTCGTTATTGGTACAATGATGGTTCTGGTTTTTGTGCTTGCGGCATGGGTTCCAGACTTCACATTGACCGAAGAGGAGTGCGCGAATCAACACCCTCGTGCATACGTCGGCAACCTGTGTAGCGAGTCGAAAGCGAAATAAAACCGAGTCGGTTTCCACGCAAGTGGAGCCAAGACGCATGGGACGAATGAGGTCGGCGCGAGATTCGCCGTTCAAGCCTGAAGGCTGTGGGTTCGACACCCACCATCCCAGCCGTGTTGGTGAGCGAGGCCACCTGATGTAACAGGGAACCGTAGGGATGGACTTGCTTCGTAAGCCTGAACCCACCCCGTCACCGACAACCTGCACTGGCGAAGTGAAAGCGAATCGAATACACTGACGACATTCGTTCATTCACTGGGGAATACGGGTTATGCCAGAAACCACCAAGAAGGCGGCAAAGAAGCCCGCCAAGACACCGAAGGCCACCACGCAGGCCCAAGGTAGCACTACGCCCGCCAAGAAGCCTGTAGCCCCGCAGAAGAACCCTGTAGGCGCTCCCACCACATACAACGCTCACCTTGCAACTGTCATCTGTATACGGATAGCAGAAGGGGAGAGTCTGAGACAGATACTGAGGGATGATGGGATGCCAGCGCAGTCCACGGTTTACGAGTGGTTGTTGCGTCATCCTGAATTTGCGGAGAACTACACACGCGCACGCGAAGAGCAGGCTGACACGCTGGCTGACGAAATTATCAGCATCGCGGACGAGCAACCTGAAATCATCGCGGTGGTGGACAAGAAGACTGGCGCACTGATTGAACACAAGCTGGACGGCGCTTTCCTCCAATGGCAGAAGAACCGCATCGAGGCCCGCAAGTGGACAGCCATGAAGCTGAAGCCCAAGAAGTACGGTGACCGCGTGGCAGTCGAGGGCGTAGAGGGTGGAGCCGCCATCAAGACCGAAGACACCAACGCCAACAAGTTCCTCGACATCATCCGCAACATGGAGATGACCAAGCGTGCTGGCTGAGATTCTCGAAGACCCAGAGACGCAGGCGGAGTTCAACGCCAAGTCCGAGCATGACCGCATCGCATACATCGCCCACGCCTCATGGGTGGCAAGCGCCCACCGCTACCAGATACCTCCGCCCCTTGAGCAGGACTACACCGTCTGGATGATGCTGGCAGGCCGAGGGGCAGGGAAGACGCGCTCCGCCGCTGAGGCGCTCTGGTGGTGGGCATGGACGAACCCGAACAGCCGTTGCCTTGTCCTCGCGCCCACGTCCAACGACATCAAGTTCACCTGCTTCGAGGGCCAGTCTGGTCTCCTCGCCTGCATACCGCAGGAACTGGTGGTGGACTACAACAAGCAAGACCATCAAATCAAGCTGTCCAACGGCTCCATCATTCGAGGCATCTCAGGCGACTCATACGAGCGTCTGCGTGGCCCGCAGTTCCACTTCGCATGGTGTGATGAGTTGGCGGCATTCCAATACCTTGGCGCTGGTGAGGCGTGGGACATGATGATGATGGGCCTGCGTCTGGGTGACCAGCCCCGCGTCATTGTGACCACGACACCGCGCCCCAAAGACCTCATCATCGACCTCGTGGGCCGTGAGGGTGACGACGTGGTGATTGACCGCGCCAGCACCTACGAGAACGAAGCCAACCTCGCCTCTACCTTCCGCAACCAGTTGGAGCAGTACAAGGGTTCCAAGTTGTACGAGCAGGAGGTCATGGGTATGCTCGTTGACCTCGAAGACGGCAAGGTGGTCGGGCGCGATATGTTCAAGCTGTACCCAGCCGACAAGCCCTTCCCCAAGTTCGAGTTCATCGTCCAGTCCTATGACTGCGCCTTCAGTGACAAGGAGTACAACGACCCGACCGCCATGACGACGTGGGGCGTGTTCAAGCCAATGGATGGGCCTATGTCCGTCCTGCTCATCGACTGCTGGGCCGAACACCTGACCTTCCCTGCATTGAAGCCCAAGGTGCTGGAAGAGTGGCGCGTCTCCTATGGTGAAGGCAAGGACGCGAAGCGGCCTGACCTCATCTTGGTCGAGGACAAGGCGGCAGGCATCTCCCTCATCCAAGAACTGCGTGCGGCTCACCTGCCTGTCAGGGGATACAACCCCGGGAAGGCTGACAAGATGCAACGCCTCCAGATTACCGCCTCCATCTTTGCCACTGGGCGCGTATGGCTTCCTGAGTCGTCTGTGCGCAAGGGCTACGTCAAGGACTGGTGCGAAGGCTTCCTGTCGCAGATATGCTCGTTCCCTGACTCGACACACGACGACTACGTCGATAGCGCAACGCAAGCAATTCGCTTGATGAAGGACATGGGTTTCCTCGACATTAACCCAGAGCCTCGGTATGATGACGATGATGACTATGCTTATGCCCGCAAAGAGCGGGTCAACCCATACGCGGTGTAACGAATGGCAGACCCAAAATCCAAAATAGTGAAGGGTGGTCTTAGCGCGGCGAAGCGCCTGCTGATGACCGAAGAAGAGAAGCTGGCCCAGAAGTATGCGGCTGGCGCTCAATACGCTGACCCTCTCGCGCCCGCAACCATGCGGATGTCTGAAGCGCTGGGCAATGTCGGCGCAGAGGGCAAGACCTTGAACTTCACGGAGGTTGACCGCTCAAGGGTGTTCGGCTCCAACCGTGGTGGCGTAGGCTTCTCTGGCCTCCAGCACTACTCACTGCCCCACAAGAACGCCAACACTGTCTGGGGCTTTGGCAACAAGACGACCGCTGACAAGAAGGTCAGGCAGAACGACCCTGAGAAGACAATCTGGACGACTTTCGTCGGCGCTCCTGACCAGCACAAGAGCAACACCGTCGTGCTGAAGGATGCCATGAAAGAATTCCACGACGCGGTGAAGGCTGGCAAGGTCTCACCCGCGCAAATCAAGCTGATGAACGACCGCATCAGGCTGGCGAAGGAGGAGAAGACTGGCTCCTTGCTGTTCGACGACGCATACGACCTGACCGACCCTCAAGCACTGTCTGGGGCCAACACCTTCAGCCGCAGGTCTGCTGTGGGTGACGTCCTACTTGGCACTGGTGTCAAGGGGCCAATGCGCCGCAAGGCATTCAAGGAAGAGAACAAGGGCGAGACGTGGAAGGACGCGGGCCAGATGGACGCCATCCTCAAGCGCGAGACCGACCCTGACCTCGTGGACGCTGAGACCTTCGAGGTGGGCAACCGCCTGTTCGTGCTGGACAACGGCATCATTCACCGCCCTGACCTGAACGAGGCATTCCCTGTGCAGGTGACTGGCACAGACCTTGGCCTCAAGTACCAACTGACGCCCAAAGAGAAGGCCATGCGTGACTGGATGAAGCAGTACGAGGGACGTGTGGACAAGAAGGGACGCCCCGCGCCCGCAAGCTACATGGACTTGTCACGCAACAACCCATCGCAGTTCGTGGACGAGGACTTCCTGACGTTCCTCCAAAAGGAGGGCTACAAGAAAGGTGGCGCTGTGAACATCAAGCAATCAGACGCCCGCCTAAACGCCGCAATCGCTAACCGTATGGCGAAGGGTGGCAAGGTGGACATCAAGGCCGCTGACGCCCGTTTGGCGCAAGCTATGGCCCAACGCATGGCCCAAGGTGGTGAGGCTGGCCTCAAGAAGCTGGAGTTCATGGCTGAGGGTGGCCCAGCCTTCAAGACTTTGCAGTTCAAGGCAGAGGGTGGCTCGGCATTCAAGACCCTGCAATTCAAAGACGCCCAGCACTTCGACGGTGGTGGCATTGCCTCGCCTGAAGAGAGCAGTGGCTACTCAGCCCAGCCGTTTATGTCTGGCAAGCGTTGGAGCGACATCAAGAAGAACGCCGCCGAGATGTGGGACGAGACCAAGAAGACGCTGGGCAGTGACTACGACCGCCTGAAGTCCTCACCTCGCGCCCGTGCGCAACTTGCCAAGATAGCAGGGATGCAAATCGCTGGTGGTGCGCCTGACCTCGCCCACCTTGGTGTTGACCTCATCGTTGACCCACTCAAGTCGGTGACTGTGGATAAGCTGTTGACAAAGCCCGCATACCGCTCGGTGCTGGAAGGCCCGCCCAAGGCTGGCGAGAAGCAGGAGCGCGTGCCAATGTTTGGCAGTATTTCCGACGCCCTGAAGACCGAAGACGGCTTGCCTATCGGTGGGTCTGAACACCTCATCAAGCGTGCGCAAGACGCTGGCCTGATGAGTCAAGGCCGCTTCCACCCACTGACCGAAATCCCTGCCGCCATCGCTGGTGGTCTGGGCGTGTCCAAGCTGGGCAAGGTGGCAAGCAAAGGCTACCAAAAGAATATCGAGCCGCGTGTTGACCCCGCTGGTGCGTTGTCTCGCGCCATCACTGACGACAGCAACAGCCTGTTGCCTTCGTTCACAAAAAATCCCCTGTATGCGCCGCAGTCTGTTAAACTAACTGGTCTACAACCAGAGGTAAAGACCGCATCGACGGGGACACCACAAGGAGCAACGTATGCAACAAAACAAGAAGGCCCATTCTATCGAGTCAGCCCCACGACGCTCGACGTCAGTGGAGCAAAGAGTCGCGGACTTCGAGAAGCGGATGAACTACAAGGCCAAGCCCCTGTCGGAGGAACAGCAGGAGAAGCTGGACGCGAAGTTCCGAGCCGCATCTCGGATGAAGAAGTGGCAAGACTGATTGCTGACCCCGCGTCAAATCAGCCCCTCCAAATCGCACAACGCTTCACCAAGGAAACGCAAGGCACTGACTTTGTAGTCCCTGAGATTCCAGAGAGTTCACTCGCCAAGCAATCCGCCATCGGTCGCGCCCATCAACTTGCTGTTGAGGGTTCGCCTGAGTACAAGAGCGCGGTGTTCGATGCCTACGCCAAACAAATGCCTGACCTGCTTGAGCAGGTGGGCGCGAAGAACTACGACGACCTGATGGAGAAGGCGTACCGCCAACTTGCCAAGGAAACCGACGAGCAATTCAAGCAACTCCCCTACAACTTCTCGTATCACCGCGCAGGCGAAGGCGACTACAAGAGTTCCAAGGAGATGATGGCTGACGTGCATGGCAACAAGCACCTGTACGTCTTCCAAGGTGGCGACCCCCACGACTTCCTCAATCGCCTCGACAAAGCCTCTGGCCTGAACGAGAACGAGAAGTTCCGCGCCGTCCACGACCTGCTGGGCCATGCCATCTACGGCAACCAGTTTGGCCCCAAGGGCGAAGAGATAGCGTGGGCCATCCACCAGCAGATGTACAGCCCGCTGGCCCGTCTGGCTATGACTGCCGAGACCCGTGGGCAGAACTCGCTCGTGAACTACAGCCCGCTCAACGTGAGCCTGAAGTCCAACATCGCCAAGCTGGAAGACCTTGAGGTCGAAGCCCTGCGCCGCAAGGACACCGCACTGGTCAACGAGATTCGCGCCGCCAAGCGGCAAGAGTTTGCCAACAACTTCCAGTTCGCGCCCCAGAAGGCCGTCCTGCTCCCGCCTGAGTTCGTAGACCCTAAGTTCGCTGGCGGTATGCCTGACTACCTAAGCGCCGCAAACCGACCCGCCAAGGGAACCGAAAGCCAATCGGTTTTGACGCACTTCAGCAACGACCCCAACTTGCAGATGCTTGACCCAACGAGATACGGCACTGGCATCAAGGGCGCGGAGGCCGAGCGCCTGCGTGAGTACGCTGGTGGCGTGAAAGACCGCTCCTACGTCTATCTGGGCGAACCCGGCACTGTTACCCCTGAGTCTGGCCTTGGCGTCAACCGCTACCGTGGCGAGTCCCAGAATCTGTACGACATCACCAAAGACCCGCTGGGCTTCCGCCCACTGGCCCGTGAGTCCAACCGCACACCGTTCACGGCAAAATACAACGCAGGCATCACACACCCATTGCAGGAGGCCAACGACTACGAGCGTCTGGTCAAGGAGTACGGCTACGAGGGCATGATTAACCCGAACGCCAGCAAACCGATGGGCATCATGTTCAAACCAACCCCAGTACAGCCCCGCAAACGTGGTGGGTTGACACAACTTAAGGCGAGATAAGCATGGCAACAGAATTCCCAATTAACCCAGAAGACGACCGCTACATTGAGGGTATCCGCATGACTGACGAGGGTGGTGCGGAGGTGGATATGCTCCCCGGGGAGGAACCCGATGTTGAGGAGTTGCCTGACGGCTCTGCCATCGTCAAACTGGAGGACTTCAAAGGCCCAGCCGAGGACGAAGACTTCTACGCCAATTTGGCTGAAGAGGTGGTCAGTATTAGCGAACTGGAGGCGATGGCAACCCGCTACCTTGACCTGATTGAGAACGACCGCCAAGCACGCAAGAAGCGCGACAAGCAGTACGAAGAGGGTCTGCGCCGCACTGGCATGGGTGATGACGCCCCCGGTGGTGCGCAGTTCATGGGCGCATCCAAAGTGGTTCACCCCATGATGGCTGAAGCCTGCGTGGACTTTGCCTCCCGCGCCATCAAAGAGATGTTCCCACCTGATGGCCCAGCCAAGACCAAAATTCTGGGCGACGTCACTGACGAGAAGACCGAAGTCGCAGAGCGCAAGCGCGACTACATGAACTGGCAGTTGACCGAGCAGATTGAAGAATTCAGGGATGAGCAGGAGCAAATGCTGACCCAGTTGCCGTTGGGTGGTTCACAGTTTATGAAGCTGTGGTACGACGACAAGAAGCGCCGACCTTGCGCTGAATTCGTTGCCATTGACAACATCCTGCTCCCCTTCGCCTCCGCCAACTTCTACACCTCGCAACGGGTGACCGAACAGCAGGACATCAGCGAGTGGGAGTTTGAGCAACGCATCAACCGTGGCCTGTACCGCGACGTCAAGTTCATCCGCACCACCACCGAGCCAGAGCAGACTGCCGCCGAGAAGGCCAACGCCAAGATTGAGGGCAAGCAGTTCCAAGACGGTGAAGACGGTTTGCGCCGCGTGTACCACATCTACACTTGGCTTGACCTCGACGACGACGAGCGCACCAAGGGTGACACCGCGCCCTACATCCTGATGATTGACGAACTCGACCGCAAGGTGCTGGGCTTGTACCGCAACTGGGAAGAGGGCGACGAAACCCTGACCAAGCTGGACTGGATTGTGGAGTTCAAATTCATCCCTTGGCGAGGCGCATACGCCATCGGGCTACCTCACCTCATTGGCGGCCTCTCCGCCGCCGCTACGGGGTCATTGCGTGCCTTGCTGGACACTGCGCACGTCAACAACTCCCTGACCATGCTGAAGTTGAAGGGCGCGAAGGTCTCAGGACAGTCCGACCAGATTGAAATTACGCAGGTGACCGAAATTGAGGGCGGCATCGGTGTGGACGACATTCGCAAGATTGCCATGCCTATGCCCTTCAACCCACCATCCCCAGTGCTGTACCAGTTGCTGGGCTGGCTGACGACCGAAGCCAAGGGCGTGGTGACCACCGCCGAAGAGAAGATTGCTGACGCCAGCGCCAATATGCCCGTGGGTACAACTCAGGCGCTGATTGAACAGGGCGCTGTGGTGTTCTCCTCCATCCACGCACGCTTGCACGACGCCCAGCGCCGTGTCTTGCACATCTTGGGCCGCATCAACCGCTGGCACTTGGACGAGCAACGCAAGGGCGACATCGTTGCCGAGTTGCCAATCAAGCGCGAGGACTTCCGCCGCAACAGCGACGTGGTTCCAGTGTCTGACCCCCACATCTTCAGCGAGACCCAGCGTGTCGCCCAGATGCAGTCGGTCATGCAGTTGTCTGCGCAGTTCCCAGCCATCTTTGACCAGCGTGCGGTGGTGAGCCGTATGCTCAAGCAACTGAAAATCCCGAACGTCAACGAACTGATGCCAAACACTGGCAAGCCAGCAGAGTTGAACGCGGCAGACGAGAACAGCGCAATGGCATTGGGACGCCCAGCATTCGCTTATCCGCGTCAAGACCACCTTGCGCACATCCAGACCCACCTCACGTTCGCTCTCGACCCGACGTTGGGTTCAAACCGCCTCATCGCGCCCAAGTTCATCCCGCAGGCACTGGAACACATCAAGCAACACATGATGCTCTGGTACACCCAGCAGGTGCAGGGCTACGTTTTGGCGGCAGGGGGCGACAAGATGGGCAAGTACGAAGAGAGCAAGATTGCCAAGGAAATCGACCGCGCCATTGCTGTGGCCTCCGACCACGTCAGTTTGGACTCCGCACAGGTGTTCCAAGGCGTCATGCCAGCGCT
>Ga0315904_10013421_pt1 | contig 10255 bp, 9 predicted proteins | sample LakEriMetagenome_6_FD_203529 | JGI IMG/M metagenome (GOLD analysis project Ga0315904, IMG submission 203529) | Freshwater fungal communities from buoy surface, Lake Erie, Ohio, United States - Buoy 12 MA120 | ecosystem: Environmental > Aquatic > Freshwater > Lake | place: USA: Lake Erie, Ohio...
ATTGCATTCCGATCCGCCGAGGAGAGCACCACCGTAATTTGCTCCCCCCGGAGCGGCCTCTCAAGCAACCATTGGACGAGCTCGGCGACGATTTCAAAACCCTGCGGGACGGCCTCTTCGAGCGCAATCGCAACGAGATCCTCTTCGAGGATCGCGAGCGCCAACTCTGGAAACTCGATGGGAGCGCTAATAGCCTCTCGCAGTAATTCTCCGACGGCTCTCGGATCTGGGCTGCCTGCATAACCGAGCATTACTGCATTATCAGGCAGAGTCAGCTCATGGGTTTTCTGCCCAATACGGATTGCATGCTTTACGTTAGGGTTCATGTAGCTCTCTTTTGTCGATAGTACTGCATATGACGATCGATCATCATCTGCATATCATTTTCGTTGCGAACCCTATGCTCCGCAGCATCGATCATGCGCAATCGCGCTTCGGTATCATCGAGCAATTGATGCGACAACCGCATCAGCCGATCGACCTCACCCACCGGAAACAAGATACCGGTTACATTGTCTTGGACTAAATCGCGATTGCCAGGTATATCGCTTGCCATGACCAACACCCGAGCTTGCATCGCCTCTAAGATGACGTTGGATTGACCTTCGTAGAGGCTGCCATTCCAGAGGAGATCCGCGTGGGGCAATAGTTGCATGGCATCATCGCGATGCCCTACGAGATAAACTTCCGAGGCAGCTTTGACGTTGTCGCGAAACTCTTCCAACCGCGGGCGTTCAGGGCCTTCACCCAGAATGGCGTACGAAGTATCCCCTCGGAGAACTCGTAAGATCTCAGCTGACCATATGAGATCCTTGTATCCCTTTTGGGGCCAGAGTCTCCCTATGGAAAGGATTAGCTTGCGGGCTGGATCGATACCCAGCCTTCGGAAAGCCTCCTCCCGGCTTATCTCTTGCGAAGGCACACGAGGCGGAATCCCATTTGGAATCACGTGAAAAAGTTCCCGGGGGATTCCATGGCCCGCGTAAAAGTCGACGACACCTTGGCTATTGGTCGTAATGCCTTTTGAATACTTCGAGAGATATCGATCGATCGCGAGTTGCCATGAGCCCTTCCATGGGTCGACCGAGCGTTCCGAGCCGAGGATGACGGGGACTCGAGCCGATCGGGCAGCGGACCTTCCGTAGGCGTTGGCTGCAAAAAGCCATGTGTGGACGATATCAGGTTGAAGCCGTTTTAGTGTGTTGCGCAATCGCAACCACGCTAGCGGATCGAACTTAGCTCGCTTGCCAATCGAAACAACAGTGATACCAGCTTCCGTTAACTCTCGTTCGAGTGGTCCGGTCCTGGTTAGCGCTATCACGGTGGTTTCGAAAACCTCCTTTTCCAAACCTCGAGCGAGCATCGACAACTGCTTCTCGGCACCACCCCGTTCCAAGGTGGGGATAATCAAGCAGAGTTTGATCTTCATCCTCGACTCCTCATACCATCCGAGGAGTTCGCAAGGTTCCCATAGAGGGACTCCCATTGATCGAGGGATCGCTGGTGGGGCCGATGCCTACGGTAACTCGCTCGCAGCCCCATCGCCTCGGTAAGCCACTGCTGGCGGTGAACCAGCCAATCCTTCAGCTGTCGCTGCAAGCTTTCCTGCGAATCGTAGTATTTCATCAGTGGTGTTTCAGGATGCAAGTTTTTGGACTCTACGCTTTCAGCGATCACCATCGGCAATTCCGAGTTCAACATCAACGGCACGCTGAATTGTAGCGTGGCATCCGGATTTGAGACGATGGCCAAATCGGCTACGGCGACGAGTTCCTCCAGATCATCGAACGCGTCGAACAAAAGGATTTCCCGATGCCACCCGCGATTTTTCACTTGGTCATAAACCGCCTGGGTGCTTTGGCCTGGATTGATAATCCACATCCTCAACGAGGCTCCTTGATCGAGCATCTCGCACACGGTTCGTGTGGCTGTCACCAATGATTTTGCATCGGCATTGCCCAAGTGGAGCAAAAGATCGGTCCGTCCTGGAATGACAAAATCGCTCGACACGTCGAACAGGGCGCTGGCCGCCCGGTTCCTGGAGTCGAGATCGCGCGGCACACAGCCTTCAACGGTATCTGGAATGTTGATAATTTTCCGCTCATCAAAGCCATGGGATAGGAGTACTCGCTGCGCAAACGAGTTGGGAACAACCACCACATCGGTGCGGCGGCACGCTTCGGCGGCCATCACCGGCGAGACTTGCTGGTTGCGCGCGATCCCTTCTATTTCCCCCTCCAAACTAAACCGTGTCACCAGCGGCTTGTTCCACTTGCCACACTTTGCCGCGATGGCCGCGAGCAACCCATCGGCTCGGTCGACATAGATCGCATCGAATTCATCAACGTGTTTTCCGATCCAAGAAACAACGTTCTTTTGGAATTGGGACTCGTTCCAGTTGCTGCGCGGGGATGGGAGCAGCCGATGAAGTTGGCACTCCCTCAACATGGCCCTCTCCGGCCACTGCGAGTGCCATCGAGCCGTCAATACGGTCGCTTCGATCCCTCGACTTCGCCACCCATCAAGCAGTTGCAACAGTCGCAGGCAACCGTCATCAGCGTGCGGCCAAAACTTGCGCGCGATAACCAAGACTCTTGTTAAATGCCTCGCTGTAGACACGATCGACTGTCTTTGGGTACCTGTTGTTTGGGGTTAATTGCCGGGTTTTATGTCTAAGGTCGCAATAGCGGTGATCGACACCGTTGAATTTTGCTTTCGACTGTATGCCACTGCGCTGAGAGCGTACAGCGCGAACTGCATGCAGCGTTGTAATTGAATGATCGCTATTTCGAAGGGTCGTACATTCGCTGATGCGCTACTAGATCCGCTTCTTCCAAAACCCCCACGTAAGGGAGGTTACGATAGAGATCATCGTAATCCAAACCGTAACCGACGACGAATTCGTTGGGTATGTCGAAAACGCTGTAATCGGGTGCTTGGTTGACCACGCTGTTCCCTCGCTTATTGAGGAACACCGCTGTACTCAGGCTTCGAGGTTGATGTTGCTCCAGCCGCCGAGTTACTTCTGCTAGCGTTTTGCCCGTGTCAAAGATGTCGTCGATCAGCACGACATCACGCCCTCGAATATCGAGCATATCGCCGTTTTCGATCGTCAGCTCGCCGCTGGTCATACCTCCGCGGTACGAACTTGCGCGGATCAGACTGATTCGCACCGGCATCTCCAGACTGCGTATCAAGTCTGCGAGCATCACCAAACTTCCGGTCATGATCGCGACGATAGTCAAAGGTTCTTTTCCATAACGCTCATGCAATTGCGATGCTAGCCTCGCAATACCTCGATGTATTTCTTCTTCGTTGATTAATACTTTCATTGCGCTTTCAGTTCTTCATGGCGCTAACGGATAACCCACAGTTCACTCTCGGTGCGAAGCAGAATCTCGCTTTCCGTCACAGCAGGAGTGGATCGTATCACGGATTCGGTTGCGATCGTACCCAAAACGCGGTACCCATCGCTTGCGGCAAGAACCGTCACATCACCTCGATCGGAGATGTTGAGCAATCGATCTCCTACAATAACTGGTGAGGAAAAGAAATTCCCTCCGATACGCTCGCTCCATCGGGTTGCCCCGTCTGTCAGCCGCACACAGCTTACGATCCCTGCATCGGACCATAGAAAAACCAAGTCCCCGTAGACGACTGGGGTGGGTACGTACGGTGCCGCGCGCTGGATGCGAAACCGTTCCTCGCGAGTCTCCATGTCGTAGGCAACCAATAGGTTATCTCGCCCTCCGCCCGAACCGTGCGAAGCGATCGCTAGCGGACCGCTGATCACGGTGGATGCGCAAACGCGTTGCTTGAAACAATCGTGATTCCATAGGACTTTTCCCGTCTCAAGCTCCATGCCAAAGATCCCTAACCCTGTCGTTGCGCAGACCAACTCCTTGACCCCATTCACTTCGCGAACACTGGGGACCCCATAACATACGCGCCGAGTCGGAAGGGGTGTTTCCCACAACGTTGCTCCGGTCCTCAGGTCAAGCGCCAGCATGCGGTCGCTCCCTGGTTCAACGCCAGGTTCAAGCTCCTCAGCGTCTTGACTGTCGAGTAGGATCACTTTGCCATCGATCACCATGGGTGAGGTCCCAAAACCATGTTGCGATACGTACCTGCCAAAGTCGCGACTCCACAGCTCCTCCCCTCGGTGACTGAATCGCTTGACTACCACGTGCTCCGGCTCGCCCCACGCAAACACGACTCCATCCTCGTCTACACAGGGCGTGGTCGATGCGTAGGTGCTGAATTGGTGGAGTCGATGCTTGGTGCTCGGAAAACGCTTTTCCCACTCAATTTGGTTAGTTTCCATATCGATCGCGACAACTATGCGATCTGCGTTGTCGTCGTTAGCAGCCAATAAGAACACGCGTTTACCCCAAATCACCGGTGAGCCATTTCCTGAACCTGGGAGAGGTATCTTGGTGACCTGCTCCGGCTTCCATGGAACTACGACTCGGCATTTTTCGTTCACGCCGAGCCCACCTTCACCCCGAAATCGCCCCCATGAGTTCGAAGTGGATCGATCGGTTACCGAAAGCTTCTCCTGGGTTACCCGCGGAATAGCGGGCCCCTGCGCGAAACCTTTCTCTGGTCTCACCTGTCTCTCTTGTCCATGAGTTGATCCGCTAAGCAATCCTGTCACTGTCGCCGACACGAGAATCAAAAGTCCCAGAAACTCAACACCGCCGAACGTCAAACGATGGTTGCGTCCATTTGGACTCGCAGTGGCCAGTGATGCTGGGGCCAGTGACGCTGGGGCCAGTGATAGTGCTGAAAGGTTATTGCGAGATGCCGTATGCATATGGATCGTGCCGCCGATGGTAATTAGATGCCGTTTTAGTTGCAGTCGTATTTATCACGCCCGCCCTTTTTCCTCGTGTCCGTCCCTTGATTGCTAAGGAAACATCCGTACCCCTACGGTTAGAAGGATATTCGCGTAGCGCTGGGTGTCCGCTGTCTGAACCGTCAACACGTGATCCGTGGTAGCGACCGCTTCGTAAAACTTCCACTTGTCAATCGGTTGTAGTTCGAGGTCGAGTCCTGCGCTTTTCAAACTGGCGCGGTAATCTGCCCACACTGGCGGGTCGGACTCCAGCGCATAAGGTCCACTCGTCTCGGTCATCATGGTCGACACGGCTTCTATGGGAATCGCCGACAAGATCGCCTGGAGGACTTGGTTGCAGGTCACCACACCCGGCATCAGGTTCAAGCTCACCAACTCGCATCGTGGGCCCCGTTTGCTCGAAGCTGGGTAATTTCCGTCCGCGATCAGGATTGTTGCATGGTGCCCCGCTTCGCCCAGTATTCGAGAGATGGTGGGGTGGATTAGTTGACTGTTCAGCATAGTTTCCTCTCATGGGTTCGGCATGGTACACGTTAACGGGGCATGGTGGTTCGCGACGGAGTTGTGGTTCACAATGGATCATCGTGGGGGATCAACATGTGGGATCTCAACATGTGGGATCATCGTGGGTTTCGAAGGTCCTGGAGTGGTCTCCGAGCTATCGCCACCTGTGAAAGGATAGCCAAAGTTTGGCTGACCCACAGACCGTTTGAGAAATGGTTTTTGCAGAAAACGGGTTAGCAGATCGCTTAACCGAGAATGTTCCAACTGGCTCGAACCGGAGAGGTTTTCGGCAGGGCGGTAGAGGCCGAGAATCCCTCTTGGGCATCGGAATGGCTAGAAGCTATACCGGTCCCTAGGGTCAGTGACGATGTTGTCAAGTTCCGTTGCGGAAGCCAACGCAAAGGATCCTCGGCAGATCCAGAATCCGACTGCGGACCGCTTGCGATTGGTGAATAAGGGTCGGCCAACCTGCGAGCCCGCTGGTTGATCAGAGCGATCAAATCGGGGTCCCGCTCCAATTGCGATTGAACATGGGTGTTCAAAAGCGGGTTCCCTTCGACCTTGGGAATGCCCCAACCATCTGCCACGACGGTGACATTTTGCTCGGTCGAACCCAAACCTAAACTCTTTTTAACACGAGAGATAAGCTCGGACAGGCGGGTTTTGATTTGTCGATCGGTATCGTTTCGGTCCCGGTTAAGCGGCCCGTCGAGTTTGGGCGGGTTCGGCGTGGAATTGGGTTCCGAGAGGCCATTGGCTGGCGACGTCAGGTTTTGAAGGAGATTCCCAAAGGCCTGAGCGGTGGAGCTGGATAGGTTCTTGGCGGTTTCCCCCAGCATGGGCACGGACGGTAGGGCTGCTGCCGAAAGCCATGAAACGGGAAAGCTCATCGGACGCCTCGTTTACCATTTTGCGATCCATAGGCTGAATCCACGATCTGCCTGTAAACACGGTCTGGAAGTAAACTCGTTGACATGATCGTTATCGTCGTTTCTCCGTGCGAGCTTGAGTTTTTCGCCTGGGAAAACTTTGCAACTTACGGTGGTCGGACGGCCGTTCCCTGGATACCTTGGTACGGCGAGCTGAGTTACGTGGGAAATCGTTGGTCCAATCGCCGATTACCTCACCAAAAGCCTAGGCAAACTTTTCTTTGGAAATGCGCGATCAATGATCCTGCTGATCGATAATTACGACTCCTTTACCTACAATCTGGTCCAACGGCTAGGGGAAATCGATCCCTCGTTGGACGTACGGACCGTTCGCAACGACGAGCTTTCGGTAGAACAGGTCCGACAATTGCGGCCGGATCGGATTCTGCTGTCCCCAGGTCCATGCACCCCGAACGAAGCGGGTATTTGCGTTCCACTTTTGACGGAATTGGCGGGCTCGGTCCCAATCCTCGGAGTTTGCTTGGGTCATCAGTCGATCGGACAAGCATTCGGTGGGAAAATTGTTCGTGCTCCGGAATTAATGCACGGTAAGACGGACTGGATTCACCACGACAATCGGGGCATGTTTCGAGGCCTTCCCAACCCGTTTGTCGCCACGCGATACCATTCTCTAGTGATTCTTCCTGAGAGTTTACCGGATTGCCTCGAGGTTTCAGCTTGGGTAGACGACCCCGCGGGAAATCGGATTATCATGGGGGTTCGCCACCGCGAGTTGGCAGTGGAAGGCTGGCAGTTTCATCCTGAAAGCTTCCTCACCGAACCGGGCCCGATTTTATTGGAGCGATTTCTGACTTGGTCTGGCCCCGATAAGATAGAGCTCGCTTGAAACATAGCGTTCTGCGGTGCTCCCTCGCACTGCCCTTTTCACAACACTACTCACCAAAACTCCTACGCCCCCGTCAGCATGCTTTGCGTCACGATCGCTCGAACTCGCCATAAACACACCATCAACGAGCACTTGGAGGTCGCCTCCCAAGGTGCCAAGCTCGTAGAACTTCGTTTGGATTACATCGGTCGTTCGATCGATTTGGCCCGTCTATTGAAGAACCGGCCCACTCCTGTCGTGATCACATGCCGACGCAAAGAGGATGGTGGGCGGTGGGATCGCTCGGAAGAAGAGCGTTTGATGCTGCTCCGACAAGCCATCGCGTTGGGTGTGGAATATGTCGATCTCGAAGAAGACACCGCGAGCAAAATTCCTCGCTATGGCAAAACCAAACGGATCGTCAGCGTTCACAACTTTGAAGGGACCCCGGCAAACCTCGAATCGATCCATCAAGGTTTGAGTAAGCTCGATGCGGACATTGTAAAGATCGCTGTCGCTGCCAATTCGTTCGCCGATGCCGCGCGGATGCTAGATCTGATGAAAAATGCACAGGTGCCAACAATAGGCATCAGCATGGGGGACTACGGTTCGTTGACCCGCATTCTTGCGACTCGCTATGGGGCTCCTTTTACCTATTGCGTGTTCAATGCCGACCGTCGCGTGGCCCCCGGCCAACTCTCCTTCTACGACATGAAGAATATTTATCGGGCCGATACGATTGGTCCAAACACGAAACTATTCGGTGTCGTGGCGGATCCTGTTGCTCACTCCTACAGCCCGATGCTGCATAACGCCTGCTTCGAGGCCAACCAGCTGGATTACCGTTACCTTCCTTTCCGCGTCGCAGCCAATGATCTACCCGTATTTCTTCAGTGGTGCCAAAAGGAGAAGATCGGCGGCTTGAGCGTGACCATCCCTCACAAACAAACCGTCCTGCCATTGCTGACCCAAGCTGAAGCGGCCGCGCAAGGCATTGGGGCTTGCAATACGGTCGTTTTCAATGGCGATGAGTTGATCGGCTACAACACCGACTACCGAGCCGCGATGGACTGCCTCAACGAGGCCATGGCTAAAATCTCCAGCGAGCCCAATCCCTTCGAAGGTGCCTCGGTTTTATTGCTCGGTTCGGGTGGCGTCTCTCGCGCGATCGGCTACGGGTTGGCACAGCGTCAAGCGCTCATCGCCATCGCTGGTCGGAATCGTGAAGCGTGTGCCGATCTAGCAAAGGATTTCAATGGTAAATGGGTCGCTTGGGAGGAGCGTCAACGGATCCAGCCCGACATTTTGGTCAACGGAACGCCGATAGGAATGTTTCCCGAGATGGACGACAGCCCTTTCCGTTGCAACGAACTTCCCAAGCAAACGATCGTCTTTGACACCATCTACAACCCCGAGCAAACCCTTTTCCTTAAAGGCGCAAAAGCCGCGGGTTGCAACATCATCACCGGGCTACAAATGTTTGTTCGACAAGCCGCCTACCAGTACCGCTTGTTCACCGGTCTGGAACCGCCGATCGATGTTATGGTGAAAACCATCAAAAAAGCCATCTCGCCAGTCAATTATAAGAATCTCGAAGAGGATGATTCTCCCGAGGATGCCAAGGAGGACTGAGCCTCGGACTCTGTTCTCCACCATTCGTTCGCTTCTCTATCGTTCGCCGCTCTATCGTTCGCCGCTTTCCGTTCGCAGATCCGTGATTCACTGTCTCGAACTTGGGGAATTGTTCGCTACAGCCGGTCTCTGATATCTGCTACTGCGGGGCAGGAAGATCCCGTCGCTCAAACCGCCAGTACGCGACCGCGTAGCATGCGATCCCCATCGCTACCAGGACGAATGTGTATCCCAACGGCCCTAACGTCTCCTGCCAATTGGCGGCCTTGTCACCCATCAACAAATACCACCCTTGTTCGGGCGAGTTGTGGACGGTGCGAACCATCCAATCAGGCTGGTAGGCTGCCAGAAATGTAAAAGGCTTTAAGAAGGCCATCGAGGGCATCGATTTGGACAAGATAAACAAAAGCAGCTGGAGGACATAGATCCCGATGACCACACCGATCGACCGCCAACGGTACTGATCGAAACTGCTCACCATGACGCTCAATCCCATCACCGCAAAACCGAGTCCGAAAAGATTGATCGTGGATGCGATGAATTCGGTGGGACTGGTCAACGTCGAAAGCGGTACCCAGCGTGTTTCTGGCGAAACCATTGGATTGCGGAGTTCCATGTTAATCCAAGGGATTCGTATGCTACTCGCTTCCTGTACCGGCGTCGAATTGGTCTGGATTCCTAGGCTCAGACCGCTAAAGACCAACAGACAAAGGATCGCTAACCCCAGGATGGTGATCGTCGCATGGGCCGTCAATAACTGCCTACGGCGGATCGGTTGTGCCAGCAGCATCTCCATCGTCCCTCGCCCTAACTCGCCACTCACCACATCGGTGCCTCGTGCGATACTCCACACCAGCACACACAGCAGCAATACGGGCTCGTCAAACGTCAATCCGATCATTCCGTGGTATGTCAAAAACTGTTCCAGCGGAACCGGCGAGAACTTTTCAAACGCTTTAAACTGCTCGATAAGCGGTGCGAATCCTGTCAACTCAAACTGGCTTACGGTCCATATTCTTACCCAGGGAAAAACGAAAAGTACCAATGCTAGAGCGATTCCCAAAGCTAGGGATTCATCGAAGTACTTTTTTAAGAGTATGCGAAACACTGGGTTTTTCTTTAAGTTTTCGTTCAGCTTTTCCAACAGTTTAGGCTCGGTGACAACCCCCCTCATCGGTACTTAGCCACGCTAGCATGCCCACTCTAGGAAGGCTCGTTCGTAGAGTTCTACCCCTCGTTGGAGTTGATCTAACGATATCCACTCGTCTTTGCGGTGGGCTTGCTCGATGCTTCCTGGACCGCATACGAGCAGTCTCCTAAGCCGTTGCAGCACGCCTCCGTCAGTCGCATAGCACACTGTTTGGGAAATGGCTTCTTCTGCTAATCGAAGCATGGTTTGTATCCATTCCGAACTCGGTGAGACACCCCATGGTGATACTCCATCCTTGCCTATCAACTCCAAACCATGGTCCGCAGCGATGCGTTTCACCGCAATTTCGAGCGGGC
>Ga0315904_10013424_pt1 | contig 10254 bp, 6 predicted proteins | sample LakEriMetagenome_6_FD_203529 | JGI IMG/M metagenome (GOLD analysis project Ga0315904, IMG submission 203529) | Freshwater fungal communities from buoy surface, Lake Erie, Ohio, United States - Buoy 12 MA120 | ecosystem: Environmental > Aquatic > Freshwater > Lake | place: USA: Lake Erie, Ohio...
GCTGGGAGCGGCTTCTCGCCGACCCCATCGTGCTCCCCCTGCGCCGCGCCAGCATCGTCCCGCGGACGCTCGCGCAAAAGGACTACCTCCAGGCCATGCTCGCGCACGACATCGTCCTGGGCGTCGGCCCGGCGGGCACGGGCAAGACCTACCTCGCGATGGCCGCGGCGGTGCACGCCCTCGCCACGGGCAAGGTGCGCCGCATCCTCCTGACCCGCCCGGCGGTCGAGGCGGGCGAGGCGCTCGGCTTCCTGCCCGGGGACCTCCGCGAGAAGATCCTGCCCTACCTTATCCCCCTCTACGACGCCCTGTACGACATGCTCGGCAAGGACGAGACCGAGCGGCTGGTCGAGCGCAACGTGATCGAGGTCGCGCCCCTCGCCTACATGCGCGGCCGCACCTTGGCCGAGGCGTTCGTCGTCCTGGACGAGGCCCAGAACGCCACCCCGGAGCAGATGCTGATGTTCCTCACCCGTCTCGGGGACCGGAGCAAGATGGTGGTCACGGGCGACCCCTCGCAGGTCGACCTGCCCCGCGGACGCCCCTCCGGCCTGGCCGAGGCGGCGGAGGCGCTGCGGGACGTGCCCGGGGTGCAGATCCGGCGGTTCGACGACACGGATGTCGTCCGCCACCCCCTCGTCGAGCGCGTCATCCGCGCCTACGCCCGCCACCGCAAGGGCAACGGCGCATGAGCCGCCGGGTCGAGGCCGTCTCCCGCGCCCGCGGCTTCCGCGCCCCGGTCGCCAAGGTCCGGGCGGCGATCCATGTCATGGACCGCATGCGCTGGGCCAGCTGTCCGGCGGGCGAGCTGTCCGTCGCCTTCGTGGGCGACGCCGAGATCGCCCGGGTGCACGGGGAGTTCATGGATGACCCGACGGTCACGGACGTGATCACGTTTCCCGGCGACGCGCCGGCGGGCGGCGAGCCCTTCGCCGGGGAGATTGTCATCAATGTCGCCCAGGCACGCCGCGAGGGCCCCGCTCACGGCCAATCCGCAGGCGCCGAGCTCCTGCTCTACCTCGTCCACGGCTGGCTCCACCTCGCCGGCCATCGCGACAAGTCGCCCGCCCAGGCCAAGACGATGCGCCGGGCCGAGGCGCGGGCGCTGGCGACCTTGGGACGCTCGGGCCTCCGCGCGCTCTGAGCCCTCCGGGTCGGGCGCGGCGTCCCAGGGACGCCGCCACGAGGGTTCCGGACACCCTCGGGCCCGGGGACGGTGACCCGGGCCGGGCGAACCCGGGCCAAGGGCCGTCCTCCGCTTGACTCGGCCAGCTGGGACGGGCTTTGTCGGGGGGATGGAAACCCCCGCGGGCACCTACGATTTCACGGCGTTTGAGCAACGCTGGCAGGCCCACTGGAAGGAGCACGGCACCTTCCGGGCCCTCCCCCCTTCCTGTGGCAAGCCGAAGTACTACGTGCTGGACATGTTCCCCTACCCCTCCGGGGCCGGCCTGCACATCGGACACCCCGAGGGCTACACGGCCTCCGACATCCTCGCGCGCCACCGCAAGGCCACCGGGCACAACGTCCTCCACCCCATGGGCTGGGACTCCTTCGGCCTCCCCGCCGAGCAGCACGCCATCGCCACGGGCGAGCACCCCGCGGTCCAGACCCGGCGCAACATCGACAACTTCCGGCGCCAGCTGCAGATGCTCGGCTTCGCCATCGACTGGGACCGCGAGATCGCGACGACCGACGAGGGTTACTTCCGCTGGACGCAGTGGATCTTCCTCAAGCTCTTCCGCCACGGCCTGGCCTACGTCTCCGAGAAGCCCGTCTGGTTCTGCCCCAACCTCGGCACCGTCCTGGCCAACGAGGAGGTGCTCAACACCCCCGAGGGCCCGCGCTCCGAGCGCGGCAACCACCCCGTGGAGCGGCGTCCCATCCGCCAATGGGTCCTGCGCATCACCGCCTACGCCGACAAGCTGATCGACGGGCTCGACGCGCTCGACTGGCCCGACTCCACCAAGCGCCTCCAGAGGAACTGGATCGGCAAGTCCGAGGGCGGCGAGGTGACCTTCGCGCTCGACGGCCACCCTGGAAAATCCCTCACCGTCTTCACCACCCGCCCCGACACGCTCTTCGGGGCGACCTACATGGTCATCGCGCCCGAGCATCCCCTGGTCGAGGCCATCACGACCAAGGCACAGGGCGAGGCCGTGGCCGACTATGTGATGGGGGTGCGCAACAAGTCCGACCTCGAGCGCACCGACCTCGCCAAGGACAAGACCGGCGTCTTCACGGGAGCCCACGCCGTCAACCCGGTCAACGGCGCCAAGATTCCCGTCTGGGTCGCCGACTACGTGCTGATGGGCTACGGCACCGGCGCCATCATGGCCGTGCCCGCCCACGACGAGCGCGACCATGAGTTCGCCCGCAGGTTCGGACTGCCCATCCGCCAGGTGGTCGGCTCGAAGGACGCCCCGGTCGACGTGCAGGCCAAGGCCTGGACGGGCGACGGCCCGATGGTCAACTCCGGGCCCTACGACGGCCTCTCCGCCGGCGAGACCAAGCGCCGCATCCTCGACGATCTCGCCGCCAAGGGGGCGGGCAAGGCCGCGGTCAACTACAAGCTCCGCGACTGGCTGTTCTCGCGCCAGCGCTACTGGGGCGAGCCTTTCCCCCTCGTCTGGGTGTCGCCCGAGGACCTCGCCCGCGTGCCGGCGGACTCCGCCCTGCGCGAGTTCCTCCCCAAGCAGCCCGTCACCTGCCGCCTCGACGGCCGGGAGGTGGCCGCCGTCCCCCTGACCTCGGCCCAGCTCCCCCTCACCCTGCCCGAGGTCAAGTCCTACCAGCCCTCCCCGACGGGCGACTCGCCCCTCTCCCGCGAGCCCGAGTGGCTCAACGTCTGGATCAACCTCTCGAGCGGAGAGACCGTGCCCGCCTCGCAGCCGCAGCCCGGCCCGCTCTGGGCCCGCGCGACCCGGGAGACCAACACCATGCCGCAGTGGGCCGGCTCCTGCTGGTATTACCTTCGCTACCTCGACCCGGCCAACGCCAAGGAGATCGCCTCCAAGGAGGCCCTGGACTACTGGGGCTGCCCCGATTTCTACATCGGCGGAGCCGAGCACGCCGTGCTCCACCTTCTCTACGCGCGCTTCTGGCACCGCTTCCTCCACGACCTCGGCGTGCTCCCCACGCCGGAGCCCTTCCGCAAGCTCTTCCACCAGGGCCTGATCCTCGGCGAGGACGGCGAGAAGATGTCGAAGAGCCGCGGCAACGTGGTCAACCCGGACGACATCGTGAAGGCCCATGGCACCGACGCCCTCCGCCTTTACCTGATGTTCCTCGGGCCGCTCGAGGCCTCCAAGCCCTGGAGCGCGAAGGGCATCGAGGGCGTCAGCCGCTTCCTGCGCCGCACCTGGCGCCTGGCCATCGACGAGGCCACCGGCAAGCCGTCTGCGCGCTGCGCCGGCCAGGACGAGCCCGAGGAGGTCACGCGCGAGCTGCACCGCACCATCCAGAAGGTCTCGGCCGACATCGAGACGCTGTCCTTCAACACCTCGATCTCGCAGATGATGATCTTCCTCAACGCCGCGGAAAAGGCCCCCTCCATCCGCCGCGCGACCCTTGAGGACTTCCTCCGCCTGCTGGCGCCCTTCGCGCCGCACCTCGCCGAGGAGGCCTGGTCGCGGCTCGGGCACACCGGGAGCATCTCCGACGCCGGCTGGCCCAAGGCCGACCTCTCCAAGCTGGTGGAGTCCACGGTCGAGGTCATCTTCCAGGTCAACGGCAAGGTCCGGTCCACCGCCAAGGTTGCCAAGGAGACCAGCAAGGAACAACTCCTCGCCCTGGCCAAGGCCGACCCGGCCGTGGCAAAGTTCCTCGAGGGCAAGGCCATCGCCAAGGAGATTGTCGTCCCCGGCAAGCTGGTGAACCTTGTCGTGCCGGGCTGAGCCCAAGCACGACAAGCGCGGTCTGCGAGATGGGAATCGGGTGCCTGGGGTAGGGACGCCCACCGATGCGTCCGCCCTCAATCTCCCCATCCAGGCATCGGTCGCCTCGGCGAGGCACCCGCACCTCATCCCAGCCACAGGCCACACCGTCAGGTCTGGTCAGCGCTGTGGATTCGACGCACCCGCCGTGTCAGCGAGCAGAGCGCGCCCAGGGAATGCGGTCGGTCCAGACGCGGATCCAACCAGCCCGCTTGGTTCGACCTTACGATCCTCAGTTCAGGTTTTCGCCGGCGGCCAAGGCCAGGAACTTATCCGATGCCGCCGCTTTCTTCAGCTGTCGACGGCGCAAGTGAGCCGCAGCCACCAAGCCGAAGAGCCCGCCCACGAGACCGAGGGTGGAGGGTTCGGGGATTGCGCCCGTATCGCCGGCATAGACCCAGGCCGCGTTGATTTGGGTGTCGAAGGCGAAGCGCGTGGCGACAATCCCTCCGGAACCGTCACCCGTCAGCTCGAGCCAACCATACTGGTCTTCCGCGAGACCCACGGAACGGATGAGGGCGACGTAGGAAGTGCCGTTGCTGAAATTCGCGACATTGCCGCTGATGCTATGCGAAGGAAAGACACCACTGGCAGACCGGACTTCCGTTCCAAATGCCAGGGAAGCGATACGGTATCCGAAAACACTGTAAGGATAGCTTCCGTATCCGGGGATGTAGAAAGGCATCGTGCCAATGAACACATTGGAACCTCCCGCGGAAATCCCATCCCCCGAGAAAAGAAATGTGGGGCCGTCCAACTGGCTGGAACTCAGGGACAGCCCGAAAGACGGACGCCCGTTGAGAAAAGGGGTTTGATTCGCATCGCCGGCGCTCGTGTTCAGCGTCCCATCGGCGAAATTGGGCTCGAACCAGATCGGCTGGCCCAGGGTCACGTTGGGATTGATGTCGAACACAATGATCGCGGCAGCGACCGGGGAGCTGCCGGCGACGAGAAGGCTTGAGGCGGCAATCTTGAGGCTGGGGTTCGACATGCGGGCACCGTGGCGCCTGACCCCCAGCTTGCAAGCCTCTTGTCGCCGCACCTCGCGGCAGGCGCGGATGCCGCGCCCTTTCAGGGTCAAGCTCTCTGGCGTCGCAGCGAGCTGTCGACCGCCGAGGCCATTCGCCCGGGATGCGGGAGGCAGTCCTTGCCGAGAAAGTCGGCTATCCTGGGAATCTGCGCGGCAGGGTCGGCCACGAGCTCGGGGTAGTCGACGACCAGCAGCTCGACCTGCTTGTGCGCGGCGAGCCCCTTGAGGATGCCGGCGACCTGGGCATCGAGGCGACGCGCCAGTTCCGCCTCCTCGATCAGCCGCGGCTTGCCAGCGCGCTCGAGCATGGCGTACTGCGACCGGACAATCTCCGCGGTCGGGCGGCGCATGAAGACTATCCGGTAGCGATGCGCGCGGGGCAGGTATGGCAGGAGGGGCGTCAGCAGCTTGACGACCTTGCCCTCGGCGGCGGAAAGGACCGCGGGATCCTTGGGCAGACGCTTGACGTCCTCCCACTCCAGGAAGCCCCGGGGATTGTCCTCGTTGGCCTCGCGCTTGCCGTCGGTCATGACCTCGGCGCCGCCCGCGACGAGCATCTGCATCATGAGCGAGGTGCCGGAACGCGGAAGGCCGCTCACCAGGGTGAACTGCGAGGGCTTGATCGGCGGCGGGGTCGGGGGGCGGACCGCGGCGCGCGCGGACTCGCGGGCGAGGGATTCCTCCCTGAGCCTGGCCAACCTTGCGTCGCGGCCCGAGAGCTGGGCCGCGCGAAGCTCCTGCCCGCGCGCGCGCACCTCGTCCGCCTCGGCATCACGCCCGCGCCAGCGGAGGGCGAGGGACATCAGGCGGTAGGCGGGGAAGAATCCAGGAGAGACGCGGAGCACCTCGGCATAGGCCTCGATGCACTCGTCCCATCGGCCGAGGGCTGACAAGGCCTGGGCGCGCACCATCAGCGCCTCGTGGCGGACGGCGTCCAGGGCGAGCGCGCGGCGGGAGGATTCCAGCGTGGCGGCGGCATCGCCGCGCCCGAGCTGGGCCTTGCCCAGGATGCTCCAGCCTGTCGCGGAGCCCGGATCGCGCGCCAGGATATCCCTCGCCGCCTTGTCGGCGAGAATCCACCTGCGAAGCCTGAGCAGGGAGCGGGCGCGGATCTCCGCGGCCTGGGGCGTGTCCGGGCCCTCCTCGAGCTGGGCGTAGGCGGCGGCGTAATCGCCCTTCTGGAAGGCGAGGTTGGCGCGGAGAACGCGCAGGGCGTCCTGGTTTTTGAAATTGGCGAGGACGGGGGCGAGGGTCGCCTCGGCGAGGTCGACCAGCCCCAGGTGAATCTGGCAGTGGGCGAGCTGCTGGGGGATGTCCGGACGGCTAGGGTCGGCCTCGCGGGCGGCCTCCAGGAGGGGCAAGGCCTCCTCGTGGCGACCCTCGTTGGCCAGCATGGCCGCCAGCTGGGCCTGGTTCTGGGCTAGGGTGGCGCGCGCCGCGGCGGCGCCGTCGGAGGGTAGCTCCTCGAGGTAGCCGAGGTCGACGAAGTGCTGGAGCATCTTCCTGCGCTCCGAGTCATCCATATGGGTTCCCGTGGGCGCCTCGGCGAGGATTGGGCCGGCATCCCAGGACGGGATGTCGGCCGGCGCCTCGCCGACATCCAGGATCTCGTCCAGGCGCCGTCCCATCATCTCCTCCGAGCGGGGAAGGCCGAACCAGCCGAGGATGGTGGGCGCGAGGTCGGGTAGTCGGGCGCCCTCGACCGTCACACCGCGGCGGAACCCCTTGCCCGCGGCGGCCACGATGCCGTGCGAACGATGCCAAGCGATGATGCCCGCGGGGATTTTGGGCACGAAGCGCGGGCGCAGATGGTCGCTATGGAAACCGTGGTCCGAGACCAGCAGAACGCCGGCATCCGGGCCGGCCAGGTCGACCAGCCGGGTCAACATCAGGTCGTGCAGGCGATAGGTCGAGTTGACCACGTCCTTGTAGATCTCGAAGTCCTCCTCCTTGAGGCCCTCCATCCTAGGCGGATGATAGGGCATGAAGTGGTGGCAGATCTCGTCGATGGCCCTGAAGTAGACGCAGGTCAGGTCCCAGTCGTCGCGCTTCATGCAGGCGACGGCGGCGGCCTGCACGCTGAAGGCCTCGCCGAGCTTCTGGATGAGCTGGTGGGGACGCCGGTCCTTGTCGAGGTCGACCTTGTCCAGCTCGGGGATGAACATCCTGGCGACGTCCTGTGTCAGCGAGCCGGGATGGACGCGCAGGGCGTCGAGCTCCGCGCGGAGCTCCTCGGGCCAATAGGTGCCGGCAGGGGTCGGCGCCCAGGTCCCGGGCTTGTCCGCCTCGCCCTTGGGCTCCTGCGGGTAGAGGTTGGAGACGAGGCGGACGTTGGGGTCGCGCTCGCCGTGGGAGGCGAACCAGGAGACGAGGTTGGTGCGCAGGCCCTGGCGCGAGAGGAGGTTCCAGACCGCGGGGCACCTGCGCGTGGCGGCGGAAATCGGCAGGACCTTGCCGTCACGGACCTCGGTGAAGCCGTGGACCCCATGGTCCGCGGGGTGACGCCCCGTGGCCATCGTGGTCCAGAGCATCGGCGAGAGCGAGGGCTCGAGCGTGGCGAAGTCGCCATGCGATCCTTTCTCAACCATAGCCTGCAGCATGGGCATCTGCCCGGCCTCCATCAGGGGACGAATCACTTTCCAATCGGCGGAGTCCCAGCCCACGACGAGGAGACGGCGCTTGGAAAATTGTGACATAAAGAATGAGAACGGTGGCTGAGGACTGGGGCAACAAAAAGGGGACCCGCCGGGCGCCCTCTTAAAGTAGACGGTAATAGCTCAGTTCAACTTTTCACCTGCGGCCAGCGCCAGGAACTTATCCGAGGCGGCGGCCTGCTTCAACTTGCGACGGCGCACGTGGGCCGCGGCGACGAGACCGAAGAGCCCGCCGACCAGGCCAAGGGTCGAGGCCTCGGGGACAGCGGTGATCTGACCAGCGAGGATCGACTGCCCGGCGACGTCGTTGAAGGCGAAGCGGGTGAAGGTGAATACATTCTGGCCAGACTGGCCGTCAGTGGAATTAAACTCAAACCAGCCGTAATGGAGATCGCCACCGTTACTCAAACGTAGCGCCAAATAAGTGGTGCCCGTCGGCACGCTGTAAGTGTAGAAGCTGGGATTCGTGAAACCAAGGTCTTGACTGATTAAAGCTTCTGCAGGAAGGAATGTCGTACCAACGGACACTCCATTGCCGGAAAAACTGAGGAGCGCGTAACTACCATATCCGACGCTGACTTGTAAGCTAGGACTGGTTGAACCTGAGGTAAGGTAGGAGACAGTCTGCAGATTGATGCTAGATATAGACAGCGTGCCAGGAAAGTCGAAGTTGTCGTGGGTGATATCTGGATTGATATCGAACACCACAATCGCCCCGGAGGCACTGGTAGCTGCGGTGGCGGCGACGCCGAGGGCCAGGCGCGAGAGGGTAGTGCTGTGTGACATGGAGTTATTGATAACCTAGCCCGCTAATAGAGGAGGGCAATACTCTTAGACTGCGGACATAGCCCTCAGGCGAAGAGCCCAGGCAGCCAGGTGGAGAGACCAGGGAAAATACTGATGAGGGCCAGACCCAGAAGCATGGCGATGAAGAACGGGATCAGGCTCGGTGTGACCTTGGCCAGGGTGGTCTTGCCCACGCCGCACCCGATGAAGAGACAGGAACCGACCGGCGGGGTGCAGAGGCCGATGCAGAGGTTGGTAATCATGATGATCCCGAAGTGGAGCGGGTCCATGCCCTGGGCGACGACGACGGGGAGCAGGATGGGGGTGAGGATGAGCACCGCCGGGGTGATGTCCATGAACGTGCCCACCGCCAGCAGGAGAAGGTTGATGACAAGCAGGGTGACCAGCGGGTCGTCGCCCAGCAGCCCGAGCGCGGCGGTGACGGCCTGGGGCACGTTCTCGGTGGTGAGCATCCACGACATGGCGGAGCTGGCACCGACAAGGAGCAGCACCACGCCCGTGGTCACGGCGGAGTCAGCCAGGATGCCGGGCAGCTCGTCCAGCCGAACCTCACGGTACAGGACGACCGCGAGGAGGAACGCATAGGCGACCGAGATGACCGCCGCCTCCGTGGCGGTGAACCAGCCGCTGAGGATGCCGGCGATGGCGATGACAATGAGCAGGAGGCTGGGCACGGCCCCGGCCATGGCCCGCCGGACCTCGGACCATGGCGCGGGGGCGTCGGCCTTGACCGAATGCCGGCGGGTCCAGAGGAAGCACGCCCCCATCAGACACAGGCCGATGAGGATGCCCGGGATGACCCCAGCGAGGAAGAGCCCGATGATGGAGACGCTCCCGGCCGAGACCGCATAGACGATCATGATGTTGCTCGGCGGGATGATCAGGCCGGTTGTCGCCGAGGTGATGGTGAGCGCGGTGGCGAACTCGCGGGGGTAACCCTTGCGCACCATCTCGGGAATCATGAAGCCGCCGACCGAGGAAACGCCCGCGGCGGCCGATCCGGAGATGGACCCGAAGAGCATGCAGGCGAGGGTGTTGACGTAGGCGAGGCCGCCGGGGAAACGGCCCATCAGGGCGGAGGCGAGGTCGATCAGGCGCCGGGCCACCCCGCCCCGCCCCATCAACATGCCGGAGAGGACGAAAAGCGGAATCGCAAGCAGGGTGAAGCTGTCGATCCCGTTGGCCATGGTCAGGGCCAGGACAAAGCCGGGGTCGCCACCCGAGGCCAGCACGGCGAGGAAGGTCGAGAGCGCGATGGCGACCGCAATGGGCGCGTCCACCGCAAGAAGGGCGAGGAAGGAAACCAACAGGACGGCGGTGACGGCGCTCATCGGGATTGAGCCCTTTCCGGCACGAACAGGGCGAGGAGCCCCAGGATGGAAAAGGCGAGGGTGAAGGCGCCGGCGACGGGCACGGCGAGATAGACCCACCCCTTCGCGAATCCGAGCGCGGGGAGGAGCTGGCCGGACTCAGCCGTGCGGCTGACCAAGGCCACACCTCCGGCGAGCAGCACCCAGCAGGCGAAGGCGAGGGTGCACAGCCACGAGACGGAGGCGGCGAGCGGGCGCGCCTCCGGGGCGAGCTTCCCGACAAAATAGTCGACCCCAAGGTGGCCGCCCCTGCCAAAGGCGAGGGCGGCGCCGAGGAAGCCGAGCCAGACGAGGAGCAGCCGCGCGGACTCCTCGGTCCAGGGACTTTGCCCCGTAGGCAGGAAGGGAAGGCCCAGGCCCAGCGAGGCGTCGGCCCAGGCGCGCGCGGAACCCAGTCCGCGGGAGACAACACCCCAGAGCACGACAAGCACAAGCAGGGCGAAGGCGGCCGCCAGAAG
>Ga0315904_10013427_pt1 | contig 10253 bp, 4 predicted proteins | sample LakEriMetagenome_6_FD_203529 | JGI IMG/M metagenome (GOLD analysis project Ga0315904, IMG submission 203529) | Freshwater fungal communities from buoy surface, Lake Erie, Ohio, United States - Buoy 12 MA120 | ecosystem: Environmental > Aquatic > Freshwater > Lake | place: USA: Lake Erie, Ohio...
CGAGCTTTTCCATGATGTTGGCCCGGTGCGCCTCGACGGTCTTGATGCTGATGCCGAGGTCGTCGGCCACCTGCTTGTTGAGGCGACCCGCCACGATGCGCTCGAGCACCTGCCGTTCGCGCAAGGTGAGGCGTTCGACGCGTTCGCGCGCGAGGCTCGCGGCCCGGGCGTCGCGCCGCGCGGCCTCGCTTTGCGCCAGGCACTGCCGCACGACGGCGCACAGGTGCTCGTCGTTGAAGGGCTTCTGAAGGAAGTCGGCCGCGCCGCGCTTCATGCTCTCGACCGCCATCGGCACGTCGCCATGCCCGGTGACCATCACCAGCGGGACCGCGATCGCGCGGCGGGACAGTTCCTCCTGCAGTTCGAGCCCGCTCATGCCCGGCATCCGCACGTCGACGATCAGGCAGCCGGCGTCGGCGCGCAGATCGGTCTCGGCAGCGAGCAGCGCCTCGGCGCCCGGGTGCGTGCGCACCCGGAATCCGTTGGCCTCCAGCAGCCAGCCCAGCGAGTCGCGGACCGCCTCGTCGTCGTCGACGATGTGCACGACGCCGGCGAGCGCCTGTCCGGTGGCGGCGGCCATGCTCATGCTGCCTTCTCGGCAGCGCTTTCGGCGGCCGGCAGCGTGAAGCGCAGCGTGCAGCCCGGCTGCGGACCCTGGTCGGCCCAAAGCCGCCCCTGATGCGATTCGACGATCGAGCGGCAGATGTTCAGTCCCATGCCCATACCTTCGGCCTTGGTGGTGAAGAAGGGTTCGAAGAGCTTCTCGGCGGCCTCGGCGGTGAGTCCGGGGCCGGTGTCACTGACCGCGAATTCGAGCCAGTCGCCGCGCTGGCACACCGCCAGCCGCAGCACGCGTCGGCGCGACCCCTGCATCGCCTCCAGGCCGTTGCGGATCAGGTTCAGCAGCACCTGCTCGATCAGGATCGGATCGGCGAGCAGCGCCGGCAGGCCGGGCGGCACGTCGGTCTCGATGCGCAGCCCCTGTCTGCGGGCCTCGATCTCGGCCAGCCCGACCGCTTCGGCAACCAGGTCGGCCGCCCGGCACGGCCGTCGCTCGGGTTCGCTGCGCTTGACGAAGGCGCGGATGCGGCGGATCACCATGCCTGCCCGCTCGGCCTGCGCGGCGGTGCGGCCGATGACCGCGAGCACCTCGTCGGCGGCGCCCGCCGGCCCGGGATCGCGCTCGCGCGAACGCAGCCTGGCGATCAGGCCGTTGCAGTAGTTGGCGATCGCGGTCAGCGGCTGGTTCAGTTCGTGGGCGATCGATGAGGCCATCTCGCCCATCGTGACCAGCCGCGCGGTGAAGCCCAGCTTGAGTTGCTGTTCGCGCTGCCGGTCCTCGGCCTCGCGGCGGCGCGTGACGTCGCTGGCCATGAGGATGCGCGCCGCGCGGCCATCGACCCAGCGCAGGCTGCGCGATCGCACCTCGAGCCAGCGGCCGAGCGCGGCCACACGGGTCTCGAAGGACTCCTGTTCCCCCTGCGCCAGCGCTTCGGCGGCGAGCGCGTGCGCCTCGCGGGGATGGTCGCGAAACAGCGCGCGAAAGGCGCGGTTCGCGAACAGGGGTTCGGGCACGGCGGTCGACCCGCCGTCGGCGCCCTGGCCGGAGTCGTCGTCGGGCACGGTGCCGGCCACGCGCTCCGATGCGTCATCGGTCAGGACCCAGACGGCGGCGTCGAGCGTGTCGAGCACCGTGGTGAATCGTTCGTGCGCCGCGGCCAGCGCCTCGCGGTTGCGCTTGGGCTCGGTCACGTCGGTGATCGAGCTCATCCACCCGGTCTGCCGGCCGTCGCGGTCGATCAGTGGCGACACGTACATGCGGGCATCGAAGCAGCTGCGGTCGCGGCGCTGGATGCGGACCTCGAAGCCCGCGGCCGGCGCCTCGCCGGCGAGCAGGCGCTGCAGGTGCTCGCGGTGGGTGTCGGCGTCATCGGACGGCCAGTACGGATACGGTGCCATGCGTCCCACCAGCTGCTCGCGCTCGTAGCCCGTCATCGCGCAGAACGCGCGGTTGACGTAGATGATCCGCCCCTCGAGATCGAACGCTCGCATGCCCGTGAGCATCGAGTCCTCCATCGCCTGGCGGAAGGACGTCTCGGCGGCCAGCTCCGTCTCGGCACGCTTGCGTTCGGTGACATCGTGCGCGACGCCATAGAGGGTGGTGCGGCCCTCGACGGTGTCGCCGCGCAGCGACCACTGCAGCCACCGCCAGCCGGCGCCGTGTTCGAAGCGCGCCTCGATGGAGGCGGCCCCGTCCGGGCGCGCCGCGTCGCGAAGCGCCTGCGCGAGGCGGTCGCGGTCGTAGGGATGGGCGATGTCGGGCAGGCTGCGCCGGGCGCTGTTCTCGCCGAACAACTGAACGAACGCCGGGTTGAGCCGGCCGATCCGGCCGTGCTCGTCGAGCACGCACATCGGGTCGGCCGACAGGCGGAACAGTCGGTCGCGTTCGGCCTCGGCGCGCAGACGCCGCCGGGCGTGGCGCCAGAGCAGCGCCAGGCTCAGGCCGCTGCCCAGGGTCAGCCCCACCACCGCGAGCATCAGGCTGCGCTCGAGCAGCCGCGGGCGGGCATCGAAGACGTTGGCCCGCAGGCGCACGCCGCCGCCGGGGGGGTCGAGCGGGAGCTCGTAGCTGAGGTTGGCCTCGTGGATGTGCCGGGGCGAGGTGCTTTCGAGGACGCTGCCACCCTGATCGGTCAGCGAGATCTGATAGCGCTCGCGCAGTTCCGGCGCGATATGGACGGTGAGCACGCGCCGCAGCGAATAGCCGGCAATGAGGGTGCCGCCGAAACCGTCCTTGCCGGGCAGCGGCACATGCAGTTCGACGAGCAGTTCGTTGGCTTCGCCCAGAAAGGGTGCCGACCATGCTGGCCGATTGCTGTCGCGGGCCTGATGGAAGCTGCCGAAGCCGGCCGAGTCCTCGAGGCGGGAGCCCGGGGTGCGCGGTGCTGCCCCGGGCACGCCCGGTGCGGTGACCAGCCAGCGCACCTGGCGGTCGCGGTCGGAGGCCGCGAGGTAGGCAAGCTCGCTGTACCGGCTGAGAAAGGCACGGGCCGCCGACTGCGCGAGCTCGGCGCGGCTGGCGGCGAGCTCGCGCGGACCGCTGGCCGAGAGTTCGTCCTGGGCGTCTCGCAGCCGCAGGCGGATCGATTGCTGGGCCCATTCGATGTCGCGGTACAGCGTCTGGCGCTGCTGATCCTCCTCGACCTGATGCAGATACCAGAGGAAGCCGCCCATCAGCGCAGCGAACGCGAGCAGACCCGCCGCGTGGGTCAGCGAGAACCACTGGATGGCGCGCAGCTCGGCGCGCGCCGAGCCGTCGAAGGTATTCCGCAGCATGTCGCCGGCAGTGTAGGGGCGGCATCGCGGCTCGCAAAGCAGCGAGTCAAATACCGCATTACGAAAAACCGTTGCGTATGACGCAAAATTAGCTTGCCCATCGGCGATGCCCTTCCTAGAATCGCTCCATCGTCTGCGGCGGCGGCCAGCCCGCCGTCGCGGCACCCAACGGGAGCAACCCATGTCCGCGGTCCCCAGTTCGTTGCCGGCCTCCGGCTCGCCCTCCGACACCGATCCCCAGGAAACCCAGGAGTGGCTCGACGCTCTCGAGGCCGTCCTCGATCGCGAGGGCCCGGAGCGCGCGCACTTCCTCCTCGAGTCGCTGGTCGAGAAGGCCCGGCGCTCGGGCGCCTACATCCCCTTCTCGGCCAACACCGCGTACATCAACACCATCCCGGTCCAGCTCGAGGACCGCTCGCCCGGCAATGCCGAGTTCGAGGAGCGCATCCGTTCGTACATCCGCTGGAACGCGATGGCGATGGTGGTTCGGGCCAACCGGCACAACCCGCCCGACGGCGGCGATCTCGGCGGCCACATCGCCTCGTTCGCCTCGCTCGCCACCATGATCGGTGCGGGCATGAACCACTTCTGGCATGCGCCCCACGAGGGCCACGGCGGCGACCTCGTCTACTTCCAGGGCCACTCGGCGCCCGGCATCTACGGTCGCGCCTACCTCGAAGGCCGGCTCACCGAAGAGCAACTGCTCAACTTCCGGCAGGAAGTCGACGGACGCGGTCTGTCGTCCTATCCGCACCCGAAGCTGATGCCCGACTTCTGGCAGTTCCCGACGGTCTCGATGGGCCTGGGGCCGCTGATGGCCATCTATCAGGCGCGATTCCTGAAGTACCTGCACGCGCGTGGCCTCGCCGACACCGCCAATCGCAAGGTCTGGGTGTTCTGCGGCGACGGCGAGATGGACGAACCCGAATCGCTCGGCGCCATCGGCATGGCGGCGCGAGAGAAGCTCGACAACCTGATCTTCGTCGTCAACTGCAACCTGCAGCGGCTCGACGGTCCGGTGCGCGGCAACGGCAAGATCATCCAGGAGCTCGAGGGCGAGTTCCGCGGTTCGGGCTGGAACGTCATCAAGCTGATCTGGGGGTCGTACTGGGACCCGCTGCTCGCGCGCGATCGCGAGGGCATCCTGCAGCGCGTGATGGAGGAGACCGTCGACGGCGAGTACCAGGCCTACAAGGCCAACGACGGCGGCTTCGTGCGCCGCAACTTCTTCGGCAAGCATCCGAAGCTGCTCGAGATGGTCTCGCGCATGACCGATGACGACATCTGGCGCCTGAACCGCGGCGGCCACGATCCGCACAAGGTCTATGCGGCCTTCTCGGCCGCGGTGCGTCACCGCGGCCAGCCGACGGTCATTCTTGCCAAGACCGTCAAGGGTTACGGCATGGGCCGCGCGGGCGAGGCCAAGAACCCGACGCACCAGCTCAAGAAGCTCGACGCCCAGACCATCCGCGAGTTCCGCGACCGGTTCGCCATCCCGGTGCCCGACGAGCGCCTGGAGGAGCTGCCGTTCTTCAAGCCCGCCGACGGCGCGCCCGAGATGCAGTACATGCACGAGCGGCGCCGCGCGCTCGGCGGCTACCTGCCGCAGCGCCGTCGCCTGGCCGACGAGAAGCTGGTGGTGCCCGAGCTCTCGGCGCTGCAGGCGGTGCTCGAGCCCACGCCCGAGGGGCGCGAGATCTCCACGACGCAGGCTTTCGTACGCACCCTGACCGCGCTGATCCGCGACAAGTCGATTGGTTCGCGCATCGTCCCGATCGTGCCCGACGAGGCTCGCACCTTCGGCATGGAGGGGATGTTCCGGCAGCTCGGCATCTACGCCCCGGAGGGTCAGAAGTACACCCCGGTCGACAAGGACCAGGTCATGTACTACCGCGAAGACAAGGCCGGGCAGATTCTCGAGGAAGGCATCAACGAGGCCGGCGCGTTCAGTTCGTGGGTTGCCGCCGCGACCTCGTACTCGACCAACAACCTGCAGATGCTGCCGTTCTACATCTACTACTCGATGTTCGGCTTCCAGCGCGTCGGCGACCTCGCCTGGGCGGCGGGCGACATGCAGGCGCGCGGCTTTCTGCTCGGTGGCACCGCCGGGCGGACCACCCTCAATGGCGAGGGCCTGCAACACGAGGACGGCCACAGCCACGTGCTGGCGGCGACCATCCCGAACTGCGTGTCCTACGACCCGGCCTTTGCTCACGAACTCGCCGTGATCATCCACGACGGCCTCAAGCGCATGGTCACCCGCCAGGAGAACGTCTTCTACTACCTGACGGTGATGAACGAGAACTACGCGCACCCGGGCCTGCGCGCCGGTGACGAGGAAGGCATCGTGCGCGGGATGTATCTGCTCGCGCCCGGCCACGCCGGCGACACCCGCGTGCAGCTGCTGGGCTCGGGAACCATCCTGCGCGAGGTGCTCGCTGCTGCCGAACTGCTCGAGAAGGACTGGCAGGTCGCCGCCGACGTCTGGAGCGTGACCAGCTTCACCGAACTGCGTCGCGACGGCCTCGACTGCGAGCGCTGGAACCTGCTCCATCCCTCGGAGCCGCAGCGCGTTCCCTACGTCGCCCGCCAGCTCGCCACCCGGCCGGGCCCGGTCGTCGCCTCCACCGACTACATGAGGTTGTTCGCCGACCAGATCCGGCCCTTCGTGCCGCGCGGCCGCGACTACCGGGTGCTCGGCACCGACGGATTCGGACGCTCCGACTTTCGCGCCAGGCTGCGCGAGCACTTCGAGGTCAACCGCCACTTCGTCGTGGTGGCCGCGTTGCGCGCGCTCGCCGACGAGGGGGCCGTGCCGATGAAGGCGGTGGCCGATGCGATCGAGCGTTACGGCATCGATCCCGACAAGCCCAACCCCATGAGCGCGTGAGGGCACGGCCGTGAGCGCAACGATCGAGGTACAAATTCCCGACATCGGCGATTTCGACGAGGTCGAGGTGATCGAGCTGCTGGTCAGGCCGGGCGACACGGTCGCGCCGGAGCAGTCGCTGATCACGGTGGAGTCGGACAAGGCGTCGATGGAGATTCCGTCGTCGGCCGCCGGCGTGGTGCGCGAGCTGCGCGTGAAGCTGGGCGACAAGGTGTCCAAGGGCAGCGTGGTGCTGGTGCTCGAGTCCGCCGATGCCGCAACTCCGGGCGCTGCCGCCACGGCGGCCCCCAGCGCGCCCGCCCCGGCCCCGACGCCCGCCCCAGCCCCAGCCCCAGCCCCGGCGCCGGCGCCGGCGCCGGCGCCCGCTGCCGCTGCCCCGGCGGCTGTGGTTGCGCCCGCAACCAGCTCCCCAGTGCCGGCCGAGGTGCGGCAACCTCCGCTCACGCTCGAGCCCGGCGAGATCGTCGCGGTGGTCAAGCCGCACGCGTCGCCGTCGGTGCGGCAGTTCGCCCGCGAGCTGGGCGTCGACCTGCACCGGGTACGCGGCACCGGACCGAAGCAGCGTGTCATGCACGACGACGTGCGAGCCTACGTGAAGGGAGCCATCGCCCAGGCGGTCGCGCCTGCGCCTGCGGCGGCGCCCGCTTCCGCGCCGGCCGGTGCGGGCCTGGGCCTGCTGCCCTGGCCGAAGGTCGACTTCGCGAAGTACGGCCCGATCGAAAGCCGACCGCTGCCGCGGATCAGGAAGGTCTCGGGCGCGAACCTGCATCGCAACTGGGTGATGATCCCGCACGTCACCAACCACGACGATGCCGACATCACCGAGCTCGAAGCGTTTCGTGTGCAGCTGAACCGGGAGAACGAGAAGTCGGGCGTGAAGCTGACGATGCTCGCCTTCCTGATCAAGGCCTGCGTGTCGGCCCTGCAGCGCTTCCCCGAGTTCAATGCCTCGCTCGATGGCGACGCGCTCGTGCTCAAGCGCTACTTCCATATCGGCTTTGCTGCCGACACGCCCAACGGCCTGGTCGTTCCGGTGGTGCGCGATGCCGACCAGAAGGGCATCCTCCAGATCGCGCGCGAGACCGCGGAGCTCGCGGCGAAGGCGCGCGACGGCAAGCTCGCCCCGGGCGACATGCAGGGCGGCTGCTTCTCGATCTCGAGCCTGGGCGGCATCGGTGGAACCTATTTCACGCCCATCGTCAACGCCCCCGAGGTCGCGATCCTCGGCGTGTGCCGCTCGGCCACCCGCCCGGTGTGGGACGGCCAGCAGTTCGCGCCGCGTCTCATCCTGCCGCTGTCGCTCTCCTACGACCACCGCGTGATCGACGGCGCGGCGGCGGCCCGGTTCAACGCCCACCTGGCCCAGGTGCTGGCCGATTTCCGCCGGGTGCTGCTGTGAGGCGCGCCGGCATTCCGGGGAGCGCTCGATGAGCGCAGCGATCGAGGTACAGGTTCCCGACATCGGCGATTTCGACGAGGTCGAGGTGATCGAACTGCTGGTCAGGCCGGGCGACACGGTCGCGCCGGAGCAGTCGCTGATCACGGTGGAGTCCGACAAGGCGTCGATGGAGATTCCGTCGTCGGCCGCCGGCGTGGTGCGCGAGCTGCGCGTGAAGCTGGGCGACAAGGTGTCCAAGGGCAGCGTGGTGCTGGTGCTCGAGCCCGCCGCGGCAGCCGAACCCGCCGCGACCGCATCGCCGTTGGTTGCTGGTGCGGCGCCGTCCGCGCCTGCGTCGGCTGCTGCCCTCACGCAGGCGCCTCTGGCGCCTGCGGCACCGGCGCCGCAGCCCGGAGCTCAGCCTGGGCCGTCGGCCGCGCGCAGCGCCGATCTGAGCTGCGCGCTGCTGGTGCTTGGTGGCGGCCCGGGCGGGTACTCGGCCGCGTTCCGCGCTGCCGACCTCGGCCTGAACACCGTGATCGTCGAGCGCTATGCCACGCTGGGCGGCGTCTGTCTGAACGTCGGCTGCATCCCCTCGAAGGCGCTGCTGCACGTGGCTGCCCTGATCGACGAGACCCGCAGTCTGGCCGCCCATGGCGTGTCCTTCGGCGAGCCGTCCATCGACCTCGCCGGCCTGCGCGGCTGGAAGGACAAGGTGGTGGGCAAGCTCGCCAGCGGCCTCGCCGGCATGGCGCGCGCCCGCAAGGTCGATCTGGTGCGCGGGGTCGCCCGCTTCCTCGATGCCAATCACGTCGAGGTCGAGCTCACCGACGGCCCCGGCCAGGCCCCCACCGGCGAGCGGCGCACGATCCGCTTCGAGCAGGCGATCATCGCCGTCGGCAGTCAGCCGGTGCGACTGCCCTTCCTCCCCGACGATCCGCGCATCGTCGATTCCACCGGAGCGCTCGCCCTGCGCGAGCGTCCGCAGCGCATGCTCGTGATCGGCGGCGGCATCATCGGCCTGGAGATGGGCACGGTCTATTCCACCCTGGGCGCGCGCCTCGATGTGGTCGAGATGCAGCCCGGCCTCATGCCCGGCGCCGATCGCGATCTCGTCAGGGTGTGGCAGAAGTTCAACGCGCACCGGTTCGATCGCATCATGCTGCGCACCCGCACCGTCAGCGCACAGGCGCTGCCCGAGGGCATCCGCGTGAGTTTCGAAGGCGACGAGGCGCCGCCCGAGCCGCAGCTCTACGACCTGGTGCTGTCGGCGGTCGGCCGCAGCCCCAACGGCGCGCGCATCGGCGCCGAACGCGCGGGCCTGACGATCGATGGCCGCGGTTTCATCGCGGTCGATCGTCAGATGCGCACCGGCGTGCCCCACATCTTCGCGATCGGCGATGTGGTCGGCCAGCCCATGCTCGCCCACAAGGCGGTTCACGAAGGGCATGTCGCCGCCGAGGCGGCGGCCGGGCGCAAGGCCTTCTTCGACGCGAGCGTGATCCCCTCGGTGGCCTACACCGATCCCGAGATCGCCTGGGTGGGTCTCACCGAGGACGACGCGAAGGCGCGCGGCATCGCGGTCACCCGCGGGCTGTTCCCGTGGGCGGCCTCGGGCCGCGCGATCGCCAACGGGCGCGACGAGGGCCACACCAAGCTGCTTTTCGACGCCCAGACCCATCGCATCGTCGGCGGCGGCATCGTCGGGCCTCATGCCGGCGATATGATCGGGGAGGTGGCACTGGCGATCGAGATGGGCGCCGACGCCGTCGACATCGGCCGCACGATCCATCCGCATCCCACGCTGGGCGAATCGATCGGCCTGGCCGCCGAGGCCGCGGAGGGCGTGTGCACCGACCTGCCGCCGCCGCGGCGCCACTGAGATCCCCGTTTCCTGGAGCGAATTCCCATGAGCCGCAGCATCCGCATCTTCATCGACGGCGAGGCCGGCACCACCGGGCTGGGCATCCGCGAGCGCCTGGCCTCGGTCGCTGGCGTCGAGATGGTGTCGATCGACCCGCTGCGACGCAAGGATCCTGCCGCCAAGCGCGAGCTGATGGCCGGTGTCGATGTGGTGGTGCTCTGCCTCCACGACGATGCCGCACGCGAGACGGTCGCCCTGGCCGATGCGATGGGCGCGCAGGCGCCGCGGCTGCTCGACGCGAGCAGCGCGCACCGCACGGCGGCTGGCTGGGTGTACGGCTTTGCCGAGATGGCGCCCGGCCAGACCGACGCCATCCGCGCAGCCGCGCGCGTCACCAATCCGGGTTGCTACCCCACCGGCGCCATCGCCCTGCTGCGCCCGCTCGTCGACGCCGGCGTGCTGCCGCCCGACTATCCGGTGGCCATCCCGGCGGTGAGTGGCTACAGCGGCGGCGGGCGCTCGATGATCGAGGCGCACGAGACCGGCAAGGCGCCAGCCTTCGAGTATTACGGGCTCGGTCTCGAGCACAAGCACCTGCCCGAGATCCAGGCCTGCGCGGGCCTCACCCGCCGACCCATCTTCCTGCCCTCGGTGGGCAGCTATCGCCAGGGCATGCTCGTGACGGTGCCGCTGCACCTCGATCTGCTGGCCGGCAAGCCCTCCAGCGCGCGGCTGCACGACATCCTCGCCGAGCGCTACGCCGGCAGCAGCGGTGTGCGCGTGCT
>Ga0315904_10013428_pt1 | contig 10252 bp, 3 predicted proteins | sample LakEriMetagenome_6_FD_203529 | JGI IMG/M metagenome (GOLD analysis project Ga0315904, IMG submission 203529) | Freshwater fungal communities from buoy surface, Lake Erie, Ohio, United States - Buoy 12 MA120 | ecosystem: Environmental > Aquatic > Freshwater > Lake | place: USA: Lake Erie, Ohio...
ACAGAGCTTCTTACAAACTAGTCAATCACTAAGTGCTAGTATACAACTATTATCTAGTAGTTTCTTAGCATTTAGTCAATCTTATAACACTGGATCATTTACTGGTTCATTTAATGGTCAAGCTACCTTAACTGGATCTTTTACAGGTAAATTCTATGGAGACTTAAGTGGATCGTTCTCTGGTTCTGTTGCCAATGTTCATGGCGCAACTAATTATATAGCTAGATTTGATACACCTAATTCAGTTGACTCTAGTGTAATATATCAATCTGCTTCACATATAGCTATTAACGAGACTAGCTTTACAACAGGTAATCCTGAAGCATTATACGTTTTTCAAATAGACCCTACTTCGATTAATGTTGTAACTGGTAAAGGTAATACAAACAACTATCTCCAGTTAAACATACAAAACACTAATCAAGGGATTCAGGCATCATCAGATATAGTTGCTACCGCTAATAACGGTAACGAGAATAGTAACTATATTGACATGGGTATTAATAGTGAGAACTTTAATACTGGCTTTATTGGTGGAGCAAATGATGCTTATGTATACTCTATAGCTAACAATCTACATATTGGTAATGCTGCAACTAATGGCACCCACTTAGGACTATTTGTAGGAGGTACAGATGTAGAAGCTAATAGTAAACTACAACTAAATGCAGTAGGTAAACATATAATGTCTGGCTCTCTTGCCATAACTGGTAGTTTGTCTGTACAACAAGGAGTAACTGCTAGCTTATTTGGCACAGCTAGTTGGGCTGTATCTGCATCACATGCGCCAACTGCATTATCTTCTAGCTATGCTATTAGTGCTTCTTATGCATTAAGCGCATCATCTGCAGAACAAGCTAATACTGCTTCGTATGTACTTCAGGCAGTTTCTGCATCTTTTGCTAGTAACGCTTCTACAGCATCATATGTGTTAAACGCAGTTAGTGCAAGTTATGCCGCAACTGCATCTTCAGCAGATAACTTCTTTGTTAGACAAAATATCACTGCTAGTAATGCGCTTATCTATGGTAGCCTAACTGCGCAAACTATATATGCTCAGTATATAACAGCTTCTACTGAACTTATTACTGGCTCTACCAAATTTGGTACTCAACTTACTGATACGCATCAATTTACTGGTAGCGTTACTATAACAGGTAGTCTGTCTCTTAACAACGATCCTGTTGTTACACAGACTGCGTATAACGATTTTAGTCAATCAATACAATATAGAGCTACTGAGCTTGAAGCAACATCTAGCATACTAACAAATGCATCAGCTAGTTTTGCTGTTGTATCTAGCTCATTTGCTACTACATCAGCCTCTCTTTCTATTAGAACAACTGATCTTGAATCAACTGCAAGCGTATTAACATCAGCGTCTGCTAGTTTTGCTATAGTATCTAGCTCCTTTGCTACTACATCCGCGTCTCTTTCTATTAGAACAACTGACCTCGAATCAACTGCTAGCATATTGACACTAGCATCTGCTAGCTTTGCAACAGTATCTAGTTCATTCGCAACTACTTCAGCATCACTTTCTACTAGAACAACTGACCTTGAATCAACTGCTAGCATATTGACACTAGCATCTGCTAGCTTTGCAATAGTATCTAGTAGTTATGCATCAGCATCAGGATCACTTTCTACAAGAGTCACAACATTAGAACAAGCATCAGCTAGTTTCTCTCTAGTTAGCGCTAGCTACTCAGCGTTTAGCCAGTCTTATAACACAGGATCATTTACAGGCTCATTTACTGGAGTAGGTAACTTAACTGGATCATTGTTTGGTACATCTAGTTGGGCTAATAATGCTGTTACTTCTTCTTATATACTACAAGCAGTTAGTGCTTCATTTGCTACTACTGCAAGCTATTCTGTTAGTTCTAGCTATGCATATAATGCTGACTTACTAGACGGTAAAGATAGTAGTACATTTGCTACTACTGGCTCAAATATATTTGTAGGCAATCAAACTGTAACAGGAAGTTTATCTACATCAGGTTCAAACACACTAATAGGTTCTACTACTTTAACTGGTAGTTTGAGTATATCTGGGTCTACTACTCAAATAGGTAATAATAATCTAATTGGAAATACTAGTCTATCTGGTAGTTTAATCGTATCTGGTTCTCAAGGAGCTGCTGTGCCTAGCATAAGTATTTATGGCGACATTGAACAAAGAGGCTATACTAGATATTTGCCAGTAACTACCAATATTAATACATCTATATCAGCTTCTTACATCTTTGTATCTGGATCAACAGAGGATTTATACTTTAGTCAAAATAGTAAAGGATATAGTAACGTAACACGTTTACGCTGGCTAGAAGGTAACTTGTATACAGGTCTATTAAATGGCGGCTTGATTAGCACTCAATCTTCTACCGTTTATCAAATCAGTTCAGGTAGTGGTATTATTGTTAATCTAAATGCATCGTATAACGATAATCCTTATCCGACCATACAATACCTTAACTGGAATACTCTTTCAGCTAGTATTGCTCCTTTAACAGCATCATATCAACAGGCTTTTGTTGGTATTGATTCAACAAATAATATTTACTCCCAAGGAACACCTTTTAGTAATGGCCAGTTTGATAATATAATAAACATTGGTAACGTACTATTCCAAAACCAGTCTACAATTAATGGTGTTAAAACTCAACCTTCTACAGCGTATGGTTTTGAACAAGCACAGAATGTATTCAATAGAGCATTTGGACCGTTAAAATTATCTGGTTACACTTTAGCACCTAGCGGATCTAGTACTGGTAGTTTAGTAGTAGGAAGTGGTACTGCGTACTCTCCAGGAGCCAACTATACTGTAGATCCAAATGAACCTTATTACGCAGTTGATAACGGTACTAGTATATCTAAAATATTTAGGTACTACCAGTCTGGTTCTACTTGGATTTATAATACAAATGCTGGAGCTGGCTTTGCAACCATTGATCCAACTCAATATTCCAATAATGGTGTTTTAACAGCAGTACCACCTCCTGCTGGTTCAAACTGGACTATTCAAAGAGCCTTCTGGTTCCCTAACTCTGTAACAAAAGCGATCGTAGTTTACTATGGTAATGCTTACTATGGTTCAGAATCAGAAGCCATTGCTAATATAAACATAGAACCATTTGTAGAAGCTCCTAATACAGCAGCTAATGCAATTTACCTAGGAGCTATTGTAATTAGTGGTGATGGCATATTTACAGATGCTGCTGACTTCACAATAGTACCTGGAGGTTTGTTTAGATCAGTAGGTGGTTCAGGTGGAGGAGGCTCTCTTGTAACACAGACTTTGGCTGGACTTTCTGATGTTAGTATATCTGGCCCAACTAACGGTCAACCGCTAGTTTATAAAAATACCTCAGGTAAATGGGAGAACAGTTCTACTTTAACAGCTGATTTGACAGGTAATGCTTCAACAGCTACAACCGCTTCATTTGCTGTTACAGCTTCGTATGTATTACAAGCTGTTTCATCATCCTTTGCCACTACTGCTTCTTATGTACAAAATGCCCAATCGGCATCTTATGTACTACAAGCAGTATCTGCGTCTTTTGCTACTACTGCTTCTTATGTACAAAATGCTCAATCAGCATCTTATGTACTACAAGCGGTATCATCATCTTATGCTTTAAGTGCATCATCTGCAGCAACAGCATCTAGTGCAGATAGTTTTGTAGTAAGACAAAATTTGACAGCGTCTAATGCCCTTATTAGTGGAACTATAACTGCACAGACTCTTGTTGTACAAACAGTTACATCTTCTGTAGTTTATAGTTCAGGTTCAAATGTATTCGGCAACAGTTTAAGTAATACTCAGATATTTACTGGATCTGTATCAATCACTGGTAGTCTTACTGTAAATGGCGGCGTGAGTAACTTAACTGCATCTAATGCTATTAGTTCATCATATCCATTTACAGTTACAGGTAGCTCAATATATTCTTATGATTCTATTGTAATTCCGCATCCTACACTTCCCGGAATTCAAGATAATTCTTTTGTTGTAGGACAAAATGCAGGAGCTGGAAACACAAGAGGTACAGATTCTGTGTTTATAGGTAGAAATGCTGGTAGCCAGTCTGTTTGGGAAGAAAATATTTTTATAGGCCCTAATGCTGGTGTTAATACATTAGCTAATAATACAGTAGCTCTTGGTAGTGAAGCAGCATATTTAGGCCCTAGTAGTGCTGTAGCTATTGGAATAAGAGCTGGTTATGGTGCTACTGCTAATAGTTATGATTCTAATTTTATAGGGGTTGAAGCGGGAATGGATGCTGTTGGAGCTGCTTATAGTAACTTCATAGGAGACCTCGCAGGAAAAGAAGCAAGCACAAATTCTCAAATATTATATAATGCCAATTTTATTGGAAATTACGCAGGATATAGAGCAGTAAGTGCCTCTTATTCTAATTTTATAGGGTTCCAAGCAGGTAAAGCAAATACAACAGCTTCTAGCGTAGGAAGAAATAATATTATAATTGGTACAAATGTTACTTTACCAGCTGGGTATCGAGATGGTATCAATATAGGGGGTTTAATATTTGGATCAGGATCATATTATTCAGAATTATTTGCAGGAATTTCTTCTGGTTCAGCTAATGGTAGTATAGGTATCAACCAACCTAATCCTCAATTTAACTTTGATGTATCAGGTTCAGGTAGGTTTACTAAAGGTCTTATAGTAACTAGTTCATTAATAGCTCCTAGTATTACTGGTTCATTATTTGGTACAGCTAGTTGGGCACTTAACTTTATAACTAGTTCTGTTACTAGTGCAAGTTTTGCATCAACTGCTAGCTATGCATTTAATACAGTATCGTCTAGCTATTCTCTAACTGCTACTAGTGCTTCTTACTCGGCAACAGCATCCTTTATACCAACATCATCTTTAACAGGTGACTTCTTTATACAAGGTGGTAATAGCTTTGGTGCTCCTGCTGTTTTAGGAACTAATGATGATCAAGATCTACAGTTTGAAACTAGTGGTTCTGTAAGAGTATTTGTTAGTGGAAGTAACGGGTTTGTTGGTATTGATACTATAGCTCCTGCTTACAAGCTAGATGTAAACGGTGAGATAAGAGCTAAAACAGATGCTTTTATCCACAATCCAACAGGTGAAGCTAGATTAGAACTAGGAAGGAGTATAACTGGATCAAGAGCTGTTTTATTTAGTGATTATACAGCAGGTCTTGTTTATTATGAGCCTGGTTTTTCTAACTATGTGTTTGATTATGATAGGTTTGCAGATTCAACAATATTTCAAACAAATGGCAGTGATAAACTAACAATCACTAATTCAGGTAGTATTAGATTTAACGCCTATACAACAAACGGCCTACTAAAAACCACAGGGTCTAACGGTACAGTTGTAATGGCTACAGCTAGTGTAGACTATGTTATACCTAGTACGTTAAACAACTATGTGCTTAATAGCCAGACATCATCAATGTCTGTACTATCATCGTCTTATGCTTTAACCGCTTCATATGCCCTAAATGCAGGAAGTGGTGGAGGTGGTGGTATTAGCGCTATTTATATAGCAGATCAAGGAACTCTTTTAGGTACAGCTTCTTATTTTGATTTTACAGGCAATGTTTCTGCTAGCGTTTCTAATGGAACTGCTTCTATTAACATAGTAGGTACAGGTGGTGCGCAGTTCTTTACACAAAGTATTGCTGCTGCTACTTGGTCCTTAGATCATAACTTAAATACATACACTCCTCTTATTCAGGTATATGATCTAACTTACAGACAGCTTATTCCAAATGAGGTTATAGGAATAACCCCTTCTTTATCTGAGATAAGGTTTGATTATTCACAGTCAGGATACGCTATAGTATCTACTGGAGGAAGCTTAACGATCACAGGTTCTACAGCTCAGTTATTCCAAACAACTCCGGCTGTTACTTGGTCTTTTGCACATAACCTTAATACTAGGTATCCTGTATTCCAAGTTTACGATACAGGACATAATGTTATCGTTCCTTCTGGCATTTATGCAGTAAATAGTAGCAATGCAGAGATCTACTTTGCTGTTCCTACTGCAGGTATTGCTGTAGCTGACTTTAGTGGAATTAGTGGATTGCAAGATACAGTTATAAGTTCGTCTTATGCGGCTACTGCATCTTTAGTGCTTGGAACAATAGCTAGTGCGTCATATGCTACTAATGCAGATACTGCTTCAACTGGGGTTAACTTTAGGATTTCTAATACGCTTACTCTTGACGCTACATTAACAGACTATGCGAGTGTTAACTCTTCTGTAGTAGGATCAAACAACTTGTTTACACAAGCTACTGGATCATATACCTCAGGCTTCTTTAAGTATACTGCTGCTAGTGGTTTAAACGCAAGATCTGGTGAAGTAATAGCTGTTTGGAATGGTAGTAATGTAACGTTTACTGACAACTCAACTACAGATGTGGGATCAACTACGGCTGTGACAGCGTCTGTTTCTCTAGTATCTGGAGATGTGCAATTCAATATGCAAACCAACTCTAGTGGATGGAAGATAAAAAGCTTAGCTACATTCATGTAAAATATTTATATAAAACAATCATAGCAAATGTTAATACATAACGCTGCCATAACAGGTTCATTAACTTTAAACGGTATAGACATAGGTGATATCACAGGCTCAGAGTCCAGTATAGCATCATTAAACCAGGCAACAGCGTCACTTAGCAGTTCTATAGCTATCCTTAGTGGTAGCTTTTTAACTACATCAGCTAGTTATAGTTCTGCTTCAGGCAGTTTTAGTCAAAGAGTAACAACCATAGAAGGCAAATATGCAACCACAGGATCTAATTCTTTTAACGGTAGCCAAACCGTAACAGGTAGTCTAACAGTCACAAATCAAATTGTAGCTCAAACATTAAGCGTACAACAAGTTACATCTAGCATCATATTCTCTTCAGGCTCTAATGTATTTGGTAATAGTTTATCTAACACGCAGCAACTTACTGGCTCAGTTAGTATAACTGGATCACTATCAGTTAATGGAACTAGTGCAGTAGTAGGAACGGGTACAACGAACTATATTCCTAAGTTTACAAATGGTAGTGCGATAGGGAATAGTTTGGTTTATGATAGCGGAACTGCAGTAGGGATAGGGACTACAAGTCCGACAGCAAATACCGTTCTTGATGTTTCTACAACTGGAACAAGAGGTTATATTATTGCTCAATCTACAAGCGTATCAGCAGGAAGTGAGGGAGGTTTGAGGGTAAAAACTAATACAAAGGATTACTACATTTTTACCGACAATACAAGCGATGCTTTAAGATTTTATGATGGCACTGCATCAGCTGAACGTATGCGACTAACCGCCTCCGGCAACCTCGGATTGGGAGTGACACCGAGTGCGTGGAGTGGTAATTGGAAAGCAATACAATTAAATGGAGGAAGTTTATTTAGCTATTTAACATCAGAGATTCATGTAGGACAAAATTTCTACAATTCAACATCAGCAATATCCAATTATTTAAGTAATGGATATGCAACAGATTATTGGCAATATAATGGTCAGCATATTTGGATGACCGCTCCCTCCGGCACCGCAGGTGCAGCTATAACATTTACGCAGGCAATGACCTTAAATTCCTCCGGCAACCTCGGTATAAATACTACAAGTCCCGGAGAAAAATTGACAGTTAATGGTACAATAGGATTGCAAAATAGCGGTACTCAAAATTGGGGAATATATACTACATCAGCAAATAATTTAGTATTTCAAAGGTCGGGTATTGCTGATAGAATGACATTGAGTTCAGACGGCAACCTCGGATTGGGGGTTCAGCCGAGTGCGTGGGGGAGTTCTTGGAAAGCATTTGAATTTGCCGCAGCTGCTATTGCTTGGACAGGTGCAGGAGCTAATGATTTTAGTTTTAGCACCAATTCATTTTTTGATGCAACGGATTCAAGATGGGAGTATAAAAGCACAGGAGATGGTGCAGCAAGATACTCAATTACTGCTTTAACAAGTGAGCACCGATGGTATAATGCACCCGTAGGCACCGCAGGAAACGCAATCACGTTCACCCAAGCAATGACGCTGACAGCAAATGGTAGGTTGCTTTTGGGGACTACTACGGAGGGAACACACTTACTTGATGTGAATGGTACGGGTAGGTTTAGTGGTATTACAACATTTGGAAGCACTGGAGGGAGTGGTTTAAGGGTTTATGGTGCAAGTGGTACTAATCAATGGGATATGTACCTAAATGGTGCAAACATTAGATTTAGCGACAACACCGGAACGGGTTCTTTTGTAGTTGATAGACCTGCCACCTTTTCAAGTAGTGTGACGGCAACGAATTTAAATCTAAATAATGGAGATACTTTTATTAATGTTACTTCAACATTAAGAGGATTACAATTCGGATATGCTGGACCAAGTCATGGTTCATATAGGGCAGCAGTAATGGGGGGAGCAGAAAACTATGGTGGAACTGATAGTGGTATGCTTACTTTTCATACCCAAAATGGTTATGTAGTAAGTGCTATTCCTCCAGAAAGAATGCGTATCACAAGCGATGGTAATGTTGGTATAGGCACTACATCACCAGGCTCAATATTAGAAACATACGCTAGTACTCCTATAATATCAATAAATGGTACAACATTAACTGGTTCTAGAGGTATTGAATTTAAACATAGTGGAGAAAATCTAGGTCACGTTAAATTTAATGCGTCAAGCGGTGAATTTGGGATTTCTGCAGGTAAAGCAGCTTTTGGTTCGTATATAACATTTACAACCGACACTGCTGAAAGAATGCGCATTGCCTCTACAGGTAATGTTGGTATAGGCACTACAAGTCCTAATGGTAAAATGACTGTTATTGGAAACACAGTTGATGTTAGAAATGGTACTGGTGGGTATGGTACAGGATATGCTTTAGAGTTTTCTACAAATGCAAATATCCCAAGAATAGATTGGATTGACAATGGTGTTTATACAGGTAATATTAAATCTGTTAGTGGTGAATTTTACATAAATAATTCATCTAATAATGCTTTAATACTAAGTACTAATAACACCGAAAGAATGCGTATCACAAGTGGTGGGGCTTTATTTTTAAATGCTACAACAAATCCGCTACCAGACAACGCTACTCCACAATTTGGTATGACCGCTGCTACTTCAACAGACGCTGTAAATCTTAAACACCTTCAAAACGGTAATAATACATTTAATATTTGGCAAACAGGTACTACCCAGCATAATGCAATAGCATTTTATAAAGGTGATACTCAAACCAATAGAGGTAATATTGTAGTAACTACATCAGGAACATCATACAACACCGCATCTGATTACCGTTTAAAAGAAAATGTAATGCCATTAGAAAATGGTTTAGATCGTTTAATGCAATTAAAACCATCTAAATTCAATTGGATTGAAACTGGAAACGAATCTGAAGGCTTCATCGCACATGAATTACAAGAATACTTCCCAGATGCAGTAACTGGTGAAAAAGATGCTGTATACTCAAGCACAGGAAAAATCAAACCGCAATCAGTAGATTATGGTAGAATTACTCCACTACTTGTTAAAGCATTACAAGAACTTAAAGCAGAATTAGACGCATTAAAAAATAAATAAAAATGGCAAAACAATATTTATAATCACAAAACAACACAATAATGGCAGTATCTTATTTTTGGACTATCAATCCTCTCGAATGCTATCCAACAGCATCAGGTGAAATGGACGTAGTATTCACAGCTCACTGGCAGTTTCATGCTACTGAAACAGTAGATGATATTACTTATAATGCGCAAGCAATCGGAACAGAAGGATTGATGTATGTATCTGGTTCAACATTCACTCCATTTGAAGATCTAACCCTTGAACAAGTAACTGGTTGGGTAGAAGACAAGATGGGAGTTGAAAGAGTAGATGCTATGAAATCGTCTCTAGCACAGCAAATTGCTAACCAAATTAATCCTCCAACAGTAACTCTACAATCTCCTTGGCTTCCAACAGGATCAATCTAATAGCGTATGTATTACATTCTAAAACAATTCGTGCCTGGAGCTGATATCTGGGTTATACAACTCAGCCCGGATGATCCTGTCTATTCTTACAACACTATAGAAGAAGCAGATGCAGCTTTACCTGAAGTACAGCTTCTCTACCCAAACAACTTATGTAAAGTATCCTAATATATAGCCAGCTATAATTAACTTCATGTATATTTATATGTAAACCCCCGCTTTGGGGATATGGAACCAAAGC
>Ga0315904_10013429_pt1 | contig 10252 bp, 11 predicted proteins | sample LakEriMetagenome_6_FD_203529 | JGI IMG/M metagenome (GOLD analysis project Ga0315904, IMG submission 203529) | Freshwater fungal communities from buoy surface, Lake Erie, Ohio, United States - Buoy 12 MA120 | ecosystem: Environmental > Aquatic > Freshwater > Lake | place: USA: Lake Erie, Ohio...
ATCATCTATAATTTGAGTAACACCATCGTTAACAATTTTAAGTTTTATTGAATAAACTCTATTCGTCGGATATGATGTCGTATCTAATTCAAAATAATTAGAGATACTATCGCAACTCAATTTTGAGTAATCTCCAAACGGAACTATTATTTGCTTTGTAATATAATCTTCTATTTGATAGTATGTGGTTTGTGGTAAATATTTAGATTGGTCATAGGCAAAGGTTGTTCCAAAAGATTTTAATGGATACCTATCTCTGCCTTTAACTCTAATCTTAACTAAACTATCAACAAGATATTGTTTCTTTAAGTTTGTAAATACTATGGAACTATTTTCAAAAACATCGGCATAAGATGAACCCGTTATAGGAGTTAGAGAACCCGTTAAGAATGTAGAATCATTCCATACTATTTCTAATTTAGGTTCGTATATTGTACTTGTTTCTTTTGAATAGAATTTTAATACGCCATAATCTATGGTATTTTCTTCATTCGCCAAACTATGTCTGACTATGAATCCGTGATTGGGTAGTGAACCGCTTATCCATAGATTTACGATTCCCGTAACATCCATACGAACATCATCCGGTTCATAGTTATATGATTGAGATGCTTCAGAGCCAGTATACCATGTACCACCCTCAGCGTTTGCTGAGCCTGTAGTTCCTGCTGTAAATACTGCGCTACCGCCTGTTGTATTATCTTGCCATTTGTTTACACCATCTCTATACTTCCAACTAACTCCATCTGTCGTAATATTATCAAATTTTGTTCCGGTTCCCATTGTCCAACTCTGAGAGATGGCATTAGCATAAATTGTATATTCTAAAGGAATCTCCTCCGAATTAGCAGCATATAGATTTAGATAAGCTTTCCAACTACCCGTAATATCTCCGGCTGCTACCGATGCGGAAATAGTTGAAATATCAAATTTCAGTAAAGCACGATTTATATCCTTTATATCACCATAATAGAGTTTACCAACCTCAATTATTTCGTCACGGCCTGCGTTTTGGTCAGGCTGTTGTAGGTATACACTTGCGTCAAATAATGATTTATAAAATTTATGCATTTTAAATTACTTTACCTTTGATGTCTGTATTTGGGTATTTAACTTCAAACACACACGGGTCTAAAGATGGATATACCATTTTACCCATAGTTGCCGATGTTATATCATATGTGTTGGAAGAATAGTTTCCTGCTCCGGCACATAGATTTACAATTTCTACTTTAGGCACACTCATTACTCCCTCAACATTTGCTAATATCAATTCTATTTCGGAAATGTTTATTGGTTTATTGAATGTCCAGTTATCTATATCAAAATAGTCTCTTACTTCAAGTAAACATTGTGAAAGAACTTCGGATTTATTGTAGCCGGAATATACCGTTACATCAAAATTAACGCCGATGTTTACAATAAATCCATCCAATATGTTTACCGCATCAGTCAGTATTCTGTATTCTGATACATATGTTTTTAGGTTTTGCTTTACGGCTTGATTGAGTGTTGTTAGTTTTTTATTGCTATCAAATCCTAAAAGATACATATTGATGGCAAATGGATTATTAGTTATTGTTGCACTATTTGTTTTATTACTATCAAGTTCTACATCCGGTGCAACATATACCTTTGCAACACTTCCATATCGTTCAGGCATACTTAATGCTCTTACAATATAATCTTGTCTAGTTACTGCACGATTTTGTGCGCCAATTGCTGCCAATGCATTTTGTCTGATTTCCTCTACTGATTCTGCTCCTCTTCCACCCGTAGCTGCTTCTAAGTTTTCAACCGCTACAGATTCTTTTATAGTATTATATAATGTCAAATCGGATATAGCTAGTAAATCCTCTTCAAACTCTATATTTGAAATAGATGTTAAGGTGCTTGAGTTAACATTTGATTCAACTCCACCACCTACTAAATATCTAATCGTAAATGTCTTTCCAACAGGAGAAGAACCTAATGTTTTTGTTGTTAAAAAGTTAGATGGGTCTATTGAACTATTTAATCTTTGAATTGATGACGCTAACCCTAATCCAACATTCTTACTATTTGGTAATACTATTTCATCAAATTGACCACTGTTTCCATTTCCGAATTGTAAATCAATAGTATTATCTGTGTTTACTCTAATACAAAACCGATTGGGCACTTTTCTCAGTTCTAATATATAAGGAACCGTTTCGGAATATTGTGATAGTTCCGAATTATAATCGGTATTTGCAACTTCTGTAAAAATAGTTTCTTGTGCAAGGTATGGGACTTCAAACCATTCAGTATTTGTAGAGGTCTCAACAACACTTTCTATACCAATAATATTTGTATCTGACAATGTTATGAATGGATAATCCGTATCATTAGCTGACACAGAGAATGTAGATTCAACTACTCTGGCCGATATAGCCTGAACTCTTTTGGTTACTAAATACAACTCAGGTGCACCGGTTACCGTCTCAGTTTGATATACTTGTATTTCTCTATCTGTATCTTTACTAAAATCTACAGTATCTAATGTTCTAAATACTATTGAAGAGTTTTCCTTTGAACTTATTTGTAAACCTGGTCTTATTTTTAAATAATAATTACTATCCGGTTCATAATTAGTTCCGGTATTTCCGTTTGAATTATATATTGATGGAACCAATTGATAGATTGTTATTGTAGTTACAGCTGGCGTTGTTACCTTTGGTTTGTATCCAACTGATTGTGCTAGTGCTAATATGTTTTTCTTTTCGGTAGCGTATGCTAAAAGAGACTCTTTGAGTTGTGTATCTTGATAATATGATAATACATCTCCAACCGCAGCAGCTTGTTCAATAAACAACATGCCGGGTGAACTTTCATTAAAGTCGGAATATGTATCGGGAAAATATGTCCTTGCGTATTCTATTAGATTTCTACGAAAAGCAGAAAAGTCTCTTCCAACATAATTTATGTTTCTATTTTCACTTCCCCAGTTTTTCTTTACACTTTTGATTGCCATTATTGATTCAAGGTTATGGTTACTGAATCTGTTATATTTGTATTAGAAGACAGAGCAAATCCTAAACTAATGTTTATAGAATTTGTGTCCTTTAATTCATCATCCAGATTTATGAATATGTTTGTAATAGTAATATATGGTAACCAATTATTTACTGCATCTGCTATAGCATTTTCAACTTGAATCTGAACATCCTCATCAACTATGGGTTGGAATATTAAATTCCATATATCACAACCAAATTCAGGTTGCATTAACCTCTCACCTTTTTTTGTCATAATTAAATTGACAAGGTTATCTTTGGCTTGAGATATAGTAGTAAAGTTTACAGGAAAAATACCATTGGTTATAGACCTCCTATTGATACCTATACCAAGAGATTTATAGTCATTTTGAACTAAATCCTGAACATTAACTTTACCTAATTCTATTGCCATGCTTACTTAAATCGTTTTACAAGTTCTGAATAATCTCTCGTTAAAGCTTTTGTAACGGCGTCAACGCCTTCCGGATTTGTTTCCGCTGGTTTTGATGTTGCGGATAGTTTAGAGCTATCCATTTTAATTGTACCCCAATCTTCTTCCGATTCTCTTTGTATAGAATCCAATACACTACCACCCATCATACCCATCATAGGAGACGCACCATTTGCTCTTTCTTGTGCGGTGAATGGTTTAGTTTGATTTAGAATTTCGTTCAATGCAGCGTTCTTAGTGTACTCCTTTTTAGGTATTTGCGGATATGTCTCCGTATTATACTCATAAACTGCATCATAAGGAACATCTGTGTTCCCTTTTACCTTACCAAAACCAGTTGCGTTAACTATTTTAGCACCACCGCCAATTTGAGTTTTAGGTGTGTTAGTAACTTTCTTTGTTTCCGGCAATGTCAATTTGCCAGACTTGAGGAGTTTTTTTATTTCTTCCCTAAGTTGTTCTTTAACTTCATTTTTGACAACCTCTTTAATAAGGGTTATCAATACATCATTTTTTGACATAAGACTAATCTTTTTGTATAAATATAAGGAGATTGAATTTAATCTAAAACAGTATAGCCAGACCAGTTAACAACTCCTGGTGCAGGAGGTGCGGGTGGTGGATATTGTGCAGTTACTATAAAAATACCGCTTATTGATTGTAAATGTATTTTTGCCGATGTTACAAAACTATTTAAGAACTGGTCTGATGAATTTGATGGTATCACCGGTATGACTTTCCAATCGGTTATAGTGCCAGCATTTAATACAACGGATTGAACATTTGTTATATTAGATAATGCTCCGATAGCCGGTATTATTGGTGGTGGTCCCTGTAGTAAAGATTGACCCGACCAATATGCTATAACCGACCTGCCTACTACATCTAGCAGTGTTTTATTTTTAGAGAATTGAATTTCTAATAGGGAAGCCGTCAATATTGTTTCCATAGCCGCAGTATTTCCTACTAATAAAGGTATCTGATTTATGGTATCTCCTCCTTGTTTTATAGCGGTATCATATGCTTGTGTAAAGGCTTTAGCAAACCCGTTTACATCGTTTCCATATACTAACGATTCCATTTGTAACTTTAAGGTTTGCCGAAATCCATTCCAAGCACCTGGGCTCATATCGGTTACGATTTACTTAAATAAAGGCGTTGAGACAAAATGGTGTTCAACTTACTTTTAATATTGTTAAAGGCAGCTATGTTTTCGGGCCCAATTTTAGTTGGCCCCGCTGGTGTTAGGAAAGACTGCTTTAGTATTTCTGTAATAATCTCATCTAATATGGATACTAACATATTACCCAATACCATTTGCTGTATTGCGTCATCTTTTGTAGGCGATGTTGGTAAATCACTATCTTGATTGATAGCTCTACCAATATAAATTTTACCACCCCTAACAGATGACATTAAAAAATAATTGTCATTTGCGGATTGATATTGGATATTTTCATCTGATGATACAAATACTGACTTCTTAGTATCTACCGTAAAATTACCATCTGTTATGAACCCTGAGTTACCTTTTGATAGAATTACAAACTCTTCTGATTTGGCGCATAAGACTATTCTGTTTGAGGCTACATATAATTGGTGTCCTTTTAAATCGTTTGATTCGGGAAATTCCTTCCATGCGGTTCTTTCTTTCGTAATCTTAGAAAAATCTAAAGGAACATTTATATCACCGGAAGAAAACCACACGGATGACCCATCGTTATTAATATCCTCTTCGGCTAAGAATCCTATTGGTTGATTAGTAGTATTCTCACTTTGTCCATTTCGGATTATGATAGCAGGAGATTTATCTGAATTTTTGTAGTTCTGAGTTAACCGAATCGTATTACCTAATCTGCCAGATAATATTGTGTCTCCGGTATATGGTTTTAAATATTTGATTTTTTCACTTACCGAATAGGTATCGTTTGCTGCAGGGTTCTCTTGCTTTGGAGTATTCTTTTTTACAATACCGGTTTCCTTAGTTTCTTTGTAGTCACTTGATGTTGCCGTATCTCCAATATCTGTGACATCCGATAATTTTGATTTTCGGTATGTTATGTAATCTTGTCTGTAATTAGGATATTGAGTTTGACTAAATGGTAAATAATAATACCCATTATTTACACACAATATAATTACTGTTTCTCCTGCTATTGGGTATGTAAGATTATTCTTGTCAAATGGAAAAGCATAGTTAGGTTTTTTTATGGAGTAATCCGTATTCCAAACTATAGCACCCAAATACGATGTATTTTTTTCTTTTCCGTTTTCATCTTGGAAGAAAGATTTGTTGCTATTATATAGAAGAACATAGTCTGCATCTTTCTCAAGATCTTCAAAATCTTTTGGATCAACTAATACTTTGACTACCGTTGCTAAAAATGATTCTATGTTTTTTCCAGCAATCATAGTTTGGTCTTTATCTCCTCTATATCAATTTTTATATCGGTTAATCTTTCTTCAGAACGAGCGGCAAGTCCATCAACCACCTCTTCCATATCTTGTAACAATTGCTTCTTTTCGCTTTCGCTTAACCAACCATCTTCTCCAACATTTTTTGTTTCTGCTATGGCCAGTCTTTGTGCTATGGTAGCAAGTTTAATTAATTGCTCATCGTTTTTTACCGATATTTCTATTAGGTCTTTGATGATTGGAGCAATAACAGATGCCTCTCCGACATTTTTTATTAGTTTTCGGAGAGATTCAATCATTTCGGAAATGTTCTTCTTTTTATTTACCTGATTGTCGTAAATATCTTTAAATAGAGAGGAAAGACTTTTTCCATCAAATAAGACATATTCATTAGCCATAATAGTTATTTTATAATAATAACTATAAAGTCTCTGAATAATTTGAACCTGTATCTATGTCACCATACTCCATAAACTCATTGAATAATTCAATTTGCTTAGATTTCATCCGATTAACTACCTTAGTTATATAATGAGTTGGGTGTCCGGTCATTTCTCTGATAAGTAAGTAGAGTCCTTTTTTATTAAAGTTTTCAATATACTCTGCTCTACGAAATAATTCTAATACTGCGTCTGCTATTTGTAAATCTCTCTTTTTAGAAAAATATGTTTCCAAATTAACATCCCAATATTCCAACATTCTTTTATTAAAGACTTTGTATTCTGAGTTCGTTACTTCTTCTTCCCAATTATTTTCTTTATCCCAATTTTCAGGCATATTTGACATTACATCGGTATCTTTATACCTTTTGTAGTTTGAGTTATTATTTAGAATAAGATAGTTACGAGCTACAATAGTAAAGTATGAGAAAGCTTTACCCTTTCCTTCTCGGAACATATGCATTTTTTCCACCATAAATGCAACAACCTCAGCCATTACATCTTCTGGTGCATCATCAAAATAACTAAATTTCCATTTATTATATACTATCTCTGCAAGCTTTTCAAAAGACTTTTGTATTTTGTCTTTATATAGTTTGTCTTTGTATAATTTATTATTAGACTTATTGTAAAGAATAATTGCTTGTTCTGTTTCTAAAGTAAAGTATTCTTTCGGTTGTTTTTTACGCGGCATCTTTAAATCGTTTGAATCTGATGATTGTTTGTTTTATTCTTTCAAATAAATCTCCTACTTCATCATCTTTCTCAAACATTTGCTTATTATCTATTTTCCGCAAAGTCTCCAGTAATGTTTCGTTATTCTTAATTTCTGAATCTATATAGTCTTCGTAGGTCTCTACTTTTCTAAGTAGATTGACTACAAAATAAAATTCTGTGCCAGCTATAGCAGTTACTAAAATTAGTAGTGTAAGTTCCATACTAAACTATTTCGTAGCCTTTGATAAAATAATCATTAGCTTTTTTATATTTTACTTCAACCAATTCACCGGATGGAGATTTCATAACTATTTTATCGTTTCTACCATATGAAGCGGTTTTTCTTTGTGTCCAATTGAGGCTATTCCTATCACGTATAGTTATACCATCTAAATGGTCTATTTCATGCTGAACTACGGCAGTCTGTAAAGTTTCTAATGATACTTTAAATTCATCAGGTGCTTCTTGGTCTTTTTCAGGATTAATTTTAAACTCTAATTCGCCTAAGTTATCGGTTTTTATTTTGACACTTTCATGTCTATATGTTCTTATAGGCTTTTCCATAGTTTTAGGTAAAGAAAGACATGATTCCCAAAAAATAAAGTATTGTTCCGATTTTTCAATCATAACAGGGTTCAGTAGGAACATATATTCCTTTTCAGTAAGAGAGTTTATAATCAAACAAGCTCTTTTATTTATTCCAAGCTGATTGGCAGATATACCAAATGCAGGATATTTTTTTACGGCTTCACGTAGAGTTTGTTCTAACTCATCTGCTTCTGATTGGGTGAATGTTGTAGTCGGAATCGGATTAGTTAGATACTTAAAATATTCTTGACTAACAAATCCGTTGTGTCTTTTATCTGTAATTAATTTCATATCAATATGTGTTTAAACTTCTTAATCCGCTATATTCGCAAGTTACATTATTTATAAATGGTAGTATTGCTTTTTCTTTTGCTTTGGCCTCAACCATAATATCCAAATCTAATCCGTATGTATCTGGCAAACGATTAATATAGTCGGAATGCGCTTGTGGTTTTTCTTTTGGATTATTTGTATGAACTGCTTTGGATTCTGAGTAATGCACTTCCTGCGTAATACCTTCAGGCCAAGTCGTTGCGGCGAGCTTGAGTGCATCTTCCTCTGACATATCACCTGTACAGAACTGATGATGGTGATAGTCAAAAACAATCGGAATACCGGTTCGTTCGTGAATATACATTAAATCTTTCACACTATACATTGATGCTTTGTCATCGTTCTCAACCGTAAGTCGTTTACGAACACCATCGGAACATCTGTTAAAGTTTTTTACGAATCGGTCTCTAGCCGCCGTTTTATCACCATATACTCCGTTACAATGTATGTTGATATTGTTGTAAGGTGTTTGTGATAGACCCATCATATCAAATATGAGAGCATGCATTTCAAGGTCTGCAATTGCGTTCTTAACAACATTTTCGTTTGGTGATGTTAGAACAACAAACGGACCCGGATGTGAATTGATACGGATACCGTACTTTGTGGCAAAGTCACCGGCTTTTTTAAGTTCAGTTTTGATTTCCTTTAGGTCTTTGAGTTTGGAAATATCTAATTTGTCTCCCCACGGAATAATAGCCGAACTTAGTCGGAAGAATGTAATACCATTGTCTAAATTCCATTGTAGGATTTTAATAATATCCTTTGCATTAGCAAGTGTTAGTTCGGATACATAATCCAAACCACGGGCTTCAAATGTACGCTTAATCATTGAACGATTTGTAGTAACTTTCTTGCCCATTGAAAGATTAATACAAGCGTAGCCTAACTTTTTAGTCATTTTTTTCATAATAAAACAAATATACGAAATATATTTGTAATTGTCAATTCATTAATACGATTTGATATTATCGTTGTTTCTTTCTTGCTCTGGTCTTTTGTATTTTAACCAATAATTAATAGCATTTTGGTCGTTTATCCATTTTGAACGGTCAGACCAATCAAAACCATCTCTTGCGTAATATGGTTTTTTATGTTGTAACTCTCTCATATGTATAGAAGACCTAGCAATAGGTTCATCCACCAATCCATCTCCATCTGTATCATACCCCACTGATTTCCCATCTACTATTATTTCGTTTTTACCGATAGATTGTTGTAGATTTGCTAATTCATCGTCATTAATTACCTCTTTATACTTTTCTGCTGCTTTTATCAGAGTTTCTGTCGGTGCAGGAGGATTTTCTAATGCATTAAAAAACACTTTGGCGTCTTTTTCCGTTGTGATTATAGGTTTTTCTTCCTCTTTTGGTTCATCTCCATAAACTTCATACATTTTACGGTTTGTTTCGGAGATTTTTTTTTCTTTAGAAAGATTTAATTGGTTAAATGCAATAACCAATGCCAATGCTAATGGGTCAAATACAAAAACTATCAAAAATATGAAAATTTTCACTACATAATTCAGGTCTATACCAAATGCATCAGCGACAAACCGAAATCCACCGACTTCTCTTTCAATTTCTATATTGTCATTTTTAATCTGATTGATTTTTTCGTAGTGTCCGGCGTTTTCTTCGTTTAGTTTGTTAATTTTATCGGAAATTTTACCTATTTCAGCGTCTGCCCGTTTAACCATCTCACTATACCGTGAAACACTACGACCGGCTTCAGTAGAGGTCTGTATATTTTTCTCTTGTGACTCACGAATTTTGATTTGGCCCTCTAATTGCTTATTGTATCTTTCAATTTCATTTTCGTTTTGAGTGATTTTTTGATTCCAAACTTCAATCTCTCTACTAACTTGGTCAATTTTTAGATTTTGTTGTTGGAATGCGTTAGATAAGTAACCAAAAATACCGGCGGAAGTAATTACCATTAGAATTAATACGGCTGTAGTAAGATAAATTTTAAATAGTATCTGTATTTCATCCCACTTTTGTTTTAGATAGGAGGCCGTTACTAATTTGGCGAACTCCAATGACCCTGCCATCACCATAACTGCTATAGATGCTCCACTAAATAGGATACCTAAACCAGTTACGGAGAAATAGGCCGCACAACCTGCTACTAATACTGCGGAAAATGCTATTAAGGCTTTAAGCCAATTCATATTATCTTTCGTTTTCTACGAGATTAGAAACTCTCTCTATTAATTGTTTAGTTTCATTAATTACCTTTGTGACATCTTCTTTTGAAAGTCGTAAGGAACCCGCTGATACTTTTTCAAT
>Ga0315904_10013430_pt1 | contig 10251 bp, 10 predicted proteins | sample LakEriMetagenome_6_FD_203529 | JGI IMG/M metagenome (GOLD analysis project Ga0315904, IMG submission 203529) | Freshwater fungal communities from buoy surface, Lake Erie, Ohio, United States - Buoy 12 MA120 | ecosystem: Environmental > Aquatic > Freshwater > Lake | place: USA: Lake Erie, Ohio...
CTGCGCTATCTTGAATCGTCGGTGGTGTGTTCGCTACGCCGTTCTTTAGCACCAGCGTACTTGTACTAGCTGCTTGAATGGTATCTGCTACGACTGTTCCAGCCATGATCGTTCCTTACTCGTAGAGGATGTTGATAGTGCCAGCGGAAGGAGTTGTGTCAAAAGTATCTGTGCCGTTGACTGTAGTTATTCGGATTTGATCTAGCGTTCCAGATATGGCTGTTGCTGATGTTCCTCCAGAAGATTGACCGCTTTGTCCGCCACTTGGAAGTAACACACTTGACGCAATCCATATATTTCCTGAGATATTTGTAATAACAGCATGACCGTTATAAACACTACCTGCTACGTTTGCCTGAGTTAAAACAAATCCAGCAGTACTAGTGCTAAGTGCGTTTGCGTATGATGAAGCAACACTTGAATAGTTTGCAGTTGCTATGCTACCAGACCCAATTCGTATTAAAAAACTACTCGTACCACTCGTACTTACTCCGTTAAACATCACCGTAATCCGCTTAACCCACGACGGTATGCCTGTAAAGTCAATCGATGTTTGACCAGCACAAGTAACAGAAGTACCCGACACAATCGGAGCTAACGTCCCAGTCACAGCAGCTAGCGTCTGCGTATTGCTACCCGATATAGCAGGAGCCGATACCGTAATAGCACCGGATGTATCGCCTGAAAGAACTAAAGAAGCCATGATTTATCCTTAGACAATCACCCACCGAGAACCAGTAGGTAAAGTTACCGTTACTCCTGTGTTAATCGTTACATCACCAGCAGACATCGCATTTTTATTAGTTGTTATTGTATAGTCAACTGTTACCGCATTGCTATTTTCTACGAAAACAGTATCTCCACCGCCACCAGTAGCACCGCCACCTAGCTGACCCCATGCCAAGCCGTTATAGCCCTCAAACTGTGAGTTGCTAGTGTTATAACGAACGTAGCCAACCCTAGCCGCTGTCAAGACTGAGGAACTTACATCCTGAGATTGGCTGATCGTATAAGTTCCAGAACCACCAGAACCTGTGCCTAACTCAGTTATCGTAGTATTAACAGCTACGCCAGCACCGTTAACCGTCTGACCTACAGCAATAGTCCCAACAGGAGCCGGAGAAGATGCCACCGTCATCGTCGTACCGCTGATCGAAGCAGTAAACGTAGCGTCTGGTCTTTGAGCCGTAGTTCCCACAGGAATACGGATAGCATTAGTCGAATTAACGTGGAAAGATACAGTAGGAGTCGCAGTACCTATACCTACACGGTTATTAGCAGCGTCAATAACCAGCGTATTAGAGTCAAAATTCACACCGTTAGGAGTGGAAATAGTCGCTGCGTTAAAGGTTACAGACGATGTTGATGCGCTACCTAGAATGACGTTATTGGTAAAGGTAGACGTTGAGCCAGAAACTAATAAGTCCCCGCCTACGGTAAAGCTATCCCCATCAGTACCTGACTGCATATCCTTTAGCTGTGCCATTAGCTCACGGATAGCGTTATTGATACCACTAGGCGCACATCCTTCAGCAATGTTAATCCCACCAATATCGGTGTTATTAGCCGCTGTTGCGCTGTATTCGCTAACTTTGTTCTTTGGCATGATTATTCCCTTGACTCTAACATTCCATAATCAGCTAACAACTGAGCAGTACCAGCCCATCTCTTAGCGGAAGTAGGAGACATTTTCCGTAATTCCTTGAGTCTGTTAATACCATCTGGACTCGTTATGATCTTAGCAATTTCTTCAGCATTGACAGCAGCATCTTTACGGATAGCCCAGTCAGCAAGGGCTTTAGCAGGTTGGTCTAGCTTGATCCCGCCAACAGCCCTAGCAACGCCAGTCGTAACGCTAGTAATCGGAGGATTCTTGAACATTTCCTCAGTTACTAGCTGGTTAAATGCTGTATCAGAACCTAGCTTCTTAGCCCGTCCAGCAGCCTCTAATACCTCAGCCAAATCACGTAATGCCTTGAACTGTTCCGGTGATAATGCGGCTTGCATAGCCTTCATCTGCTTAGGATCACCGATAATAATATTCTGCCAAGTGTTACCTGTGTCTAGTTTAACCCCCTGCTGGGTCTTTGCTGGCTTCTTAGCAATTCTCCATTGCTCCTCAAGAAAAGCCCTCGTAACAGCGTTCCATGCCTCCTCGCCACCACCAGCAATGATCTGCTTCTTGGCGTAACGGATAGTACCCGGACTAGGATTCTCAAATATACGGTTAGCAAAGTTCTTGAGATTGTCAGGAGACATCTGCATCAATGAAACGCCTGTAATACGCTCATTGAACTCGTTAAGCGGCTGAGAAAACCGTTCAAATGCCCTGTTAGCAGCAATGTAATCAAGATTATCCTTGCCCATCTGCTCTAACAGGTTGCTCTTAATCGCCTGTAACTGACCTTGAATTTTGTTGTCTAATGAAGAAAATGTTTCTTCCTTAAACATCTTATCAATCTCAAACTTTGAATTCTGCAAGTTAGGTAGACGATCTTCAGGAACAAACTCTTTTAGCTGATTGCCCTCAGCATCAATCCCCGGCTTTTGCAGCAAGTCCCTAATCCTGCGTAGATAGCCAGCAGCCGTACCAGTAGGAGGCTGTGTCTTGAGCATATTGTCAATCTGATTGATTACAGGAGCCGTATTCACAGGCACAGAGGCCTCAAATGCAGCCGTGTAGAGAGGCTCCGTAGCAGCCTCTCTATCAGCGATTAACTTCTGCTTTTGCTGTTCTAGTGCAGCTACGCCACGATTGCCAGCAACCGCAGCATCCTCAACCTGAGAGATAGTTGCCAAGTAATCATCTACTGCACTCTGTACCTTGGCTTCTCTTTCCCTGTAAAACTTCTGCATCTGTACAGAAGACTCAGGAACATTACCAATAACCTTCTGCTGGCTTAGTAACGACGATAGGTTGGTCAACTCAGCCGGAGTCAATGGGATACCGTATTGACCTGATTTAGCCCTGAGTGAAGCAACTAGATTAGGATCAACCTGAGCAATATCCCTAGCCAGTCTACGTTCTTGGAAGCCCTTACGAACAGCAGGAGCCAACTCAGCAGTACCGGACAATAGGCCAGACAGACCAACTTGGAACGGATCAAGCTCTTGACCTGCAATCTTCCCTGCAATCTTCTGACGCAGATAGTTCGTTCCAGCAGCCACAGCACCGACACCACCAGCAGCGGTCGCAGTACCTAACGGGCTAGCTATAGCCAATGGAGACAATGCAACACCAGCAGTAACGTCAGGAACCATCTCCATAACGTCCGGAGCATAGTACGCAGCAGTAGCACCTAAGCCAGATACCTCTTTGTAGAACTTTCCATCATCAGCCTGATACGCAATGTCACCATCGATGATTTGGTATCTGCTAGGCGATATACCACGCTGTGCTGCAAAGTAATTAACCGCAGCTTTCTTGTCTGTAGGGATACCACCCATGAAAGCAGTAGCCATACTCGCACCTCTAGATGGCTCTGAGATGGCAACAGGAGGCTTTTCTAAACCCGGAGCAGTACCAATAGAAGGTTTTACGCCAGAAAACAATCTTGCCGCATAGTCAACCTGTTGCTCAACAGGCGCACCTTGAGGCTCACTAGCAAACAATCTCTTTGCGTAATCAACTTCTGCCATGATCCCACCTAAAATAGAATTCCAAATTCAGCCGCTAGCTGTCTATCAATCGTATTCAAATCCGCTGCTTTTGATGGGTCAAGTTTGTACTGTTTGGCAATTTCTTTACCACGCTGTCTAACTATGTCAGGGATTGAATCCAATGGGATTGTTTCCCAATTTCTGCCATTCTTAAGCGCATATTGCTTTCTTGCAAGAGCATATTTTGTCTGCTGAATCGTGTTATCTAGCTTTGCTTTGAACTGTGTAGGACTATCACCATCCCATGCGTTAGTCCCTGCATTTGGTAACGAAGCCATAATACGACCAGCTTCTGCGTCAGACATAGCAGCACCAGTAATAGCCTTAATTGTGAGATTAAGGTTTTGTAATGAGTTCTGACGGTATTGAGTAAACTCAGCTAATGACGCTTGATCCTTAGGGTTCAACGCGCCAACTTTATCTTTTAGCGTGTTCCATGTTTGTCCAAATTGACGCTGGATTGTCTGATATTCCGGTCTAAAAGATCTTGAAATGTCGTTTAATCTGACTACTGCATCAGACGTTACAAGAATCTCTTGCTCAAGATTTTTCTTTGTTTCCTTACTAAATTGGTTTGGCATTACAACTTGTATAGCTCTATCCTTAGCCGCCGCCCGTAGTTGTGGGTTCAACTCACCAAGAATCTTTGACTGCTGACTTAAAAGTTGCTCTGTCTCATTAATAATCTGAGACTTATCCATAGCACCTGCTCTTGAAATCAAAGCATTTGCTTGTTGTTGCAATGTAGGGTGAAGATTTGCTAGCTGTGATGGCAACCCAGCAATCAGTTGCGCCTTTTGGTCTTCCGGCGAGACTCCAGTATTAGGAATCAAAGACGGAATATTGTCAGATATTTGCCATTTCCCTAGCCTTGGATCAAGACCCATAGAAGTTGCTTCAGCGTCATTTAGAATACGCTTACCGCTTACATCTGCAATTAGACCTCTTGTCGTAGAGAAAGCCTTACCATCTCTAAAGAAAACTTGTTCTTTAGGATCAAGTCTTTCTGCTCTATCTTGTAGTAGTTTTGCAAAACCCTCATCACCATTCATTTCAGCTAAAGCGGCTCTTTGCCTCAAATTTTCTGCATTTGCCTTGTTTTCAGGACTTACGCCAGCAAAGTACGGAGCTTGAACATTAGGCGCACCAGATGGCACAGAAGATGGGACAGCAGGTGCTACAGCGGCAGGAGCAGGTTCAGGTTGAGTTGTTACAGGAAGCATCTCACCACGGCCTCGTAACCCTACAAGGTCTTTCATCTCAATTTGTGGTTGTGCAGTAAGACCAACAGTAGGAGTCAGTCCACCAGCCAAACCACCAACCATTGATTCTAGTTGACCATCTTTCCCAAGGGTAAACCCAATGTCTTTAGTAGGCTGTTTTAACGTGATTCCTCCTACTGATTCTGCTGGTTGTGCAGAAATTAAACTAGGAGAAGGACTAGGAGCAGGACTAGGAGCCGGAGCAGTTTGGCTAGAAGGTACATTGAACCCGTACATCTGCATACGTTTACGAGCAGATACCTGCTTAACAAATTCCTCTGGGCTTACATCAGCCAGATACGCCAAGTCTGGATTAGCCGCTTTCATTTCAGCCAAACCAGTTAGTTGACGCTTTGCCTGAGCTAACTTCATTACGTTACTGACTTGATTTAGACCAGCATCGTAAGTCTGACCAGCAGCACCATAACCAGCACCTAGCGCAGTAAGAATGTTCTGAGCAGGACTACGACTATAACCCTGTGGACTCATACCTTGAGCCAATGCACTAGCAAAGCCTAGCAAGCCGCCAATGTTTGCTCTATTTTCTAAAGAAGCCCGTTCGGGAGCATCTAATAGCCCACGATAAACCTCTGGAGTCGTTCCAAAAACTTTAGGTAACTTAGATAGGAAATCTTCAATAGCCATACGTCACCTTAGATGAGACTAATTCTTGGGCTACCCATTGCATACTGTGTAGGCTGTTCCATCTGGAATTGCTGACCACGCGCTAACCCCGGTGGAGGAGCCATTTCAGGAGGAGGAGCAGGAGTCATCGCACTTTGTAACGCACCTAGTCCAACTTGAGTAGTTATAGGATTTTGGTTAGCAAATGTATTTAATGCACCAAGATCACTTTTCAAAGCACTCATTCCACCAGCCAACTGATTGCCAAACGTTACAGGTGCAGTTGTTGAACCGATAAGACCTGTAGTGCCACCTGTAGCCGCATAAGTCGGCATCGTAGCGGCAGCCATTGGTTGAGCAGTGTTAAATGCCAAACTTGGATTCAGAGCAGTTACACCACTAGCACCAACAGGTACGGCTTTCGCACCAGTCATCGCAGCAGTAGACGCAGTATTGCCAGCAGTCAAAGCACCTTTAGCAAACGAACCACCAAAGCCACCTAGCGCACCACCCATTAGCGCACCTTGTAATGGATTACGACGATTTGTGACAGCACCTACGCCAGCACCAATCATCGCCATAGTTACTGGATCACCCATTATTTACCTCCAGATGGTGTAGAAGTTGACGTAGATGTGGTCTCCAATGGCGCACCGTAAACAACTTGAGCAGCACGTTGCAATCTTTGTAACGGAAGGTCTTGAGCAGCCAATCGACCTTGGATAGCCTGTTGCTCGTAGCCTTCTCTAGCCTGACCAACCTGTAGCAGTCGCTGTAGATCAGCATAGTCAGCCGCAGACATCTGTGGAGCAGCCTGAGCAGCCGCTACCTGTCTAGCCCTCTCAGCCTCAGCCGATGAATACGCTAGCTGACCACCTTGCTCCGCTAATGCACGAGCAAAGATGTCCTGAGCCTTACCAGTTTGTTGACCCATTGCAGCCGAACCATAACGACCAGCCGAGGAAGCCTGAGACTGTAGGTTTTGAATGTCTTGGGTATAACGCTCACCTGCTAGACGATTAGCTTGCTGTAGCGCACCGCCTAGAAACGGATTAACGCCACGACCTTGAATCGTAGCGAGTTGTTCTGCCTGAGCAGCCTTAAGCATCGGAGAGCCACCTACAGCCCTCTGTTGAGCCATCTGTAGGGCTTGCTGAGTAGCCGCTGACGGAGCCACAGCCAAGGTCTCAGGAGCCGATGGCATACCCTGATAAAGCCTCTGAGCCTCACCTAGCGTATAAGTGATGTAAGGCTTAAATTCTGGAGATATTTCCGATCTTGATGTTTGCGTTTGACCGCCGCCACCACCACCCATATTAAACCTCGCTTATCCACTTTCTAGGCCTGAAACCGTAAGCCTTAGCCCTACGATCCCATCCCGGTCTATGACTTGAGAATGTTAGGTATTTGTTACCACTTTCCCTTGCCATATTTTTGATGAATTGTAAACCTTTTTGCACCATCTGATAATCATTTTCTAACGTCCAAGCACACCAGATATGGAGTTCTTCCCCCAATGGTTGCAAAATAAAGAACGCTTTGAAATGGTTATCCTCTAGTCCAACCCATAGGCCAGATTTCTGATTCCAGCAGTCCGTGTATACATCCTCCACGATCCAACTTTCAGAACTGACACTCTTAATTTTGTCTAACCCCGGCTTGACGCTCATCCACCACTTTCTGAGTTGGTCAGGCTCGATATATTTCCATTCTGTCATCCGACGATTATGTATCCGTAAGTTTTGTCAGCCGTACTATTAGCCCAATGACTAATCGTTGCTGATCCTTGTTGTTGTGTAGAAACGTACAAATTCGTTGTAGCCGATGGTGCAACGTAAGACATCGTAACAATAGCACTAGGAATTGATGGCCTGTCAGGGCTTGTACTCGTAGGGTATTGTTCTAACGAAACGCCAGTATCCGTTGTTCTCCAGAATATCTCAACATAATCCCCTGCGTTCATCTCCATAAAGAAATTCATCGCGGTAATCAAGTGACTCGGATCACCCGTACTCTTTCTAGCTGGCATATGGAACCGACTATTGGAACCAGCAACGTTAGTACCGTTCTTCTTGAACCAAATGTCAATGTCCTGACCATCATTCGTCGTATTCTTGTACTGGAACGAGAACTGGATGTTGTAAATCCCATAATTCCTGACATTTAGCCTAGAACTATTGGAAACGTAAACTCCATTGGAATAATCTGTTGTATTAAAGGTAACTGCGTACCCTGTAGTCGTATTAGCAGCAGTTTGGTCTGTGGTGTCCTGAAACGCCCCATAGGGAGCCGAATCAGCCTCAGCATTAGCAGATACCGGGACAAAGAAAATCAGGCTGTCAAAGCCTATACGCTCGTCGTAGAGGGTCGTTGTAACCGCATTGCTAGTCGCTAGGGTAATTAGACCTGTGTTGTTGGTCTTGCCGTCCATAATGCCACGAACGACCTCAGCAACAGCCCTCTGATCCCCTCCAAATGGCGGTAATGTACGAAATTGCCTCATCGAGTACCCTGCTTAACTACTTCTACGTCAATTCCTACCGCTGTTTTCCAGTTATCCCCTGTCGGAGTCAATCTTAAACGATGATATTCACCGTTAGAACGGATGGAAACACGGTTTTCAGCATCAGCCGCTACGTTAGAACCAAATTCCACCTGCTCATTAAGCAAATCTCGGCTAGAAATCGCCACAGACGCACTTCCACCATCCACAGTTGGCCTTGCTAACGTCACCGTAGACCGTCCAATGGCTATATCGCCTGTCGTTATGTTCGCTGTCTTAGGCTGACCAGAGAAAGCAATGATCTTAGTCCCAGAGACACCCGCAAAAAGTAGCTGACCACCAGCAAATACCCGTGAATCTAGAGGAATATCTAGCGCATCAATACTCGCGTTATAGTTATCCACCTGCTCTAATGTCGCTGAAGGTGTTAATACATAGGCAATAGCGTTAGCTGTAGTGTCTGTGTATGACCAACGGTCTAAGTTAATCGAGTAAATCAACAGATTCTTACCACCGAAAGAGTTATTGAATTTCCAGATAACTAACTTTCGGATAGGATCAACTGTGGCTGACATTCCTGTAGATATTTCACCCGGAATTACATGGTCAAAAAACCATCTATTGACCTTCTCAGCACCGATAGCCTTTACTGATTGACCATCGCAAGAATAAAACCCGTCATCCGCTAGGAAATACGTTATGCCGCCGTATTGAGCAATTGATCCGTCTGAAATACAGCCCAAAGACCTAGAGATCGCATCGAATTGAAAAAAGAAAGGGCTACCCGTGTAACTCATACGGTAAACCGCCCTCTCAAGGAATACCAGACCGTATTCCCCACCAGCAAGACCTGTTATATCCCCACCGTCAGGAATGATCTGAAAATCAGACTGAGAAGCTGCACCCGGAGTCCAGTCTGTTTCATCGTTAATGTCCGACCAGTAAACCTTGTTCGCATCCGTTCCATCGTTAGCAGCAACAACGAAATCACGAACAACGGTGACATATTTAGCCGTAGGAGCAGCAGCAGCTAGGTCAGCAAAGTAAGTCGATACGCCAATCTCATAGGCTTGCAACTTATCCTGACCGTTAGCCAGAATCATCTTTGCACCGTACTGCGTTACATCCCAACTCTCAACCGTTGAATAGCCTGTTGTCGTTGCTGCATCCAGACTAGCATCAGACGAGTCAAACTTGTAAACCTGAGTCGCTCCAGCAGCAAATAAAGCCACCTCACCGCCGAACTTACCGCCAAACGTAATAAGCAAATCCTGAGCAGCAGCATCAGAATAATCAGCCTCAGACCTAAAAGGCGCATAACCGTTAGCAACTGGATAACAGTTCTTAGCGTCAGTAATCGCCCCTGTTACTCCGGGCTGATCTGGTAGCCACTCACCAAATATTAGTTTTGTCTCAGCCATGTGTCAGTTCCAGTAGGCTTTAGTGTCCAAGTGTTAGAACTTGGGCTTATGTCATCCCATGAGTCCGTTGAGGCCTCAACTACAGTCCATGAATCATTGCTTGCAGGAATATCCGTCCAGACATTTGTTTCTGGCGTTATATCTACCCATTCCTCGCCAACAATGTATCCCTTACCCGTTATTGTCGCATTTGCAACAATAGATGCAATAGCTTTTGCAGTTACCGTCGCTGTTGCACTTACATTAGCCTCTGCCTCAATGCTGGCAGATACGATGTACTCCAAAGTACCAGCCGCAGTTACAGTCGCAGACGAACTAATCGACGCACTACCAGCTAATAACAACCCACCACTAGCCGATACCGTCGCAGCAGAGCTAATAGCCGCTGTACCAAAGATTGAGTAGTTACCAATAGCGGTAACTTGAGCAGTACCAGTAATCGCCGCATTACCGAATACCTGACGGAAACCAGACGCTGTAACAGTTGCCGTTCCGTTAATAGCACCTGAGAAGTGGACTATCCGGTAAGCATCAGCCGTAACCGTAGCCGAGGCTGAAATAGCCCCAGCAGCAAACCTAGTGACCGTTGAGGATGAAGATACCGTAGCAGAGGCACTTACAGCCGCTATAGCACGATGATCTACTGATGAGCTACTAGATACTGTCGCTGTCGCACTAATCGCAGCAGACGCAAATACCGGATTGTCTCCGGTACTTGAGAATGTCGCTGAGGCTAACGGCGAGAAACCTAGCATTTACACACTTTCAACCCATTGTTGAG
>Ga0315904_10013434_pt1 | contig 10250 bp, 16 predicted proteins | sample LakEriMetagenome_6_FD_203529 | JGI IMG/M metagenome (GOLD analysis project Ga0315904, IMG submission 203529) | Freshwater fungal communities from buoy surface, Lake Erie, Ohio, United States - Buoy 12 MA120 | ecosystem: Environmental > Aquatic > Freshwater > Lake | place: USA: Lake Erie, Ohio...
CACGATCCAGATTCAGCAGATGGCCGATGACCTGACCCGGTCCATCAAGACACCGATTTCGGACGGCTTGGCCCTGAACATGGAGCTGCCGACCGCAGCGCAGCGGGCCAATTCGTTCTTGGCGTTTGACTCTAGCGGCGAGCCGACCACCGTGACGGCTGGTTCAAGCGGCGCGCCCACGACGATCACGCGGCAGACGTTCAGCGGCACGGGCGCGCAGACGGTGTTTACGCTGGCCTCTGACCCAGGCGCGCTTGGCAACAGCGCCCAGGTCTACATCGGCGGCGTGTACCAGCAGCGCAGCACGTACACGATTGCCGGCACGACGCTGACCTTCAGCTCTGCCCCGGTTGCTGGCACGGACAACATTGAGTTCGTCAACTTCCTGACGAGCAACATTGGCGCGACGAGCGCGGACCTCGTGACCTACACGCCCGCCGGCAGCGGCGCGGTTGCCCGCAGCGCGGCCAGCAAGTTTGGCGAGGTTGTCAGCGTGAAGGATTTTGGCGCAGTCGGAAACGGCGTGGCGGATGACATTGGTGCTTTCAATTTGGCAACCGCATATTGCGAGGCAAACGACATTCATTTGCTGCACATCCCTGCTGGTAGGTATCACCTATCAACATTTTGGCGAGCGCCTTCCCCAGCCGTTGCGCTTGGCTCTGATCCAGATTCATTTCAGCCGTGCATTGTGAAAGGATACGGAGCGATCCTTGACAACACAGTGTTGTTTGAGAATTCTTGCGGTGCCGAGGGAATTCGGGTCAAGCGCAGCCCTGACGTTGGTTTTGTTTTTACTCGCGGACAGGGCGGTTCGTTCCACAATTTGATTGCAGAACAATGCGTGCATGGGTTTTATTTCGGAACAACCAGCCGCCAGCAAGTAACCATCGCATCTACTACTGGCTTTGCCGCTGGACAGACAGTGACCGGCGCAACGTCTGGAGCAACCGGAACGATTGATTATGTTTCCGGATCGGTGTTGTATCTGGTCGGATGCAACAAGACAAAGGCAAACACAACTGTTCGCACAGTTGCAAACAGCGTGTTTGCGGCTACCGAGACAATCACATCATCTGGTGGTGGATCTTCCACGGTAACGTCGGTTACAACGCCATACGGAAACAACTATCAAGTCACTAGGGCCACATTCGTCAATTGCATCGGATATCAAAACGAACGGCATGGCTGGCTTGCTGATGGTGTTTCTCCGGCAACAAGAAGTTGGGTCAATGCCAACACGTTTGTCTGTTGCGGCGGCGTCTACAATTCTTTCAATCTGTCAACGCTGACGGCAGACAATGCGCTCAATGGTCAAGGCGTTCTTGTGTGTGATGGTTCGGGGCCATCTGGAAACAATGAACACAATTACAACACGTTTACGGGTTTCAACGTCGAAGGAAACAGCGCAAACGTACCGTCGTTTGAAGATAGAACTGGCAGGCAAAACACCTACATTGGTGGGCATTTTGCGGCAGGATCGGCGGGATCGTATTCGTTCCGATCAACCGACGCATTGAATTTCATGTTTGGCGGTCGGCACGAAGGAATTCAAGACCTTTCCGGCGTTGCGTGTTACATCTACAACGATGACACCACCGCAATCGTCGGTTTGTACAGCCCATTGTTTGATAGCTCATCAAGCGGCGGTGGTGTGAAATTGCCGTCATCTGCAAGCAATGCAAATGCAAACACGCTCGATTGTTACGTTGAAGGCACATTTACACCAGTGTTTATGCCAGAATCCGGCGCGTTCGGATCCGTGACATACGATCAGCAAGTTGGCAAATACACCATTGTTGGAAGTACCGTTACGCTGACGGTGGTTTTGCGTACATCGGCGCTGACTGTTGGGACTGCGACGGGTAACGTAACGCTTGCCGGTGTTCCGGCGGCAATTCTTCCAACATCCGCAGCAGTGTCAAATTACAGAGCCGTGTCTGTGATGGCGGCAAATTGGACTAATACGCCAGTTGCCGGATATGCAATCAATTCTGGAATTGTGTTGAATCTTTCTACTGCCGCTCAAGTTGCGGTCGCTAATTTGGCAACAGGTGCAAACAGCAATCTGACGGTTATCACTGCCTCATATCAGTTGTGATTCCAAGACTTCCACGCGGTACGACAAACTGGCCTAACCCATGCCCATGACCAAACCAACCTCTGAACAGGTCACGTTCCTCGCCTCCGGCTCGGGCGCGTCGCAGCGCACTGTCCTGGACAAGCTCCGCGATGTCGTGAGCGTCAAGGACTTCGGGGCGGTCGGTGACGGGGTGGCGGATGACACGGTGGCGATCAACGCTGCCATTGCTCGTGCGGCGGCAACTGTCGGTGGTGCAATCGGCGCGACGGTTTACTTCCCGCCTGGTACGTATCTGATTTCGTCCACGATCACCATGCCGAACCGGGTTGGTTTGGTTGGTGACAACAATCGCGGGACGATCATCAAGCCGCATTCATCGTTCGCCGCTTCGTACATGTTCAATGCCGTCAATGGCACGAGTTCGATGTTCGGCTCGTATCTGCGTGACATGTACATCGACGCTCGCGGCAAGAACATGACTGCCGTTGTGTGGGCGCAGGCGTGGCAGGAAACGTGCGGTATGCAGCGCGTCGTGGTGCAGTTCGATGGAACGACGAACTACGGAGTGTTGATCTCGGATGGGTACGGCGGAGCGGCGATGACAAGCATCGTTGACTGTGAGGTATTCAGCAACTCCACCTTCGCGTCTGCAGCTGGTATTCAGGTCAATCAGATTTCACTCGTTGGCGGCTTCGTGCTTACGGTTCGTAACTGCACAATCTCTGGTACGACCACCAATGTGCTGCCGTATGGCGTGCGTCTCGCCAATGACTCGTGTGACATTGCCGTATATCACGGCGAATACGTCACCAGCATGCTGTCGTGCAATGGCGTTGGGGCAATTCGAGCAGCATCGTTGACCGGCAGTTCTAGCGGTACTGTCAACCTGGTCACGATGGAATCGACATTCACCGGGAAGATGGCGCTTGAGAACCTGCACCCGAACGGTGCTAGCGGCCAAACCATCAACGATGACGCCACGAGTCGCGACATTGCGGCGTCCGAGGGCAAAATCACCAACTTCAACTATGGCAGTCCGTTTGTGTCAGCCTATGTGTCAGCACAGATCCCCAATGTGACTGGCAATGGAACGCAGTACGCCATTGTGTTCGACACCGAAATTGCTGACTACACATCAAACTTCAACACAACAAATGGAATCTTCGTTGCGCCGCTGACTGGTAAATACCTAATCACCACAACCGTGAAAGTGTCAGTTCCAGCGGTTATTACTACGTACATCGTGCAGATTGTTACAAGCAATCGGACATACCACATTTTCCGTGGTGATACTGACAACGTGCGCGATGGCAGTAGTACCTTCACGTGCTCTGGTTCGGTACTTGCAGATATGGATGCAGCCGATACTGCCCGCATTGTGATTACCGTGACCGGAGTTGGCTCTGATACTGTCGATGTTGAGGCCAACGAAACTGCTTTGCAGATCGCATATCTTGGACGCTGAACATGAGCACGGTTCACCACGACGAACTGTTCCTCGCCATCGGCCGCCTTGAGGGCAAGGTTGACAGTTTGCTCGCCCAGCACGCCAGGCAGAGCGAGGAGTTGAAGGACCACGATCAGCGCATCCGCCAGCTGGAACACACACGCGGGTACGTTATGGGGTGGAGTGCAGCAATCGGCGCTGCGATTAGCCTAGGCGCGAACATGATCGTTCGGCACATGATGTAGACAAATGATTCGCCAGCACGGTGGCATCTTTGGTCGCAATCCAGCGTTTCAAGATGTTGAAGTGCAGGGCGATCTGACTGTCGATGGAACCGCATCATTCGGTTACGCGGCATTTACCAACATTGATATTCCGAATGGATCTGTTGGCGATCTGAACGGTGTCGGCAGTTCCGCCGTGCAACTCACGGTTGACGGTTCAAACAACACAATCATTCTGGGCGATACGACTGGTTCCGGGCAGAGTACGAAAATCACGATTGATGACGATGCGGCGACCATTGCATTGTCGGGAACCGTGAATGCCGGAATCGTCACGGCAACGACCGTCAATGGGCTGGCGTTCAAATGGAATTCAGGTCCGAACATCTCAATCGGATCGTTGGCCGGCAATGCGCTGGCGGCGGGTGCGGTTGACAACATCCTAATCGGACAGGCAGCTGGCGACGCAATCACAACGGGTGATAGGAACATTGCGTTTGGAACCAACGCGCTTGGTGCTGCAACAACCGCAACCGATAGCGTTGCCATTGGGCATCAAGCTTTGCTGCTGAACACTGCAAATGGATCGGTTGCAATCGGATCAAACGCGCTGGATGCGGTCACTACCGGAACCAACAATGTTGCTATTGGACTTGATGCCGGTACTGCTCTGAATACGGGCGCAAGCAATGTGGCGATTGGAACCAATGCACTCAAAGTTGCGACCACGGTCAGCGACAATGTTGCGCTTGGGTTCAATGCGTTGCAGGCGAAGACATCGTCAGGAAGTGGTAATGTTGCGGTTGGAACTAGCGCGCTATTCCGCGCCACGACATGCTCTACATCGACTGCGGTTGGATATCAGTCGCAGTTTGGAAGCGCGGCGGTCACTGCACAGGCCAACACAAGCCTCGGCTACAACTCAATGGTTTCGATCACGAGCGGAAGTTATAACTCTGCGTTCGGGATCAATGCACTGTATAGCCTGACCAGCGGCGCGCAGAACACGTCAGTTGGTACCGAAGCATTACACAATATTACAACTACCTCAAACAATACTGGAATCGGGCAGTTGGCTTTTCGGTATGCGACAAGTGGCTCGCAGAACACGGCGATTGGGTATCTGGCCGGCGCATACAAGACCGCCAGCAATGTGAACAACACGATTCCTGGTGATTGGAATCTGTATGTCGGAGGGTCCGCGCGCGCGAGTGGTGATAACGTCACGAACGAGGTTGTCATTGGCGGAAACAATCCGCTTGGCTTGGGATCCAACACGACGACCATTGGAACCACGGCGACAACGGCGAATCGAATCTATGGCGTTGCGTCTACTGGTCAGGTCGCTCCGACCATCGCAAGCGCGGCGACGATTGCGCCAACAACGTCCATCGTGTTCATTTCTGGAACGACCCAGATCAATACGATCACCGCCCCTACGTTGATTGCCGGAACGGGAGGCAGGATCACCATGATCCCAACAGGACTGTGGACTACCGGAACCACTGGCAACATCGCGCTTGCGAGTACTGCGGTTGTCAGCAGGGCGCTCACAATGACCTACGACGCCGGCACGGCGAAGTGGTATCCATCCTACTAATGAACATCCCAGCCGAATATCTGAATGGACTGGACGATGTTGCAGCGCAGCTTCAGGCGATCATTGCTGGCACATACACAACAGATGCGATCATTCCTGAACCATTGCCGCAAACGATTTCCAGGTTGGCTGGACATGTGCAGCTGATGGTAAAGATGTATCCAGATGCCAACCTTGCTCGCTTCGCAGACATTGCAAATCAGGCGCGCGCTCTAGTCGAGGAAATTTAGTAATGCCATTGCAATCAGCACGAACTATTACGGCAGGAAACCAATGGACGACACCATTGAATTTGATCGGATGGTTTACGGTTACGATTCGGCGAGCTGATGGGGCAGTTGGATCGCTGGGTGGAACAACCGTAACGGTGCAGCGTTCGGTCGATAATGGCGTGTCATATCAAGACGTTGACCGCTGGACGAAAACGAGCGAGGACATTGGATTTGAGGCCGACCAAGCGCTGTACACGATTGGCGTCAAGACTGGTGAATACGTGGACAGTGTCTATGTAGGATTCACCTTCGTCGGTAGCGTCAGTGCCTGACATGCGCGTGGCAACATCTGTCATCGTGTTGGTGCTTGCTGGCTGTTCTGCCAGTGAGCGGATTGCGGTTGAGGCCAACGGAATCGGTGAACGAGCATCGGAGATTCATCGACTCGCTCTACGGATCGGTGAGCAGTCCGACCAGCCCGAGGTGGTGGCAGACGCTGCGACGATTGCTACTGAATCCATGCAAATTCGTCACGGCGTGGCGAATGTGCATGCCGCGCTACCGGGCGTGACGGACAAGGTCAGCCCGATTTGGGCCACACTTCGGTGGCTGGCAATTGCTGCTTGTGGAGCTGCTGCCGTGTGGATCCTGACGGCCAGCGGAATCCTGTCTGCGATCAGGGCCGCGCTGGGCTGGATCCCCCGTCCAAAGGCCACGGCGGCGTCCCTGCTGGCTGCTGCGGTCGATGACTCGAAGCCAGAGACAACCCGCGAGGCCATTGCTGCGATGCGCTCGCAGGATCGCGAATTCGATGCGGCATACCGCCTGGCGTTACAATCCAAGCAGAAAGGAGGATGACCATGCAATTCATCCAGAACGCTCTCGGAACCACCTTCTACACGATCGTGGTGTTCGTCGCCGGCGCACTGATCGGCCAGCCCCTGTACAAGTGGGTGTGGGCCAAGCTCCCCTGGGGCAAGTGATCGAAGGACGGGGAACTCCTCCGACCCCCGGCCAGTATGGCGGGGGTTTGTGTTTATCTGCGCTTGAGCCGTCCCATGATGCGGTGGTTCAGCATCGGGTCGGTGTCGCCGCCACGGCGGGCCGGCAGATTGTGGCGGACGTTGAGGATGTTCCTGATTTCGTCTGCGAACAAACAGTCGCCCCATCGACTGATCTGGAGCATCGTACGCAGCGCAGACTGCACTGCTTCCATGTCGCCGGCTAGGTCATCCATGTTCCGGTCGCGCAATAGTTCGATGGTGTCCTCGAGGACTGCCATGAGGTCCGGTGGTCTATTCGGCATCCTTGCCATGCAGGAAGGGTAACAATGAAAACTCCCGCACGACGGAAGCCGCGCGGGAGTCTTGGGGAGACACTGACCAACCAAACAGTCAGTGAATTCTATCGCGGTTTAGTGTTCGTTCAGGAATCCGAACACGTCCCAGACCTGCGCTTCCTGTGACCATCGGTTCACCCAACCACGCTGGCCTAGCCATTCCTCGTTCCCGTCGCCATCTACCTTGACGATGGCATACTGCAATTCGCCGGTTGGCTCGCACCCTCGAGAGCGAATGTCGCACTCCAGTTCAATCGACTTGGTGATGATCGGACCCCACGGGTTATTGCTGGCGAGGATGTCGTGCTGGAGTCCACCGATGGTCTGCATCATCAGCGTGTGAACGACTCCAACCTCCGATGTCCCATTCATAATCCATGCGATGTGCGTGGCGTCGGGCGGGATTTCGTCCCGGTGCCACGGCATTTCCTTCGTCCGCTGGATGTTCGCCATCGGCGATCCGGGAAGTACGACGCGCATTCCAGGCTTGGGATGGCTGGTCAGGAAGTGCCAGATCAATGCACCCAAACCGAGTGCTGCCATGAACATAAGTGCATCAATCATTGTTCACTCCTAACCGGGCCTCGATAGATGCCAGCAGTTCGCGGGCGTCGAGTAGTGCCTGCTCGCTGCGCGGGTGCGCCGTGCCGCCCAGGGCCGCGTCGGCGTCGGCCTGCACCTGGCACCGAACGACGTGCTGCTGGATCACGCTGCGGGATCGGATGAGGATGCGATGGATGCACTCCTCCTCCTCACAGGCATCCGATACGGCGCGAAGTAACGCTTCGGCCGCTCGTTGTGGGATTTCGAGCTGAACGGATGCCACGATGTCGCGGGCTGTTTGTGCTGGAGTCATGCGTTCACCAGCCATAGAAGATACCCCTTGGACCAGCATCCTGCGAGAAATGCGGCGACGCCAGTACAACCGAAGGCGAAACCGAGCCAGAAATCGTACAGATCAGGCTTGTGCTTCACGGCGCTCATTCGCGGCCCTCCGGGTAGAGGTCTGCGAACACCTCGCGCACCTGGCGGAACAACGCGGAGCCGGCCAGTTCTGGTTCGATGGCATCTGCAATCTGCGCGGCGGTCACGGCATCATCGCCGGCCTCGTTCATCGCGGTCAGGCGCATGCGGTTACGAATGAACTTTGCTTCTGCTCGGGTCAGTCGAATCGTAATCATGTGTGTCTCCTACTTGAGTCTCGTCTGTTCGGCTCTGGGCAACGCACCCATTGCCGCATCAAACGCATTCCAGTTTCCAGTCGCTCGGGCTTCCAAGGCGGCCCGAATGACTGCGCGGTATGTATCGGTCCGGGTTGGCTTCGGACTTGAGAACAAAGTTCCAGGTTCTGTGTAGACATAGATCGCAGCAGGGTTTCCGCTGCGCGTGAGCCGACGCTCGCCTGTGCGTCGGATCCAGCCCTTCGCCTCTAGTTCTGTGAAACGAGGCGATGCGGTCTGGTGGGTCAGGCCCAGATCACGCATCACCTCGTCACAAATGCACCCGTGCCTGCCGGCCGAGCGCACATGATCCAGCACCCGCTGGGCGAGTTCCCCGATGGACGGGGTAATCGCGTCATACGCGATCTTGCTTTCCGTGCGGTACGTCATCGCCGGCGCTCCTTGTGATAGCCGTATGCGGCAAGCGCCGCGCCGATCTTCTGGATTGCGTTCTGGTGCAGACTCCATGCCTGCTCGAGCGTGATCCCAAGTTCGTCAGCGCACTCTTGAAGCGTTCGCACCGGGGCGTGTGGAACCAGCCACATTTCGCCCTCTCTCTTTCGGCCATCGCTGTTCCACCGTTCAGCGATCCGCATGAGCGATCTCCACGGTCAAATTGCCGCACGTGCGCGTGAATGCGTCTATAGCCTCGGCCAAGTTCTCCTCTGCCTCCATTGCAGCGCGTTCTGCAATGGTCTGCGCGCCGTGTAGTTTGCCCTCGAGGATCTGGTCTAGGCGAACGTAGGCCGCGTCGGCCAGAGCCTCTGCCATCACGACCCTGTGGGCGGCCATGAGCTGCGCCGGCAGCATGCCGGCCCGGTCACATACTGCGCGGGCGACCGCATATGGCGACTGGTTTCGTTCGATGTGTTCTGCGACGGTTTCCATGCTTGTCTCCTGTTGGTGGATTGGTTTGTCTTGGAACAGTTGAGTGGAAGAGTTGATTAGGCTCCGCACGTTTGTGCGTATCACTCTGACCTGATCGTGCGGACTCTGTTGTCGGAACGATGTATTACGCGACCACAACCTATCGGTAGTTCTGTACTGCGTCAAGTATAAATATGTCCGAAATGTGTCAGATACCTGTAGACATAGTGTCGATATCAGGTATCGTTACCTGACCGCACCTGCCGGATTGCAGGACAACAAGGAGAGACACATGACGCTTGCGAAGATGTCGGATGACACGATGGCCCTCATCGCCCGCACGGTGGCGAAGGGCTGCAACTCGGACGAGTTGGCCCTGTTCGGCCAGATCTGCCAGCGCACCGGACTGGATCCTTTTGCGCGCCAGATTTACGCCGTCAAGCGGTGGGATAGCCGCGAGAAGCGCGAGGTGATGCAGCCACAGGTCAGCATCGACGGTGCGCGCCTGACGGCCCAGCGTAGCGGCGACTACGCCGGCCAGGCCGGCCCGTTCTGGTGCGGCGATGACGGCGTGTGGAAGGACGTGTGGCTGTCGGCAACGCCGCCGGTGGCGGCCAAGGTCGGCGTGTACCGACGAGGGTTTGCGGAGGCACTGTGGGCGGTAGCCCTGTGGCGCGAGTACGCACAGAAGGGCAAGGAAGGCCAACTGATCGGGATGTGGAGCAAGATGCCGGCACTGATGCTGGCAAAGTGCGCCGAGATGCTGGCGCTCCGCAAGGGGTTCCCGGCCGAACTGTCAGGCCTGTACACGGCCGAGGAGATGGGACAGGCGGATACGGAATTGCCCGTGCCGGTGGCTGCGCCGGCCCCGGCAGCCAAGCCGGCTCCGGCACCCGCGCTGCCTACAGTTGTCGATAACCGTAGCACTATTGCACCGGAACCGTCCCAAACGCAGCAGGATGCCCCAGAATCCATTCCAGCGGCCAAGGCGGCCCGGACACCTAGCAAGGTGTCGAAGCCCGCCGTGGCGGCTCCTGCTGCGCCTAGCGCGGCGGCGTTCACCGAGGTGCTGGCATCACGGCCGGCCAAGGGGTGCGCCTGGCAGGCGGGTGTTCGGGTTGGCAAGGTCGGCGGCGGCAAGCCGACGAAGAACGGCAGCAACCGTTACCCGATCCTGCTGGACGATGGCAATGCAGAGTTCTGGGCCTCCTGCTTCGACGAGACCGTGATGCAGGCAGCGAAGGATGCTGCGGACCAG
>Ga0315904_10013437_pt1 | contig 10249 bp, 10 predicted proteins | sample LakEriMetagenome_6_FD_203529 | JGI IMG/M metagenome (GOLD analysis project Ga0315904, IMG submission 203529) | Freshwater fungal communities from buoy surface, Lake Erie, Ohio, United States - Buoy 12 MA120 | ecosystem: Environmental > Aquatic > Freshwater > Lake | place: USA: Lake Erie, Ohio...
TGATTATATTCAATGGTTTCGCTGGCATCCTTTTGAAGATGAATTGAAGTTACAGCGTTGGAATGATGAGAATTTAGCGGGAAAGGGTTTTATTAATTGGCAAAGTTTTGATCATCCCCAATTGGGAAAGGTGGAAATTGGCGGTTGGGACTTTAAAAATGTCTGGCAAAATGCCCCAGAAAAGTATTTACCGGATTTATGTGAGAAACAATGTCAGTTTACTATTGCCCATGCTTTGATGTCACCTCTTTTAGCTATCTCTCGTCTTGATCTTAAGTCGGAGGGAAATGGCATTTATCATCTGGTTTTACAGTTAGAAAATCAGGGATTTTTACCCACTTATACCAGTAAAAAAGCACTGGAAAGAAAGATAGTTCGTCCCATTCAAGTTAAGTTAAATTTAGGCGATGAGGTGAGTTTAATAGTGGGAAAATTAGAGCAGGAAATCGGTCACTTAGAAGGGCGATCAAATAAAGTATATAGTAGTCTCGCTCACGGTTTAGATTATCGCTGTACGGTGGAATGGGTAATTAAGGGAGTTTCTGGTCAAGAAATCGAGATTATCGCTATAGCTGAAAGAGCCGGAACAGTCAGACAAAAAGTAATTTTATAGAGCTATTTTGTTCGATAAAATTGTTAAATAAGTCTCGTGGGATTCTGTGGGTAAAACTCGCAGTTTTTGGCTGGGAAGATCCGGTTCTAATCCCAAAGCTTCTAAAGGAATTACTCCTAATAAATTGTTTTGACCTCTGGGTAATTCCAAACATTCAAAAGTCCCTTCCCGTCCCGCAATAATCAAGGTGGCATCGCGAAAAATTCTCGCTTTTCCTATGCCTTTAGCCGTAGCCACATCTACTTCTTTTAAAAGCTGTAAACCCAAGCGGGAGATGACTTCCGGCACCAGACAAAGAGTAGTTGCCCCCGTATCCACCAAGACATTTTCTAGGGTAAGAGAGCGAATTTGTTCCGGTGCGATCATACCATCCTCCGCACGAATTTGATCGGCGCGATTGATAACTGTAATGCTGGTGTAGATTTTGCCCATATCTTCTGTAATAACTGCTGGCTCAACCATAAGATTACCCTCAATTCTACCCCTAAATTATACCAGAATAATTGCCAAAAAAATTGTCTAGTAATTTTAATTATTAATCCGGCCATCCGGCATAATTGCATCGCGGAAGTTAACTCCCATCAGATTAGCACTCATTAACTCAGCACCAGTTAGATTAGCATTACTTAAATCAGCACCGGTGAGATTTGCTCTAGCAAAGAAAGCATCGATTAAATCCGCTTCCCTAAGATTAACTCCTGAAAGATTAGCCCTTCTTAAGTCAGCATGATTCATTCTTGCCGCTTGAAAATTAGCTTGACTAAGATTAGCTCGATCGAATTTTATGTGAGTCATAATTGCACTATGGAAATTTGCACCTATTGCTTCCGTATCGCTCATTTTTGACCGCACTAAATTGGCTCCCGCTAGATTTGCTCCCACTAAAGACACCCCGACTAAATTGGCATCAGTGAGTAAAGCACCTTGGAGATTAGCATTAGTTAAATCCGCATTTCTGATGTCAACATTGCACAAATTAGCCTCCTTTAAATTGGCTCCTACTAGATTAGCGCGCACCAGATTAACCCCTCTCATATTAGCCCCTTGCAGGTCGGCGCGATAGAGATTAGCTCCTTGTAAATTAGTGTTACTATTTTTCTTTTCCTGACGCATATTTGTTCCCCGCAAACAAGCACCAGTGAGGTTAGCACTACTTAAATCAGCCCCCCGTAAATCCGCTCCGATCAAGTTAGCATCAAGTAGAATAGCTAGGGTTATATCAGTATCACGAAGATTAGCTCCTTGTAGCTGCGCTCCGTGTAAATTGGCACTGCGTAAATCTGCCCCATTTAAGTCAGCTTGGTTGAGACTAGCACCGCTTAAATTAGCCGCCACGAGATTAGCTTGAGCGAGATTAGCCCGGTTAAGATAGGTAAAGAGAAGATTGGCTCCGTGCAGATCTGCTCCATTTAAAACAATGCCAATCAAGTCAGCGCCAACTAAATTAACTCCGGGTAATTTTAAGCCACCAAATTGAGTTTCTCCATCGGCATAACGTGCAATTAGTTCGGTGGGTTTCATAGGTAGAATATTCAGAGAAATTGGGGTAAAAAATTAAAAAAATTTTTGCAAAGCTTGCACCAGAATACCAGCGGTTTGAACGTTAGCATCCCTATCCATTTGGGTTTGAGCAATATGGTATAGTTGAATTTCGATATCCTTGAGAGATTTCCCACTTTCGATCAGTTTTTGTAGTAAATCTTCTAGGGTATAACTTCGCAGGGTTAACCAATCTTGACTGTTCTGATCCCAAGGATAAAATAGGAGCGAGAAAATTAATATTTTGGCTCGTAAAGGATTAGCATAACGCAAAATTTCTAAACGAATTTCAAAGGGGTCATAGTCAGAAATTTGTGGGTAATTACTGGGGTTATTGTTTAAGAAAGCTGGCTCGGCAAAGGGCAATTCCATTCTCGAAGAGGCAAAATCCACAGGTTTACTTCTAGAGGAAGAGAAAGATGAAGTTTTAGCCGAAGAATCACAATCATCATTTAGATGAACCATTTGATCATTAAAGATTTGACTTTTTGACTCATTATCCTCTTCTTTGTAATCGTTATTAGTATCGTAGAGAGGCTCTAGCTGGGTAAGAATAATCTCAGCTAGGGACAGGTATAGAGCTTTTTTATTAATATTTTCGGCAACTTGGTTGAGAGTTTCTCGCAAGCTTAAGAAATTAGGATTGTTTTGCCTCAGTTCTAAAATAATATTTTTTAAGCCATAATTATTAATCACCGATAGATCATTTTCCCAACGATTTTTACAGGCGGCAAACATTAATTTTTGCATTCTCTCCGTCTCTAGATGATTTCCTAGGCTATTAACCACCTGTCTTAGGGAATTATCTTCCCCGTTGTTGACAGCATTATTAACGGCGGTAAATCTAGGGTTAACTGCTGGTTCTAATGGTGATAATTGGGTGTCATAGGCGGCAGCAATATTACTATATAATTTACTGATTTGCTCAATAATAACCGTGGCTACTCCCGCATAAACTTCAGGACGATTTAGGCTTTTAACTAACTTATAAACAGAAAAAGTTAATTGTTCCTTACTGGTTTTGAGTTGCACTAACTCCTTCACCAAGTCTTCCATCGCCACACCGTCTAAAGTATTAGGATCATTTTCCCAATATTTTTTACAGATATAAAAGATTAATTTTTTGATCCGTAATTTTTCTTCGTGGCTGTCGAGATAGCGAACTACCTGATTAAAAACGTCACTGGATAATTGCATAGTAACCTCTGATCCGAGAAAGTCGCCCACCCTCGCACACCTCTACTATGAGGTTATGCTATTGGTCTCTCGCAAGTTAGTTTACCGGAATATATAAGTTATTCCAGCTCTTCTGGCGCTTGAAAATATCCTAACCTAAAAGCGTGCAGCTATTGAGTTCGGTTTGCTACATTTGGTCCCTAAAATTAGCAAAAGATTATTTTTTCGCCTTTCTCGTTTTTAGTACAAATGTTCGAGCAAAATCGGAGTAAAGTCTTTAAGTTTAGGCGATCGATGCCCGATAGGGTTAGAGTAATCAGGGAGAAACTGATTTATCGAGAGGCCATATCATCCTATGCTAGAACTCTATCAATTTGAACTATCTGCCTATTGCGAGAAAGTCCGTCTCATCCTTGACTATAAAGGACTTGCCTATAAAAAAAGGGACGTGGTGCCGGGGGTGGGACAATTAGAATTATTCCGTCTTTCTGGACAGCGACAGGTTCCCGTCCTCAAGGATGGTGATACCTATATTGCCGACTCGACGGAGATTGCTTTTTATCTCGATCGCAAGTATCCTGAAAAACCAATTATCCCTACAGATCCCCTCCAACGGGGTCAATGTTTATTAATCGAAGAATGGGCCGATGAATCCCTGGGATTAAAAGGAAGAACCGCTTTTCTCGGCGCTTTTGCCCAAAATCAAAACTTTCGTACCGCTTTTTTACCCCGGGAAACTCCCGATTTTATGCGCTTGTTACTGGGTTCCATGCCGGGGGAATTAATTGATATTTTGGGGGCGGGTGTAGGTCTGGGAAAAGATGCTATCAATACAGCGAAAAAGGGGCTACAACAGGACTTAGAGGCTTTAAACCTCATTTTAGCCAATCGTCCCTATTTAGTCGGGGATCAGCCCACTTTAGCCGATTTAGCCGTGGCGGGATTGAGTGTACTGCTTCAGTTTCCCCAGGGTTCCTATCTCAACTTACCCAGGGAATTGCAAGGCAAGGGGATTCCGGGGTTAGCCGATAATAGCGCCTACGAGGGCTTTTTTGCTTGGCGCGACCGTCTTTATAGTCAATACCGTCAAACTATCACCCCGGGGAGTTCCACCCCTCCTATAGATTCCCCCACCTCCATCCAGATCGAATAGCAGAGCTTGACTAGGCTGGTAGGGTGTAGGGTGTAGGGTGTAGGGTGTAGGGTGTAGGGTGTAGGGTGTAGGGTGTAGGGTGTAGGGTGTAGGGTGTAGGGAGATTAAATAAAAGCAATCTACTGATCACTGATTACTGATCACTGATTACTGATCACTGATTACTGATCACTGTTAAGATTCGCGTAAAACGTAGCCGACACCGCGCACGGTATGAATGAGGCGTTTTTGACCACCAGCCTCCATCTTCAGGCGTAAATAGCGAATATATACCTCAATAACGTTTGATTCTCCTCTAAATTCGTCTCCCCAGACATTCTCGAGAATTTGATCCCTTGATAATACTTCTTTCGGGTGAATCATCAGGTAGCGCAGCAGTTCAAATTCCTTCATCGTCAACTCAATATTTTTGTTTTTATAGGAGAGACGACGAGTGACTAAATCTAATACTAAGTCACCGAAGCGCAATTGTTCGGGGATAGTTTCCAGAGGTTGCAGGTAAAAACGGATTAATTTGAGAAAAGATTGCGAATTATAGGGTTTGAGAAAATAATCGTCGGCTCCCGCTTCCAAACAGGCGAGACGTTCTTCTAGGGTTTCTTGAGATACTAATAAAATAATATAAACGCGACTTCCCTGGGAACGTAAACGACGACAAAAAGTCACACCCGCTTCCCCCGCCAGGAAACGATCGAGTATAATCATCGCTGGCTGCCAACTTTCCACTTCTGGGAAAGCGATATCAATGCTAGGCACAATCAGGGGACGATAACCTGCTTCTTGCAAGTCCGCACTAGCTAATTTAGCGATATTCTCCTCAATTCCCACCAAGAGAATCGAAGAACTCAGAACTGGTGTACTCATTAGTCGGCAGCGGTAAAGAAATAGGGAAGATGGGGAGGGGACTAGCCAATTATACTTAATTGATTCTCGCCTAACCGATTTTAGATAAAAAAGTTAAGGCTGTGGTGCGTTGGACAAAATCACCATTGACAGACCAACCAATCACTCGATCGGGGGACGACCAGAGGCTAAGATGATCTACAGGGGGATCCGCATAAAAATTTTCTCCACCGCTACCCAATAAACAGGAACTCCAATGGGTAAAATAATCGTGACTAAGGCGATAAATGGGAAAATTACCGATTAATGGCACTCCCCAACCATCCAGAGCAATTAAAGCTCGAATTTTCACCCCTTGAGCTTGCCAATAATAGGCTAAAGCGATCGCATTTACCACCCCCGCACTAAACCCAATCAAGGTTAGGTCTTCTCCCGGTGAAAAAGCTTCATTTAAGCAAGAAAAAGGAGAAATAATAATATAGGGACGTAATTTGACCGATTTACTCCCCAGATGTCCTAAAAAATCCTCGGTCAATCTAGAATCATGAAAACCAGGACAAATCACTAAGGTCATAAAATTAAGTAAAAAGCAATGAGGAGTCAGTTATCAGTTATCAGTCATCAGTCATCAGTCATCAGTCATCAGTTTTTTCTCCCTGCTCCCCTGCTCACCTACTCCGTCTCCCCACTTCATAATTCATAATTCATAATTCCCTCTCCCCGCTCCCCACTTCATAATTCATAATTCATAATTCCCACTTCCCCTAATCTTGCCACCTATGACCGTAGAATCCAGCTTAGAACAATTAAAAAGAGCTTCATCAGGACGATTACCCAGCAGTTACGGGGTCTATTTTAAGAATACCCTGGTGGCTCTCTGTCATGCTCTTGAAGATCATATCTTGCAAACTAGCAGCCCAGACAGTACAAATAAACCACTGGTCTTAGTCACCTTTCAACAGGGTAAATGGTATTTACAGGAAGCAGAGCGCTATTTAGATATCGCTCGCTCTTCTCGTCATATTGCGATCGCTGCCGTGGCCGATAGTGGTTTTTCTGAGCATAAAACCGGCAGTTTAGAGAATGTTTCGCTAGTGAACTTAGATAATAGCGATAGTTTGGTTAATGAGTGGAATTTAATCATTCTTTCCCCCGATTACGCCTCCATGGTACTCTGTCATGAGTTATCCCCGGAAGAATACTGGTCCGATAGTCAACCCCAAATAGACACGGAGCGAAAATTCTACGGTTTATGGACATTCGATCGCGATTTAGTCGAAAAAGCCGCTAGGATCTTAATTGAGCGTCTGCATCCCTATAATCCCAGTCTAGCGGCCGATTTAAGCAGACAACAGCAGGAAATTAGTCAAAATATTAATCCCATTCCCACGGATTTAACCGGAGTAGTCTCTCGCATTGTCACCTATCTGCAAACCAGTCAACAGCAGTTAGTCACCGTCAGCAGACAAACGCGAGAATTAAGCGACTTAGAAGGACAAGCATCCCGTTTAAATAAAAATTTAGCCGCTAATAAACTGCAAGCTTTTCTAAGAATGGCTCAAAAAGTCGATGAAAGAGATATTGATAATCCCCTTGCTTCTCTACAGGTGGCCGCTTTAGCGGAAATGTTGGGACAATTGCTCGATTTACCCACCCTGAGATTGCGACGCTTACGATTAGCCGGTTTATTATACCGCATCGGTCTAGCGGAGGCTCCGATCGAAGTTTTTAGACAGCGTGCCAGTCAGTTAGAGGGAGCAAATGCGTTATTTTGGCGGGATCGATCGGTGTTAGGCGCACAATTACTCGCTACTATGCCCGAATTAGCTCCAATTCAACAGATTATTTACCATGAGTTTGAATACTGGGATGGTAGCGGGGTTCCCAACGGTTTAAAAGGGGAAGAAATCAGCCTAGAGTCGAGAATTTTAGGATTATCAGCCTATTTTCAGGAATTAACTCAACCGCGAGGCGACCGACTAGCTCTAGATTTAGGAGAGGCCCTAGAACGCTGTCAAAATTATAGCGGGATTCGTTTTGATCCCGCTTTGGTAGAAAAATTAAGTTCGGTAATTCGTCTGTGCGAAATGGGATGGATGCAATTACCCGATCGCCCTAGTCAAGTCCCCGCCGTCTGGTTAGAATCAGTTTAGGACTAGACTCCGATTAAACTCTGCATGGCACGTCCCATATTAGCCGGTTTAAAAGCTGCCATGGCCGCGGTCGGTTCATAGCCGCAATGTACCATACAATCGGCACATTGAGGATTGCCACTGGCCCGACCGTAGTTATCCCAATTGGTTTCTGCTAAAAGTTCCCGAAAGCTTTTGTAATGACCTTCGTTGAGCAGATAACAGGGTTTTTGCCATCCTAAAAGACTATAGCTGGGACTACCCCAAGGGGTGCATTCATAGTCCTGTTCACCGATGAGAAAATCGAGAAAGAGAGGATTATGGTTAAAATTCCACTTTTTCTGGCGTGATTTCCAGGGTGAGAGAATTTCTCGGAATAAAGCTCTGGTTTGCTCCCGTTTCAAGAAACTATCTTGATCCGGGGCCCACTCATAACTATAACCCGGGGAAATCATCATACCATCGATGCCCAAAGTAGCGAGAAAATCGAAAAATTCCTGCATTTCTCGCGGATCTGTGCCTTCAAAAACCGTGGTATTAGTAGTAACCCGAAAACCTCTCGCTTTCGCCGCTTTAATCCCTTTTACTGCCTTATCGAATACTCCCTCTCGATCCACACAGCGATCGTGATGTTCTTTGAGACCATCCAGATGGACACTAAAGGTAAGATAGGGTGAAGGAGTAAATTTATCTAGGCTTTTCTCCAATAACAGAGCATTGGTACAGAGATAGACGAATTTTTTTCTGTCCACTAACCCCTTGACAATTTCATCGATTTGTGGGTGTAAAAGCGGCTCACCCCCGGGGATGGAAACCACGGGAACCCCGCATTCTTCCACCGCTGCGAAACATTCTGCTGGGGTAAGATGATTGCGGAGGATTTCTGGGGGATGTTGAATCTTGCCGCAGCCAGTACAGGCTAAATTACAGCGAAATAGGGGTTCTAGCATTAAAACTAAGGGAAAACGCTTTTTTCCTGCTAGACGCTGTTTCAAGATATAGGAAGCAACCACTAAAGCTTGTTGTAGTTGGACAGCCATTTGCTCACACCAATAGGATTCTAAGTCATTATAGACTGTTAACAGGACATCAAGGCATAGAAGCCTAGAAAATGGCAAAATAAATAAAAGCTGAGGGCTTTTCTGGCTGTTTACTTGATTATCACCTTGATCTAGCTGATGGCTTCAAGACTACTGACTTGAAGGTGGGAAGTGGGAAGTGGGGAGAATAAATAAAAAAGTCTCCTATCTCCTGACTCCTAACCTTAACGACAATTTTTGATTTTTACCAGAGGTCTATTATGGGTTCTTTAGGCGATCGCTTCAAGAAATTTGCGGGTAGAACTCGCTATGTGGTCTGTCGCTTATTTTTGCATCTCTACGGCCAAGAAATCGCACCGCTGATCGGTATTCTTAATCGTACCGGCCGGGAGGCGATCGATTCCGAAGGCGATTTAGAGGTCATGGGAGAGGGTTTAGTAGAAATTTGTCAAAATCTGCTGCAGATGAACCTCTATTGGTTTTCTATAGCTAATGAGGGCGATATTTTTTGGAGTGAGGGGGAAGCGGGAGACTACGTTAACGAACTGTTTACCGATTCCGCGGCCAGATACCTAAGTGAATCGGTGTCTGGGGAAGTGGGGGAAAACGAACCCTTAACTTTACCCGTCACCGATAACTTAGTTGTTATGATCACAATAGCCTTCGAGGGTGAGAGTGCTGCTTTAGAAACTAGCCTAGCCGATCGAGAAGCCCTGGAAGATGGTTTAAAATCAATAATTAACCTTCACTACCAAGGTCGGCTGCGTGCGATTCAGGTACATTTTTCTCCTGCTCAATTGGGAGATGAATTGACCAATGAGCAACTATTACTCAATTTCCCCGAATTGCTGCCTTTATAGTCTTAATTTTGCCCTTATGCTGCGCCAAGTAACGACAATCTTTTTAATTCTTACCCTTTGTTGCACAACGGTGGCCTGTGGTTCCTCGTCAAATCAAACTCAGTCACCGTCAGCTAGTAACAGTAGTGTAAGACGAGAATCCAATCAGGTTAGTAGCGGTCGCTACGAGGTGCAACAAGCTACCTACGATGACGGAGATGGCACTTATACCTTAATGCTGTTAAACACCCCTGGGGGGACTTCTCCCCTCTTTCGCACCACTAACCTGCAAATGGCTAGATTAACCGAGGAGGACATTGCTAAAGGGGAAAAAACCGCAGTAGAAATCAACGGTGATCAGGCTACCCTGTACATGACCGAAGATTTTAAAATTGAGTATGTCCATAATGTCACGGAAGTGCGGAACAATCCCCAAACCGGACAACAGGAAACCGTAGTGATTCGACAAGAATCGAGTTTTTGGAGTCCTTTTTTCGGTGCTGTTGCTGGTCAAGCTTTGGGTAGTTTGCTCTTTCGTCCTCAATACTACGTTCCTCCCCTCTATACTCCGGGAGGTGTGATGACTGGTTTTGGTGGTTACGGTTCCACCTATAATCAGGCAGTGGATCAATACCGGACTAAACATAATAGTCCACCTCCGGCAGTCAAAAACCGGCAAACTCTCCGTTCTACTGGCAATTTACGTCGTTATCCTAGCAATACTACCTCTAGTCCCAATCGCAGCACCACCACCACCACAAAACCCAGTGGTTCTGGTTATGGTTCCAGTACCCTGAAGAATTCGGGTAAATCTGATAATGTCAAACGTTCTCCTAGTTTCGGTTCCTCTGGTTCCCGTCGTACCCCTAGTCGCAGTGGTTTCGGCAGCAGCAGACGCGGCCGACGTTAGGAGG
>Ga0315904_10013438_pt1 | contig 10249 bp, 6 predicted proteins | sample LakEriMetagenome_6_FD_203529 | JGI IMG/M metagenome (GOLD analysis project Ga0315904, IMG submission 203529) | Freshwater fungal communities from buoy surface, Lake Erie, Ohio, United States - Buoy 12 MA120 | ecosystem: Environmental > Aquatic > Freshwater > Lake | place: USA: Lake Erie, Ohio...
GGCGCGACGTGGTAGTCCTCGAGGTAGACCTCGATGAAGGTCTTCCAGTTGTACGCGCACTCGTGGATCTCGACGTGGTCGAGCAGGTAGCCCTCGAAATTCAGGGTGTCGGCCATGCCCAGCCCGGCCAGATCGGCGGCGATGTCGCGCGGCCCCTCGAACAGCAGGCCGCGCCAATCGGTGAGCGGCGTGCGCGGCAGGTTCAGGCAGGGCTGCTGTTCGAAGTGGGGCGCGCCCAGCAGGCGCCCGCTCAGGTCGTAGGTCCAGCGGTGCAGCGGACAGACGATGGATTCGGTGCTGCCGCGCCCCTGCAGCATGATGGCCTGACGGTGGCGGCAGACGTTCGAGACGAGTTCGATGCCGCCGGGGCCGTGAACCAGCGCGCGTCCGTCGCCCTCGGCCGGCAGCGTGTGGTAATTGCCGGGCTCGGGCACCATCAGGCGGTGCCCGACGTAGCCCGGGCCGCGACGAAACAGCCGCTCGAGTTCGAGCTCGTACAGCGCGGGGTCGAAGTAGGCCGAGACCGGCAGTTGCGTGCGCGCCGGCGACAGCAGCCTCTGGCGCCCAAGATCCGACATGTCAGCATCCTCCGGGCAGGCGGACAGGGCGGCCCGAGACCGCGGCGGGCTCGGCCGAAAGCGGTCGGCGCGGTGCGCGCCGTGACCCCCGTCCCCTCGAAGAGGGCGGAAGGATACCCGAAACGGGGTGGGGGGTCACGCTGTCAAGCCCGGCCGGATCGTTCCCTGACGTTCGGGCTTCGGCGTGCGCGCCCCAGCCGCAGTACACTCTGCTTCCGCCACGGCGTCCTGCCGGGCGGATTGACACCGTTTGCGGACAACCCCGATGGACGAAACCCCTGCGGCCGCAGGGCCGGCCGCCGCGTCGCGGGCCGACGATCAGGCGGCTACCCCGACGAGCTTCGAGCAGGCCATGGCCGAGCTCGAGGACATCGTTCGGCGCATGGAGGGCGGCGAGCTCAGCCTCGAGGCGGCGCTGGGCGCCTACCGTCGCGGCGCGACCCTGGTCGCTTACTGCCGGCAGTCGCTGGCCGCGGTGCAGGAGCAGGTGAGGGTGCTCGAGGGCGATCTGCTGCGCCCCTTCGAGACCGACGGCTCGGGCGGGCCGCAGGCCACGCCATGACGGCCGCCGCCCGCGGTCCGGCCCCTGCCGAGGCCGAAACCTTCGCACTCTGGACAGCCCGCCGCTGCGAGCAGGTCGAGCGCGCGCTCGAGGCGCTGCTGCCGGCCCTCGCCGAGCCCCCGGCGCGGCTGCACGAGGCGATGCGCTACGCGACGCTGGGCGGTGGCAAGCGGGTGCGTCCGCTGCTCGTCTATGCGGCGGGCGAGCTCGTCGGCGCGCCCGATGCCGCCCTCGATGCGGCCGCCTGCGCGGTCGAATGCATCCACGCCTATTCGCTGGTGCACGACGACCTGCCCTGCATGGACAACGACGTGCTGCGCCGCGGGCGGCCGACGGTGCACGTGGCCTACGGCGAAGCCACCGCGATGCTCGTCGGCGACGCGCTGCAGGCGCTGGCCTTCGATGCCGTCGCCCGGACGCATGCCCACGGTGTGCCGGCGGCCTCGGTGGTGGCCATGACCGCGCTGCTCGCCCGGGCTGCCGGCTCCCTGGGCATGGCCGGCGGTCAGGCGATCGATCTCGATGCGGTCGGCAGGCGGCTGCCGGCGCAGGCCCTGCAGGACATGCATCAGCGCAAGACCGGCGCGTTGCTGGCTGCCGCGATCGGCCTGGGCGCGGCCTGCGGCCTGGTCGCACCGGCCGATCGGGCCTGGCTCGACCGCTACGGTGCGGCGATCGGCCTCGCCTTCCAGGTCGTCGACGACATCCTCGATGTCGTCGGCGATGCCGCGGCCCTGGGCAAGACCGCCGGCAAGGACGCCGACGACGGCAAGCCCACCTACGTCTCAACCCTCGGCCTGGACGCTTCGCGCCGGCTTGCCGACGACCTCCTCGGCGAGGCCCGCGCCGCCGTCGCGGCGCTCGGCCCCGGCGCCCGGCGCCTGGGCGACATCGCCGAACTCATCGTGACGAGGCACTCTTGACCCAAGGAAAATTCCCCCTGCTCGAGCGCATCGCCACCCCGCGCGACCTGCGCGCCCTCGATCGCGGACAGCTGCGCGTGCTCGCCGACGAGCTGCGCTCGTTCCTGCTCGAGTCGGTGGCGCGCACCGGCGGCCACCTGTCGTCCAATCTCGGTACCGTCGAGCTCGCGATCGCGCTGCACTATGTGTTCGACACCCCGCGCGACCGGCTGGTCTGGGATGTCGGCCACCAGAGCTATCCGCACAAGGTGCTCACCGGCCGGCGCGATCAGCTCGCCAGCATCCGCCAGTTCGGCGGCATCTCCGGGTTTCCCCGACGCGTCGAGTCCGAGTACGACACCTTCGGCACCGCGCACTCGTCGACCTCGATCTCGGCCGTCCTGGGCATGGCGGTGGCCTCGCGCAACCGCGGCGAGAACCAGGGCCCGGGCCGCCGCCGGCATGTTGCCGTGATCGGCGACGGCGCGATGTCGGCGGGCATGGCCTTCGAGGCGATGAACAACGCCGGCGTCACCCCCGACATCGACATGCTGGTCGTGCTCAACGACAACGACATGTCGATCTCGCCGCCGGTGGGCGCGCTCAACCGCTATCTGGCCAGGCTGATGTCGGGCCAGTTCTACGCCAAGGCGCGCGACGTCGGTCGCGCGGTGCTGGCCAAGGTGCCCACGATGTTCGAGCTCGCCCGGCGCTTCGAGGAGCACGCCAAGGGCATGGTGGTTCCGGGCACGATGTTCGAGGAGTTCGGCTTCAACTACGTCGGACCCATCGACGGCCACGACCTCGACTCCCTGATTCCCACGCTGTCCAATCTGCGCGAGCTGCGCGGCGCGCAGTTCCTGCACATCGTCACGCGCAAGGGCCAGGGCTACAAGCTGGCCGAAGCCGATCCGGTGCTCTACCACGGCCCCGGCCGCTTCGACCCGGCGCAGGGTATCCAGAAGCCGGCCGCCGCGCCACGGCCCACGTTCACGCAGATCTTCTCCGACTGGATCTGCGACATGGGCGCCGCCGACGACCGGCTGATGGCGATCACGCCGGCGATGCGCGAGGGCTCGGGCCTGGTCGAATTCGAGAAGCGCTTCCCCGAGCGCTACTTCGACGTCGGCATCGCCGAGCAGCACGCGGTCACCTTCGCGGCCGGTCTGGCCTGCGAGGGCTTCAAGCCGGTGGTGGCGATCTACAGCACCTTCCTGCAGCGCGGCTACGACCAGCTGATCCACGACGTGGCGCTGCAGAACCTGCCGGTGATGTTTGCCCTCGATCGCGCCGGCCTGGTCGGCGCCGATGGCGCCACGCACGCCGGCGCGTTCGACCTCGCCTACCTGCGCTGCATCCCCAACATGGTCGTGATCGCGCCGGCCGACGAAAACGAATGCCGCCAGGCGCTGGTCGCCGCGTTCCGTCACGACGGGCCCAGCGCGGTGCGCTATCCGCGCGGCGCCGGCCCTGGCGTCGCTGTCGAGCCCGGGCTCATCGCCCTGCCGTTCGGCAAGGCCCAGCTGCGCCGGCGCGGCCGCCGGATCGCGGTGCTCGCCTTCGGCACGCTGCTCGCGCCGGCGCTGGCCGCCGGCGAGGCGCTCGACGCCACCGTGGTCAACATGCGCTGGGTCAAGCCGGTCGATCTCGACATGCTGCGCGAGCTCGCCGCGGGCCATGAGGCCTTCGTCACCGTCGAGGAGCACGTGGTGAGTGGCGGCGCGGGCTCTGCCGTGGCCGAAGCGCTGGCCGGCCTCGGTCTGGCCGTGCCGATGCTCCACCTCGGGCTGCCCGACCGCTTCGTCGATCACGGCGAGCAGGCCCAGCTGCTGCGTCTCGAGGGGCTCGACGCCGCCGGCATCGAGCGCTCGATCCGGGCCCGTTACCCCCACCTCTTGCCGGCCGAGGCCACCGCGCCGGCCGGAGCGGCCTGATAATCGACCGTTCGGCACGGCGCCCGTCTTCGCGTCGGCCCCGAACCTTCCCCCTGCACCTGGAGTCCTCATGAACGCACGCGAAGCCGGACTGCCACCCGCCGGGCCCATGCCCGATGTCCAGGGCAGCCACGACGCCCGCCAGCTGGCCATCCAGCGCGTGGGCATCCGGCGCGTCCGCTACCCGCTGCGCTGGCGTACCGCCGACGGCGGCGTGCAGCCGGCCGTCGGCGAGTTCGCCCTGTACGTTGCCCTGCCCGCCGACCAGAAGGGCACCCACATGTCGCGTTTCGTGGCCCTGCTCGAGGAGGTCGCGCAGCCGCAGGCCGAGCCGCTCGACGTCGCCGGCGTCACCGCGCTGCATGCCCGCATGCTCGCGCTGCTCGAGGCCGACAGCGGGCGTTTCGAGATGACCTTCCCGCTGTTCGTGCGCAAGACCGCGCCGGTCTCGGGCGTGCAGAGCCTGCTCGACTACGAGGTCACGATGGTGGTCGATGGCGGGGCGGTCGCGCCGCAGGTCACCCTCGGCGTGCTCGTGCCCGTCAAGAGCCTGTGCCCCTGCTCCAAGACCATCTCCGATTACGGCGCCCACAACCAGCGCTCGCACCTGACGCTGTCGGTGCGCACCCGCGAGCCGGTGGCGCCCGAGGCCCTGATCCGCATCGCCGAGGAAGAGGCATCCAGCGAGATCTATGGGCTGCTCAAGCGGGTCGACGAGAAGTACGTCACCGAGCGCGCCTACGACAACCCCAAGTTCGTCGAGGATCTGGTGCGCGATGTCGCCGGCCGCCTGCGCGATCACCCCGCCGTGACCGACTACCTCGCCGAGGCCGAGAACTTCGAGTCCATCCACAACCACTCGGCCTACGCCCGGATCGCCTCCGCCGGCTTCTGAGCGGCGGGGCGTCTGCCCCCGCGAGCGCATCCCTGCTCGCGCCCGGGCGGGCGGCGGCGCCGCCCGTCGGTCGCCATCGGCCGGTCAAGCCCGGAAATGGCCGGATCGCCCGCCCGTCCTCCACGAACCACCGGCTGGGCCGTGGGGCGATCATCGCCGCTCCCGTCCCTTACGGAGCGCCCGATGCGCCGCCCTGATTCCGGTCTGCCCCTGGCAGGCAGCCCCAGCAACGCCCCCGGGCGTGGCGCCGGTCCGGCGAGCGCGGCGCTCGCCTGTCTCGATGGCCTCACCGGCGAGCCCGGCGGGCTGCCGTTTCGCGAGCACCTCGCGCAGGCGTTGCGCCGGGCCGCCCGCGAGGGCTCGCAGCTGGCGGTGGTTGCACTGGAAGTGGTGGCCGTCGAGCCGACCGCATCGGAACTGGCCAGCGCCGAGCGCGCCGCGCTCGCTCGCGAGGTGTCGCAGCGTATCGGGCGCGCGCTGCGTGCCGCCGACACCGCAGCGCGGGCGCCGGCCATCGCGGGCGACGGCGACGATCCGGCGGCCCCGTCGGTTGCCCGGTTCGCGATCCTGCTCGCCGGCATCGGCGAGCCGCAGGATGTCGCCCGGGTCTGTCAGCGCATCGACGAGTTGCTGCGCGAGCCGGTGCGTGCCGGTCGGCTGTCGCTGCGGGTCGCAGCGCGCGCCGGGGTCGCGATCTACCCCTGGGACTGCCGCGATGCCGGCGAGCTGCTGCTGGGCGCCGACGAGGCCCTGGAGCGGGCCGCGCCACAGGCGCCGGCACTGCGCTTCCTCAGCCGCTCGCTCGACGCGCTCGCCGCCGACCGTCTTGCCCTCGAGCGCGACCTGCGCCGCGCGCTGGACGACGAAGGCTTCGTGCTGGCCTGGCAGCCCCGCGTCGACGGCGAGTCGCGCCGGCTGATCGGCGCCGAGGCGCTGCTGCGCTGGCGCCCGCCGGGGGGCGAGCTCGTGGCGCCGGGCGGATTCCTCGATGCTGCCGAGCAGTCGCGCCTGATCGTGCCGATCGGCGACTGGACGATACGCGCGGCCTGCCGTCAGGCACGGGCCTGGCGCGCCGCCGGCATGCCGGCGCTGCCGGTGGCGGTGAACGTATCGGCCAGCCAGTTTCGTGGCTGCGGTTTCGTGGCGGCGGTGGCGCACGCGCTGGCCGACGCCGACATCGCGCCCGACGAGCTCGAACTCGAGCTCACCGAGGCGGTCGTCGCCGGCGATCCGGCCACCACCCTGGCCTTGGCCAGGGCGCTGAAGGACCTGGGCGTGCGCCTGTGGGTCGATGCGTTCGGCTCGGGGCTCAGTTCGTTTGCCCGCCTGGCCGAGCTGCCGATCGACGGCCTGCGCATCGACCGCGGTCTGGTGGCCGAACTCGGCCGCCGGCCGCGGGCGCAGTCCGTTGTCGGCGGGATCGTCGATTTTGCCCACCGGCTCGGTCTGGCCGTGGGCGCCGTCGGCGTCGAGACCGAGGCGCAGCGCGCGGCGCTGCTCGGTCTGGGCTGCAGCCAGATGCAGGGCATGCTGTTCGCCCGACCGGCGTCGCCGGCCGCGCTCGAGCGCTGGTGGCGAGGGGCCGCGCACGACAACGGGCAGCGGGTTGCGGCGTCGGTGCTGATCGAAGGACCTGAAACCCGCCAGTAGGCGGATCGCCGGAGGCGACGACCACTCCTATCGCAGCGCGCCGGGGCCCGGCGCGCCGGGCGGCTTCAGGCCGCCGGCAGCCGGGCGATGTGACGGTCGATGCGCGCCTGCAGCTCGCGCATCGATGCCACCGTGGCGCGGGCGTCCTCGACCGTGCCTTCGCGCCGCAGCGCTTCGAGCGCGCGGCACATGCGCGCGATGCCCAGCGCGCCGACGGCGGCCGCGGCCGACTTGCTGCGATGGCCCAGCGCGGCCACGGCCTCGAGATCGCCACGCGCGATCGCCTGATCGAGCTCGCCGTAGGTCTGCGCCATCGAGTCGACGAACATCCGCCCGGCGCGCAGGACCACGTCGCGACGGCCACCGAGCGCCCGGGCGAGCACCGAAAGATCGATCAGCTCGGGGTCGCCGGCGAGGTCGGCGTTGTCGGTGAGTGGCGCAGCCGCTGCAGCCTGCTCGGCAGGCTGTCCGCCACCGGGCGCGCGCGCGCCCTCGGCGGGCGGCGGCATCCATCGGGCTACCGTCGCGTAGAGCTGCTGGGCCATCACAGGCTTGGTCAGGAAGTCGTTCATTCCGGCCTGCACGCAGCGCAGCCTGTCCTCCTCGCGCGCGTTGGCCGTCATGGCGATGACGGGCAGGCGCGCGGTCGCCGGCCGTTGGCGGATCTCGCGCGTGGCCTGCAGTCCGTCCATCACCGGCATCTGGATGTCCATCAGCACGCAGTCGACGGGTTCCTCGGCGAGCCGCTGCAGCGCCTCGTCGCCGTCGCCGGCCACCGAGACCCGGGCGCCGATGTGCAGCAGCAGCTCGGTGGCGACCTGCTGGTTGACGAGGTTGTCGTCGACCACCAGCACGTGGCGCTCCTGGATCCGGGCGCGCTGCGCATCGGTCGGTTCGGCCATCCAGCCCGCGGCGCTGGTGGGAGCGCCGCGTTCGACGCCGAACGACGGCACGGCGCCTGCCGCCTCCGGGTTGCTCCAGGCCAGCCTCACGGTCAGCCAGAAGCGGCTGCCTCCGCCCAGCCGGCTTTCGACGCCGACCTGCCCACCCATCAGATCGGCCAGCTGGCGGCAGATCGCAAGGCCCAGACCGGTGCCGCCGAAGCGCCGGGTGGTCGAGGCGTCGACCTGCTGAAAGGGCTGGAACAGCGTGGCCATCTGGGCCTCGGTCATGCCGATGCCGGGATCGATGACCTCCAGGAGCACGTCGGTGCCCTGCTCGTCGGCGGCATCGCTGCGCGCGCGCACCGTGATGGCGCCGCGCGCCGAGAACTTGATCGCGTTGCCGACGAAGTTCAGCAGCACCTGGCCGATGCGCAGCGGATCACCGCGCACCGGCCGCTCGAGTGCCGCGTCGACGTCGATTGACAGTGCGAGGCCCTTGCGTTCGGCGCTGTCGGTGAGCTGACTCGCGACGGATGCCACGACGCCGCCCAGGCTGAAGTCGGTCAGTTCGAGCTCGACCTTGCCGGCCTCGAGCTTGGAGAAGTCGAGGATGTCGCTGACGATGCCCATCAGGTGCTGGCCCGACTGCCCGATCTTGTCGAGGTAGTCGCGCAGCTTCGGGTTGGGGTTGCTGCGCTGCGCGAGGTAGGTGAGCCCGATGATGCTGTTCATGGGCGTGCGGATCTCGTGGCTCATGTTCGACAGGAACGCGCTCTTGGCCCGGTTGGCCGCGTCGGCCTGGCTGCGGGCCTGCTCGAGTTCGCGGGTGCGCTCGAGGATCCGGCTTTCGAGACTGGCATTGAGGTCGGCGAGCTCGCGCTCGGCTACCCGTCGGGCCGTGACGTCGCGAAACCCGTAGACCCAGCCGGCGCCGCGTCCGGATGCCTCGAGCAGCGAGCGATGGATCTCGAAGATGCGGCCGTCGGCGAGCTCGAGCACGCCGTCTTCGTCGCTTCGCGCCGCGTCGGCATCGCCGGCCGGATGATTGCCGGGTATCGAGCCCGCGCGCACCGCGGCCTGCATCCGCGCGAACACCGAACTGGCGTCATCGCCTGCCTGCACCGGGGGCAGTTGCCACATCTGGACGAGGTGCTGGTTGACCGCCAGCACCCGGGTGCCGGGATCGATGACGAGGATGCCATCGGCCGTGGCCTCGAGCGTGGCCGCGAGAACCGCGCTGGAGCGCGCGAGAGCGAGGTGGGTGCGCACGCGGCTGCGCACCACCGCCGGGCTGATCGGCTTGGCGATGAAGTCGACGGCGCCCGCGTCGAGCCCGCGCGTTTCGTCGGCTGGATCGTGGTGCGCGGTCACGAAGATCACCGGGATCGCCCTCGTGGCAGGTGCTGCCTTCAGCTGACGACAGACCTCCAGGCCGTCGATGCCGGGCATCACGATGTCGAGCAGGATGAGGTCGGGCGGATCGTCGCGGCAGATCGCCAGGGCCCGCTCGCCGCTGGTCGCCTGCAGCACGCGATAGTCGGGGGCCAGCGCCTGATAGAGCATGCGGATGTTGATCGGCTGGTCGTCGACGACCAGCACGCTGGCGCGCGGCGGTTCGGGCTCGGCCCGTGGCGGCGGCTGCCCTGCGGCAGATGAGTCGTTCATGGCGCTAGAGCACCTGCAGGAGTTCCCTGACACTCAGCCTTGCCTGCTCGAAATCGAGCAGGGCCATCGCGTCGTCGAGTGTTTTCAGCGTGTCGGGGTCGAAGCGGCTGCCCAGATCCTCGCGCAGCGACTCGAAGACGTCTACTGCCCGCATGTCCGCGTTGGCAAGCAGCGCAACCAGTTCGGCGAGCGCGGTGCGCAGCCGGCCGGCGTCGGCACCCGTCGCGCGCGGCCGCGCCGGCCCGGCGGAGCGAGGCGAGAGCGCCGCGTCGATCAGCAGCAGCCCGGCGCGCGTGTCGTCGATCGTGGCGCGCAGGCTGCCGCGCAGCGACTCGCCAGGGCGCTGCCCGCGCGCGCGCAGCCCCGCCTCGAGCGCCGCGGCGAGCGAGTGCAGCCGCGCCGCGCCCAGCATGCCGGCCAGCCCCTTGACGGTGTGCATCATCCGCTCGGCCTCCTCGTACCCGGCGGTGTCGAGCAGGTGGTTGAAGCGATCGGCGAGGCCGACCAGCTCGGTGTCGAACGAACGCAGCAGGCGCAGAAAGATCTCGGTTTCGCCTTCGACCCGCTGCAGGGCGGCGCGCAGATCGATGCCGTGACGGGCTGCCCGCTCGGCGAGCCCTTCGGGCAGCTCCTGCGGCGCGGCGGGCTCGGCCTGCCCGGCGGGCGGCAGCCCGGCCGAGCGCCCCGTGTGACGCAGCAGCGTGCCCACCAGCGATGCAAGGTCGAAGGGCTTGCCGATGTGATCGCTCATGCCGGCGGCCAGGCAGGCTTCGCGGTCGGCTGCCATCGCGTTGGCCGTCATCGCGATGATGGGCAGCGTGCCCTTGCCCAGCCGATCGCGGATCGCGGCGGTGGCGGCGATTCCGTCCATCACCGGCATCTGCAGGTCCATCAGCACCGCGTCGTAGGGCGGTTCGGCGCTTGCCACCGCCGCCACCCCGAGCTGGCCGTTGGCGGCGGTGTCGATGATGGCACCCTCCAGGGCGAGCAGTTCCTGCGCGACCTGACGGTTGTTCGGATTGTCCTCGACCAGCAGGATGCGGATGCCGCGCAGCCGCTGCGGCCGCTGCCGCGCCGGCGGCGTGACGCCGCGGCGCGTCATGCGGCCGCGGGCGTCGGCCACCGCGTCGAACAGCATTGAAGCCGTCACGGGCTTGACCAGGAAGCCGCCGAGCAGCG
>Ga0315904_10013439_pt1 | contig 10248 bp, 12 predicted proteins | sample LakEriMetagenome_6_FD_203529 | JGI IMG/M metagenome (GOLD analysis project Ga0315904, IMG submission 203529) | Freshwater fungal communities from buoy surface, Lake Erie, Ohio, United States - Buoy 12 MA120 | ecosystem: Environmental > Aquatic > Freshwater > Lake | place: USA: Lake Erie, Ohio...
TCCTCTCGGCATGGGCACCTCGCGCCCATCATAACCGTAGCGTCAAGACGTTGCAGCCCTTGCGCCCCGTGTTACGTCGAAGACGTCGGGGTTCCTGCGTTCTTCTTCTTTCGTTCCCTGCGCCGGACGACGCCGGGGTTCGGTCGCTGCGCCACGCGCACGGCGGTCCTGCGCGCGTGCAGCTCGCAGAACGAACCGCGCGCACCATCGACCGAGTAGTCGCCCCGATAGCTGCACTTCAGCTTGGTGAGCGGCTCGATGAAGTAGCTGCACCGAGGCTTCGCCACGTCACGCTGCCGCACGCCGGCGGGCAGCTCGTCGTGGTGCCACGTCACGTTCATCGGTTCCTCGAAGCACTGCACCTCGATGCGCTTGGCGAGGCGCAGCGCCCCCGCCTCGCCGATCTCCTTCAGCAGCGCCGCCGCCGCCCAGGCATGCGCCACGGTGACGGGGCGCCCGACCTCTGCCCGGCTGCCGAAGATACCGAGCGCGTCGTCGTCGCGCCGGCGCCAGAACAGGCAGAGGTTCTTCACGTCGACCGTGACCTCGAGCTCGAAGCTGTCGGGCAGGCGGACCTTCTCGGCCGGGGGCTCGCGCCGGCTGCGGCGCGTCGGCCACCAGCCCCGCTCAGACGTCGGCGTTGCCACGCATCACCTCATCGTCTGCGACGTGGTTGTCGACCGACGTCCGGCTGAACTGGTAGACGCGCATGGGCGCCCCGTTGATGCGCGTGACCGTCGTGCGGCTCTTCGCCGACTTGCTTGCCGAGGTGCGCTCCGACAGCACGATCCACCCGCGCTCCGCCCAGCGGTCGAGGATCTCGTCGACGTGGTAGCCCATCGGCTCGAGGACCTCACGCAGGACGTGCGGCATGAGGCTGATGACCTTCCACTCGTCCTCGCCCGACCACGAGCCCGCCCAGCCGCGGCCCGGCACGCGCGGCGCGCCTTCGCGGTCCACCTCGTGCCGACCCCAGAACCGGTTCTGGTTCGCCGAGCACCAGCCGATGACCTCGATGAACGCAGCGTGCGGGCGGTCCTTCTCGGTCTCGATCTGCATGACGGCCTCGAGGGCGAACGCCATCGGGTCCTCCTCGGGGTACGGCACGCCGAGGCTCTCGTGCACGATGGTCGAGGCGAGGTGCAGGGTGGCGAGGTTGCCGGCGTGGCGCCGGCTCACCGCGGTCTTGGCGACCGCCGCGTACTGGTCGCGCGTGTCGCGCCAGACCTCACGCAGCGCCTCGTGCTGGTCCGCCACGCTCACGAGGTAGTGCATGAGCCGACGGCCGAGGTGACCGTAGTGTTCCTGCAACTGCGCCGCAAGAAGCTCGGCGGCCGGTCCGCCCGCCTTCATGTTCGTGCCCATCGGCCGGCCCGTGATGGAGAGCACGCGCGCACGGGTGCCGCCGTCCTGGCTGAAGCTGGTGGCCGCCGCCTCGCCCGAGGTGAGCATGATGCTGCGCCAGCTCGCCGTTTGGCGCGTGCCGTCCGGCGACCCGCGACCGCGGCCCTGCCCGTTCGCGAAGTCGTACACCACGTCGCGCACGATCTGCTTGTCCTTCGCCCGCTTCGTCTCGTCGAGGATCACCGGCAGGTTGCAGAGGAACCCGCAGATGCGCTCGATGAACACCTTCGTGCTGTCCCACGAGTACATCGCCGTCGGCATGCTGTCGGACGGGCGGCCCCACACGCTGGCCGCCACGCGCATCGCCGTCGTCTTGCCGGTCGAGGTCTCACCGTTGAAGTCCACCACGAATGACGGGCTGCCGATGATCTCGAGCATGGGCGCCGCGCACGAGGCGTAGAGCGCGAGCCACATCGGGGTGAACGGACGCATGGTGTCCATCGCGTCGAGCCAGCCTTCCCACGTCCCGCTCGGCTTCCACCCATCGAGCAGCGCCTCGAGCCCGGCCTGCGGCACGAGCTCCACGCAGCTCTCCTCTTCACTGGTCGCCGTCGTGAAGAACGTCTCGGGCAGCAGGAACCCATGGATCCCGCCCTGCTTCAGCCAGCCCATGCGGCTCGCCGCTTGGTTGCTGCCGAAGCGGTGCATGTTCTCCGCCTCGAACTCGGCGAGCCACTCGACCACCGCAGCCGAGGTGTTCGAGGTGACGGGCACCTCGAGGTCTGCCAAGCCGATGAGCTTCTGGCTGTTCATCAGGACGCCGCGGTCCACGGGGCGCATCGTCCACCCGGCCGGCGTGCGCCACATCAGCACGCGCTTCGCGCCACCGGTCAGCACGTCGTGGGAGCGACCCACGATGAACACAGGAGCAGTCGCCACGCGCGTCGACGCCGCCGTTCCGTCAGCCATGACAGACAGCTTGAAGACACCGGTCGGGTCCACCGCGTAGCCGCGAGGAACCTTGAGTGAGTCCAGCAGCTGGGGTTCGACCAGCGATGCGGGCGGGGCGCCAGCCCCCAAGGCGATGCCGAGGGAGATGAGCGTGTTGTCCTGCACGACCCCGATAACGCGGTCGAGCGCGGCACGCCGCTTCTCGATGACGATCCGCTTCAGTGCGTTGCGGAGCGCACGGGTCCGCGTGACCTGACCCGGCAGCATCTCGATCACGGCGAGCATGCCGGTGACCTGGGCCTCGTCCGCCACCCACGCAGCCGCGATGTCGTTGAGCGCCTCCGGCCGCTGGATGGCCGCCCACGCTGCGAGGTGGTTGGTCTTCTCGGTGGACGAGAGCTGGTTCTGCAAGACGCGCAGCAGGTCGAGTCCGTCGTTGACGGCGTCTCGCTTCTCGGTCTCGTCGTACTCTGGTTCGGTGTTCATGGTCATGCTCGCAGGTAGAGGAAGCCGCGTGGTTCGAGGAGCCCGAGGTACCGGAGCTTCCCGATGGCGAGGTTGATGGTCGAGCGAGCGTAGCCCGTCGACTCACAGAGGGTGGTCAGTGTTTCGCAGGATCGCGTCTTGTCGGCCCACGCCGCTCGCACCGCCTCGAGGATCGCGCGCTCGCACCCGATCAGATCATCTGGCTCGGGGTTGCCCACGGTCGGCACGATACCGTCTGCGAGCATCTTGCGGCGGCGCATCTCGGCGATGATGCTCTTCGTTGTCCGCTCCGGGTAGCCTATGGCGTCAGCCAGGTCGATGGCGTCGGTCTGTTCGCCGCGCTTCATCCGCTTGTTGATGGCGACCACGGCGTCCGCCACCATCAACGACTCGATGGTAGCCGGGCTGTACCGCTTGCCCTTGCGGCGCTTCTTCGGCATCCGCGGGTACTCCACCTCGGCCCGCTCGCAGTAGCGCGCGAGCCGCATGTAGAGCCGGCGCACGTTGAGCTTCGTCGGCTCCATGCCGAGCTCCACCGCGATGTCGGTGAACTCCACGCCGGCCTTACGCCGCTCGAGGATCAGCTTGGCGCTGTCGTTGAAGTCCTCGCGCCGGCCCGTCTCCGGGTCGTACCCGGCGCCGCGCAGCCGCTTGTGGATGTTCGTCACGGTGCAGCCCATCTCGGCTGCGATGGTCTGCGCGCTCGCGCCTGCGCGCATCCGGTTCCATACACGCTCGACCTTCTTGGTCGTCCAGGCTTTCCCGGTCATGGTGTGACCTTCTTCTGCATGGCGGCGTGCGCTGCACGCATCTGGCGGTTCTCGGTGCGGACCTGCTCGAGGAGTGCGAGCCCCTCGACGAGCAGGTCCCGTGCGTCCTGGCGGGTCTGCTTGTCCGGGTTGTCCATGCGCCAGATGATCTGACGAAGGACGTGCTGCACGCCGTCGATGGCGGGACAGGTGTGGCCCGGTGGCTTGACCGTCTCTTCGGTGGGGTCGAAGCCCTTGGCCGCCTCTTCGCGCGCCTCCTCGGCGAGTGCCGCGAGCTGGCGCAGCGCGAACCGCGCCGCCTCTCGACGGTCCTCGTGGCTCGCCATCAACGTCTGCTGGATGCCCGCGGCGAGCACCGGAGCGTAGAGCTCGGCCTGCTTCTCCTCGAACCACGTCGTGTACTCGGTGGTCGAGAGGAACGCCTCGATGGACTTCTCGTAGTTCTCGCTCTCGGTCTCGTTGCGGAGGTAGTCTTCGCTGGTCCAGCGGCTCACTGCGCACCCCCCATCGAGATCCCGTTCGCCACGATGTGGGCGGCCTTCTCGGCGTTGAGCGTGGCGATCACGGCGTCGGTGTAGCCAAGGGCCTTCAGCATGGCGCTCATCGCCGCGGACGGGACGTAGACCTTGAAGGTCGCCGCCTCGACGATGCTCGGCGCCGGCTCCTCGACGACCGACTCCTCGCCTTCCGCCTGCCCCAGGTCGATGACCGTCCAGCCGGCGGGCACCTTCTTCGGCTTCGTGGGCGTGCCGATGACGACCTGTCCGTCGAAGCCGAACCACGAGTTGAGGACCTTGCCGAGCGTGGCCGCGTCCCAACCGCGGTCCTCCGGCATGACCAGCACGGGCCGGTCGGACGGCACGTCGCTCGAGACCGCCATCGCGAGGGCGCACGTCACCGTCGCCCACTCCGCACCGGAGAGCGCGGAGCGCAGCTTCTTGCCCTGCACGAGGCCGAGACGGAAGGTCTCCTTGCCGTTGTCCTCGAGCAGCATGCCGAACTTCCAGCCGGTCGGCAGGTACGACTGCACCTTCGCCGTGAAGCCGTCGGCCACCCGCTTGAGCAGGTCGGCGACCACGCCCTCGAGCTCCTTCTTCATGCCCTTGTAGGTCTCGCTCTCCATCGTCATCTCGGCGATGGTGTCGCGCGCCTTGGTGAGGTTCGACCAGCGGTCGACCGTGTTCCGTAGGTTGAGGTACGCCTCCTGCGCCGCGCGGCTCTCCGCCTCGATGGCGGCCGGGTCGAGCGCCAGCAGGTCGGCGTCGATGCCGGCCAGCTCGCTGGTGAGCAGCTCGAGCTGGCTCTGGAGGAACGGACGGTTGACCCGCGGCCCGAAGTCGGGGACCGTCATGGCCTTCGCCTCGGTCTCGTAGAACGTGGCGCACGCCTTCAGGTGCGCGTGACCCACGGCGCTTGAGCAGAGCGGGCACGAGGCGAGCCCCTTGTCCACGGCGATGCCAGACGCCGTCGCCATGCTCTCGTAGAACCGGCGGTCAGTCTCTTCGACCTTGGGCGCCTCGGGCGGGTCGACCTTCGCGAGCTGGCCGCGGATGCCCTGGATCTGGCCCAGCACCCGGCTCTGGTGCGCGTGCGCGCCCTTCACCGCGAGCACCCTGCGCTGCGCGTCCGCCTGTGCGTCCTGCGCGTCGACGAGATCTTCCTGGGTGGGTGCCGTGTCGAGGTCGTGCGCCATGCCCGTGAGCAGAGCCTCGGCCCCGCTGGCCTCCTTGGCGGCGTCACGCTGGCGCTTGCCGACGTACTCCAGCGTGGCGAGCAGCGCGTCGACGGGGCTCTTGCCGCGGCCCACGCTGGCGCTGATGTCCGCGTACTTCGCCTTGTAGACGGCAGGCACCGCCTCGGCGACGTCCGCTGCCGTGACGCTCTTGGCGGCCCAGCCGAGGAACGCCTTGCGCGCCGTCGCAGGGGACGCCGCGAGGGCCTCGCGGATCTCGTGGAGCGGGAGCTTCGCCTCGATGCCCGCGTCGTGCGTGGGCTTGCCGCTGTCCTTCGCGATGAAGGTGTAGTCCTCGCCGCTCGAGAGCTTGGCGTGGATGGCGAGGCGCTCGGCGCTCACCATGCTCATCAGCAGGCCGTTGTCGCGGACCTCGTCACGTCCGACGAGGTCGTCTGCGCTGCCGAGCAGGGCGAGCTGGAGGCTCTGCTGGATGCTCGACTTGCCGCTACCGTTGGGCCCGACGATGAGGGTCTTCGGCCCCAGCGTCACGTTGCGGGGCCGGCCGTCGGCGGTCTTGAGGTTGGAGGTGAGGCGCTCGACGAACGGGCGCTGGGTGGTGGTCTTCTTTGCCATGTGGTGGTCTCCTACGCGAGAGGGGCATGGTGCAGACCGGGGTGGGTGAACAAGAAGAAGTCCCAACCCGATCTGACCATGCCCCCAAGGTAGTGTACTATGACCGCCCCGTCAAGTATCTTTCTTGCTCATCCCTTCCGCCGTGCGATCTCGCGCTGGATGTACCACGCCGCCTTCTCGAGGTCCTCGAGCTCGTTGCCCTTGTGCTCCGCACGGGCGACGTACTTCACCACGTTGCCGAGGTTGAAGCCGAGGCGCCAGTCCTCGATAACGTCGATCACCTCGAACTTTCCGACGTTGTAGTGCGGCGGATGGTCGACCGTCGTGTTACTGACTGGGTGTGCGGGGGCTGCGGCTTCTTCGGTCTTGCGCCACGGGCCGTGGTAGCTGCACGGGTAGTAGTTCTGGCAGGTCCCGCCCTTGCGGTTGGCGTGGCCGCACATCAGCTCCGGGTTGCGCGGACGGTAGGGCTTCACCTCACGGCTCCGAGGCACGACGACGCGCGTGGGCGGCGTGACGGCCTTGAGGTCCTCGAGGCGCGTCGCCTCGTAGCGCTTCGCCGCGGCTTCCCGTGCCTCGTTCTCCGCCTCCTTGAGGTGCAGGTCGCAGAACCAGGTGCGCTTGCCGTTGAGCTCGCGCCACGTCACGCCGTTGTGCGCGCAGCGGGAGCAGTGCGGGGCGGGCTTCTTTCGGACGGTCATGGTGTCTCCTGTTCGCCGACCTTGTGGTAGACGAGCCAGCCAGCGTCGGTCCAACTGTCCAGCTCGGTGTTCATGATGGTCTGCACGGTGCGCGTCTCGCCGGTCTCGGGGCAGAACGCCCACACGGGCTTGCCCGCGGCGAGGAACCCCTCGACGAGGACCTGCGTGGCCCTCCCGACGATGGGCCTCTTGAGGTCCTCGAGCGGCACGACGATGCCGATGAAGAGCGGCTCACCGCCCCAGTCCTCGGCGATGGGCACGTCCTTGACCCAGGCGTTCCAGCCGCCGATGGCGCGGCTGCGGGCCATGTAGTCGTCGCGGCCCGCGGTGACGCCGTGTCCCCAAGCAGCGGAGGTCTGCGCGACCCAGTCGTTGATGGTCTCGTCGGGGGTCTGCTTGCTGTGGGCCAGAAAGATGCTGCTCATTCGGGTGTCTCCTCGAGGAACGCGACGCGGGTGTCAGAGATGCGGATCGACATGCCCTCGACGCCGTCGAGCTGGATGTCGAGGATCTGGAACGGATCGCCGAGCCAGTCGTGCGTGACCTCGTCGAGCACGGTGCCCGTGCGGTCGTCGCCGAGCGACACGCGGTCGCCTCGCTTGAACAGTCGCCGGATCATGGCTCCTCCTCGCGGCGGTGCTCACCGCGTTCGATGGCGTTGGCGATCACGCTGATTTCGTTTGATCGCTGCCCGCAACAGTCGCAGAACTCGAGACCCATGTTTTCGTCTAGGTACGCCACCACGGCGGCGCGCTCGGCGGCGACCTCGGCGCGGAGCGCAGCGGTCCAGACCTCGTGCCCGTAGTCGGTGGGTCGCGTCGGCGGCACGCACGCGCGGAGGTAGGACACCTCGGCACGCAGTCGCTCCACCTCGGCCCGCAGGGCGGTGTTCTCGCGTTCGGCGTCGAGCAGCGCAGCCAGCCGTTCCGCTGCGAGTTCTGCGTCGGTCATGGCTTCTCCTCGCGGCGGTGCTCGCCGTCCGTCAGTTTCGCGGCCCGCCACGCATCCCAGTCGAACACAAGTCCGTCGCGGCTCATACGCACCAGCACCCGGTCTGGGATGGTGCCGATGAGTTCTCCATTGAGGTACACGCGCGTTTCGGCTCGTGCGTCGTTGTACGAGGTGTGCAGCACACCCGGAGGGCGTTCTCCGACTTCCTTCATGGCTCCTCCTCGCGGCGGTGCTCGCCGCGTTCGATACGGTCGGCGTGGAGCAGGAGCAAGCCGCGCCCCGCTGGCGAGAGCGACGGTACGCCACGCTCGATGGGATGTGGCGCGTTCGCGTGTGCGCGGAGCCACGCCACCACGGCGGCGCGCTCCTCGTGGGCTGCGTTCTCCAGGCCGTCGATCATCATCCGGTAGCCGTCCACCTGTGCTCGCCGCTCGCGCAGCTCCGCGATCAGCTCCTTCACGACGGGCGCTACGAAGAAGTTCTTCTTCTCGCCCTCGGCGACGGCGGCCTCGAGGGCGTCGAGGTCGATCATGGGTTCTCCTTCAGATGCTCGCCGCGGGTGAGGGCGTCGGCCAGCTCGTCCATCCGTGCGCCACGGAGGAACGCCACGGCCCCTGTCTGCTCCGTCACGAGGTCGAACTTGAGCGACTCAATGATGAGCTCCTTGAACTTCAGCGACTTCTTCAAGTCCTTGATCGTCAGGGCCATCTCGGCGACCTGTTCGACCAGCGCCTCGTTGCGCTCTTCTAGCGTCACGGCCACCTCCCGAACCAGCGCGCGAGGTCCGCGAGCCGGTCGAGTAGCCACATCGTGATGTCCAGCACTTCGGTCATGGGTTCTCCTTGATGGTGAACCCACTCTATCAATACCTTACCGGAGCGTCAAGCCTCTTTGAGGTTTCTGCCGACGGATGCCTCGGCGGTGCAGGGCACTTCCCAGCCGGGAACCCTCACGGTCATGCACTCCTCGAGGGTCTTGCGCATCCGCTCGAGCTCCGGCGGCAGCGGCTCGCCCTTCGTCGGCTTCCACTTCTCGAGGCCCGGCGGCGCCTCGACCTCGATGGCGACGGAGTCGTGGCACTGGTGGATCAGCCCCAGCCGGCGGTCGAGATCCCACGGGAAGGCGTGGATGATGTGCTGCTCGGCGACGCGCATGATGCTCGTCTCCGCGGCGAGGATGGGGAAGTTGACCACCTCGTTCTTCTTCCCGTCCGTGAGGTTGCCGGAGCGCCGACCGAAGACCGGCTCCTCCATGTAGCCCTGGTGGCGGTAGATGGAGAGCATGGCCTCCCACGCCTGCATCCACTCGGGCTCGGTCTTGAGCCACGTCTCGTGGAAGTGGCGGACCTCCTTCGAGGTCATGTGCAGGTACGGCATCTCGCCGTTGTCGGCCTCTGTCGAGGTCAGCACCTGCCAGACCGTCATCGGGTCGGCCCAGTAGATCGAGGCGTAGCGGAACGTCTTCATGACGTCGCGCATCGCCTTCGCCATGCCGCCCGGCGGCTTGCGGTAGAGGCTGTAGCCCTCGGGTCCCCAGCCGTCTGCCGCCTTGAACTTGTCGCCGAAGACCTGGAGCGCGAGGGTGTTGTGCGGGTCCTTCCCCTCGCTGAAGCACTCGAGCAGCAGCGGGATCTTCCAGTAGCTGGCCGTGATGCGGAGGTGCGCCTGATCGAGGTCCGCGCCGACGAGAAGGTGGCCGGGCTGCGCCGCGAACAGCGTCTTGAGCTTGCCCTGCCCCTTCCGGCTGCCGATGTTCTGGAGGTTCGGCCCGCTGCTCGAGAGCCGCCCAGGCGCCGTGACGTGGGCGTTCCACGTCGAGCGAACGCGCCCGTCGTGGTGCCAGATGATCCCCTTCTTCGGGTCGTGCGCCGTGAGGTTCAGCGGCAGGAGCACGGTGCCGAGGATCTTGTTCTTCTCGCGCCGGTACAGGCGCAGCTCGCGGATGAAGTCTTCCTGCGGCTTCGTCAGCCGGCCGCCCGCGAGGTGGCCGCGCAGCACCTTGTCGCCGGTGCCCGGCATGCCGGACTCGGTGTAGAAGTCGCGCGCCTCCATGTTCGGTGGGATGCCCAGCTTCCAGTTCTCGTAGAGCAGGTCGCGGATCTGGTCGGCGCTGCCCGGCCGGATGCCCTCGACGTCCGCGTCGTCGCTGGCGCCGGCGCTCTTCATGTCGAGCCGTGCGACGCCGACCGCCTGCGCGAGCGTCGTGAGGTTCTTCTCACGCTTCTCGACGCTGGCCCGCGTCTCGATCTCCATCTTGAAGCGCGCCTCCTGGTCGACGTAGACGCCGATCTTGTGGAGGTTCACGCACATCTCCTGCGTGGCGTGGTCGACCTCGTGCAGGTCCCAGCGGCGGCTCTCCCAGCCCGGCGGCCGGAGCTCCTCGTTCAGGTCGCGGAACGCGCCGGCCTCTTCCGCGGCGTCGAGCAGCGGCACGACGATGCGCGCGTTCACGCTGCTGTCGGTGCAGTTGTAGGCGAGGCGGTCCCAGTCGTCGACCTTGCCGTGCGCGAGGCTTTCGCCCTTCTCCGTGGTCTCCCAGCGGTCCACGTCGGTGAGCACCGAGCCCACCGTCTTCAGTCCCTTGGGCAGGTCGGGCGCCCGGAAGCGCGCCGCGAACAGCGTGTCGATGATGGGCTTCGGCGTCACGCCGAGCCACTGCTCGACGACCTGCCGGTCGTAGTAGCCGGCGTTGTGCCCCACCTTGACCTTCGTCGGGTCGAGGAAGAACTCGCGCAGGA
>Ga0315904_10013440_pt1 | contig 10248 bp, 19 predicted proteins | sample LakEriMetagenome_6_FD_203529 | JGI IMG/M metagenome (GOLD analysis project Ga0315904, IMG submission 203529) | Freshwater fungal communities from buoy surface, Lake Erie, Ohio, United States - Buoy 12 MA120 | ecosystem: Environmental > Aquatic > Freshwater > Lake | place: USA: Lake Erie, Ohio...
GTACGTTGCTGTCTGCAATATCAACCTGATAAATATATTTACCTTTCCATTCTGGCATATTTTGATCGACCCAATCTAACCATGAATCTCCGAATCCATACCAAAATCCATTAGGCTTACTAGCCGGCGACTGTGAATACGTTTTATTTTTTAAAATTAATGGTTTTTTTGACATATGTATCCTAATATCCTTAGACATATGTTCTTCTTTCAATAAATCTTTTAATCGTATCATACTAATAAATATCGATCAATTGGATAAAGGTGCTTTAATTGCTGTGTGTGATTGATAATTACCTAACTGGATATCCTCTTCTAACAAACACTTACAGAAATTATCATCCTTAAATGAGTTGAATACTGCTGTAGCATCTAATGGACCTTCACCACAAGATCCACCTTCATAAGGCCACCATTCTGTGTTGATGTTTAGCTTAGGTAACGCATAAGGTGTTCTACCAATCTGTTCCTTCGCTTGTTCACTGTGATTATTATATAAATGCACATCACCTAAATTACCAATCAACTGATCAGGAACCATATTAACTGCTTTAGCAATGATTTCAAGTAGCAATCCGTAACTAGCAATGTTGAATGGTAAACCTAAGAATGTATCTACTGAACGTTGATTCCACATTAAAGAGATTGCTCTGGTTGGTATATTGGCATCTAGAGTTTCGATCCATTTATGAGAATACTCATCATCAGTGACAAAGCCATTTACTTCAACATTAGGTAAATTTGTCTTGACCCATTCTAATCTTTCTTGAGCGCTCAACTCTCTTGTATAAACTTGAAATCCATAATGACAAGGTGGAAGAACCATTTGATCTATCTCACCTACGTTCCACGCATTAACCATCAATCGTCTTGAGTCCGGATTTGTTTTAAGGTCACTGATTAAGTTTGCGATTTGGTCTATTTGTTTAAATGCGTGTGCATATAAACCAGTTCCTTTTATTTCACGCGCTTCAGTACAATTCCACTTTCTCCATTGTCTACCATATACTGGACCTAACTCACCTAACTTCTTTGCTCTTAGAGAATCATTTTTTATCGTATCAATAAACTCCATCATTGATAATGGATTTTTAGTAGTGCTTTTGTAATTCTTATACGCATCACCATCCCAAATATGACAATTGTTGTCAACTAGATATTTAATGTTAGTATCTCCTCTTAAAAACCAAATAAGTTCAATTACAATCTGTTTCCACGCCATCTTCTTGGTTGTGAGTAATGGGAAGCCTGACTTCATATCATGTCTGATCTGGTAGCCAAAGATTGATTTGGTCCCAGTACCTGTTCTATCTTTCTTTTCTACTCCGTTATCAAGGATGTCTTGAAGGAGTGCTGTGTATTGTTTATCTATATTGTTCATTCAATATTCCTTTTAATCTTTTAATTTCTGCAATTACATCGTCGCCTAATTCAATTTTAGACATCATTGATAAATCTACTACTTGGCAATATAACACATCAATTAACTCTTGCTGAGTTTTAATTATTTGTTCAGTTGTCATATTATTCTATTGTTAAATTATCTTCTTGTAGCATTTCTCTAATAAGGTCTCTCACCTGGCCACATACTTCTCTTTCTGATTCAGTTGCTTCACCGTTACCTGTAAGGGCAGCTCCGTACTTGGTTACACTACGCAGTTTTTGGTCCAGTTCCCAAATGAAATGTTTATACTTCCATCCATCTAACGCAACTTGAATGTCTCGTGCTTCTTCGTCGCGGTCAAATTCAATTATTACTTTTGCCATATCTATTTTTAAATTTTTCATTAGTCTTCAATTCATTAACAAACCAATCATATCCTGGTACATCTTCATAGCCAGCAAACTCATCTCGGTATTGTTGGTATAGTTCCCACTCCTCTGTCGCTTCGTAAGCACCATCAGGTCCTATTTGAAAGTCATCAGATACCTTTGGGTCTATGTTACGAATAGCTTCTGCTATCCGATCACTATGCCATTTCAGCCATTCCATGTAAGTCCAATGAGACTTGGTAGGATTAGTCTCTATGAACATTTGGTATTGTGTTTCTAATGATGCCATATATTATTGTCCTTCATCTACACATGAATACATCCAAGCATAATCATTGTACTCAATTGCTATGAATACTGATTCGGATCCTTGGATCGGCCCCATATAGAAATTACATCTGACACCATTAGCATCTGACATTCTATACTGAACACCGTCCGCAGTTTCGGCTAGTTTAGCTATTACATGATAATGCTGAACTGTCTTGCTATACACAATAACATCGTTACCATGAATCTCAATTAATATATTACATGCCGAAGGTGTACCATTCCATACAAGTTCATTGGTACTGAAATCTCGATGACCGAATAGGAACTGATATGCTCGGGCATGTGATGTTTGTGCTATACTAGTTGCTGTTAAACCGACTAGCATAAGTAATGTTATTAGTTTTTTCATTGTTCTATTTCGTATTTAGTATGTGGATAAAAGTCTACACAATACACATTAACCTTTTCTATTTCTGTACCGCCGTTGAAGTCATCTACTTCATATTCAAAGTATCCTTCATAGGAATCTGTGAATGGATTATCATATGGATTCCATCCTATCTTTTTAACCTTTGGATCATTACCTATGCCATAGTAATCATCTAGTCCAGCTACTAAATCATTCCATCTATGAGCCGTTACTACAGGCTTATTATATACCTGGGCTATATATGTTACTTGTATATATGTTCTTGTCATTGTATTAAACTTATTAAACCTACCGTAATATAAAGTAAAATTTTCACTAAAACAACCGTAAAGCCAAAAACAATTGCTACTTCCGTAACTCTGTCTACAAAACTATCATTTATCTTATTCATAACTATTTCTATCAATATTAATTACATATGGAAATCTTGGAACATTATCTGGTGTTAAATTGAAATACTTAACCGTTGCCATTTTACCAATCAATGAATCACGGTTCTTCCAAAGTGACTTGCATTCATCCCAATTGTATTTGGGAGCAGCGTTGAACTGTTTACCATCTGAGTTTTGAAATACAAAGGATCCAACCATACCGGTCTTGTTACCTTCGCCTTCAACTACATCCAAAATAGTATACTCTTCGTCAATGAATGATTTATGTTTAAGCAATGACTTGGATCGTTTGTATTCATATTCTTTATCTAAACGTATCATCTGTCCTTCATAACCATCAGTAACATACTCACTATATAGATCCATTAACATATCTTCATCTTCAACATGATGAGTATCTACTCGTTTGCAACAATTAGGTAAATCTAATTTATATAATTCTTCAGACCGTTTACTAAACACACTACCGCAACTAGGTAAATCATAAATGTGATATTGAATTGACTCAGCACTAGCCTTTAAGTCTGATGCAGTTGGTTTAGTCTTTTTAACTAATGACACAATGGCATTGAAATCATTTGCAAACTTATCAGCATACAATTCACCGTCAAAGATCAAATCCGGATTAGATTCAAACAATGGCTTCATGGAATCAAATATATGCGGAGCTGATAATATTGGTTTACCATTACGTGTCCACATTCCATCCGATTTCACAATACATCGTATACCATCCAGTTTAGGTTGGCTAAATACTGGATACTGTACTCTATGCTTTTCTTCATTCCAATCCTTAGCCAGCATTGGTTTGAAATAAACTGGCTTATCAATGTCATTGATATTTTCAAATGATCCTAACTCCATTCGCTTTTGCCAGATACTAACAGCTTCACTCAAAGCTTGTTCATCAGCTGTAGTAGCATTGGCACGGCCGATATTCTTTCCTTCGCATTGAGTCCATTCCGTAGTTGTTTTAACACCATCTATATAACCCGATGTACTACGATATGAATTACCTTGTACTTCAATAGTCCATTCCACTACTTTACCGGTGGTTGATCTTTTATATAATGTCGCTAACTTCATTTGTTATCTGTTTTGTTTTTATTAGGTTTTGAAATTGTAGATCCGTCTAACCAATACTTCTGGTCTTCGTCCTTCATAGGAGCATTCTGTAGCCATTCATAGAACTCATCCGCTTGAAGGATTATCGTCTCTGGTGTATTGTCTACTTGGCCCTTTCTGTATTCGATAGCCATCTGTAAGGCTACTTGTCTATTGGTGTGAAATTTAATGTTACTCATATCTTTATTTTATTGCTTTTACTAATCCGTTATCTGTTCTATTATACTCTGAGTAGTCAACGTAACCTAGCTCAACTAATTTTGATCTGTAACAATCTAACTCTGGGTCGGTCATCTGTTTGAACAACTCATAGATGCATGACTCATATCTCAATGCCTTATGCATATCTTCATCATACTTCTCTGGAGTAGATTGTTCATAGCAGAAGATGCATTCTTTTACCAGGTCTGTATAGTGTTCGTTATTCATATACCTTGTTCCATTTTAAGTTGTTGTGCATGATGTTCTACTTCTGAATAAACATTCAGATTGAGATAGGTATTGTTCCAAAAATGATGAAACAAATACTCTTTTGCCATGGCAGGCATCAATTGGAAACAAAGCTTAGCTTCTTCCGAAGTCAATACTTCCTTGGTGTACATCAGCTCTTGGGCTTCTTGGAAATCATAATGTTTTAACATATACTTATAGATTTGGATATTGGTTACGAATTTTTTTAGCTGTTTCACGAATTGTTTCAATCGAAAACACATCGGATTGCATACTTAATTTATCAATCAAAGCTTCTAATTGATCTTCAGGTGCCTTTGTGATACCATCTTCATGTATGATAACTTGCTCACCGTTATCCATTTGCACACCATAAATTTGATGGCCGAATGTATAATGATATCCACGCTTAACTATAGTACCCATATCACCATTCTCAGCATTGAATGAACCTAAATCATTATCACCACAATCAAAGTCCCATGCCTTTCGCATTGGCCAAAAGGTATCATATAATTTGCCACTGTTGCTAATTATTACTCGGTCATCTACATGAAATTCAAAATTGTTCATACTTTTTATTTTTTAATTATTACTTTTTATATATATAACGTCTTTTTATATCCTACAAATTTAACTTCTAAATCTTCTACCAATCCTGCCTTAACCAAATCTGGCCAGCAACTGCTATCCAACCAATGGTTCTGAGTCATATCTAGCTCTCGGCATGCATCTTCATAAATACCATCTAAATCATAACCATGTCCATGACCGTAAGCACAAATAGCTTTTGATATGGCACGAACATCATCTTCATTGTCCTCTTTATATGCATTAGTTAAAGCCGTAAAGATGGACTCTTTCATTTGGATGGATACTTTTTCATTATGGTCATACATTGCTGGACTCCATGGTCTAGTAATCTCAATACCATACTCCATACCTAATACTTTTGGTTTACTCATATTCTATCTTTTTTAATTATTTCATAAAATTAAGGCCAATATCCTTTAAATCCTAGAAAAATGTTAGAAATGTTACTTTCGAACCAGTAACCTACTAAGTATCAATGAGTTATATGCTCTTACCGTTAACGTATGTAACTCATTGATTTTCAATAAGTTATTAAGTTATTGATTATCAATGAGTTACTGAATGTATTACCGAACAAATAACGAACTCACCCTATTATAGGGTATTCTGATACCTGATATACTGTAAAATAGGAATAACTGAACGGACAATTAGTTTATAATGGCTTTCCTACCATCATCTTTGTATGCATCTCCCCACCGATCTTCCTATCATAGGTACCATCACCATGCCATACAATATCTTTACCAGCCAAAGCCTTACGTACTAGTTTTTCATTGTCTACCGCTTTAACACCTTTGGCTAATAAAATGTCTTTGATCTTACCCGACACTTCCATATACCAACCACGTGTTTTTAATTGGCTTACTTGTTGATTGATAGCAGCGCGTTTTGCTTCTGGAGAACCATCATGTCCCATAGCTACAAGTTTATGACCGCTTGGCTTTTCTTTTGAAACATTTACTGCATCGATATCATTATCCGAATCCAAATCAATAATGTCATACACATCACCACCGTTACCACTTGTTATATCCGAATCGTTTTTGAAGTTAGGATGCCCACCAATTTCTTTGTAGGCTTGTTTTATTAGATCCAGTATTTCATCTTTGTAAGGATCCACTTGACCTTTATCCAATTGTTGCCAGGTGTCTTTGCGTAGTTCGTTGAGTATAGATGTTAGTTTAATCATTATGATACATGTTTATTATAAATATCAACGAATACATCAAATGCAATACGATGTTGCATTGTTTCAATTTCTTCGATCTGATATATAATAGATCCTTTCGATAATAATGATTTAGTAACAACCGGATCGATAACTGTATCCTGTAAACCTAAAACAACAACTGGGACATTGTTACAATCAGTAAATGGTAAATGGATATCTGGATCGATTGACCTAGAATGTATTGCTGGATTAAATACAATTGACTTGATATCATAATGATTAGCTAATTGCAATGCTACATACCCGCCCATAGAAGAACCAATTATCAGATCTGGCTTAAATGATTCGACCAAAAATGATAATTGGTGTTGTAAGTCTTCATCCTTGTAATTTATCTTTGGAGCACATAGTATACTACGTTCCGATAAGAATTTAGTTTTATCACAGATATTACTACTTTCTAAACCATGTAAGAATAAAATACGTTTCATTACAGTATATATTAAATTTCACCTAACTTAAATTCATTATCTTCATAGACCAAGTATTGACCTATTTCAATAGCATCAATAAAATAATATCTGCCGCCCGTTGCCTTCCCTTCAATATCAATTTTATTTACTTGGGTATGACCGGCAATTTGAATATAATCTTTTTTCAGAAATGTTTCTTTATTGCCTGCCAATAAACTTTTAGGACGGATCCAAATTGGTGTTTGAGTTTTATTATCACCATAAGGATCAAATCCATAGAATATGAAACGATTAGGTTTGTAGTTCCAGATATCATTTACAAAATCAGCAATACTACCTGACTCATATTTTTCTTGTTCAACTAACCAATTATGACCTATACCAGCATGTGAACATAAAATATTATCCAATTGATAACACATTTGCATATGATGCTTGTTTTCTTCTAACAACTGTTTGATAGCAGGAGCGGCTCCATGTTGATAACCTGAATATGTTTCGCCACCTGGGTAGTAATGATAATCATGATTACCTATTAACAAGATTACTTCACATTGATTACTTTCTTTGAAAGCAATTATCTCTTTGAAGTTAAACATTTGTTCAGTACCTTTGATATCAAAACTATCAAAGTAATCACCTATAAAGACAACTCGGTCTGGTGATTCTTTTGCTATTATATCCTTCCACAGACTGCGACCGTGGGTGTCTCCTAAAAATATTGTTTTCATATTAATCTTTTTTCGTGATGATCTTTTGGTAATTCCAATTTAGCGATTGGTCGCATTTTCATTAATGTTAAAACATCTCTCATGTTGATAGGTTCCATCTGATTTCCATCAACACCTACATCCATAGCCTTACCTTTAGCTATTCGTAAGTGGTTAGGTAAATGAACGTGTCCATGCAAGTGAATTGCTCCATCATTCATTCCATTCCAGCTGGCAATCGGATAATGCATACAAACAAACCGTTGACGTTCTTTCTTCTTACCGGCTACCCACCAACTAACTTCAAGATCAAGATATTGATTAACTGAACTGAAAATGGATTGTACATTGTCTTTGTTTCGTGCAATATGTTGATCATGGTTACCAAGTACCAAATGCACATTCTGACATACAATACGATCCCGGAACTCTTTGATACTATCAAATCCACCAAATGACCAATCACCTAAGTGAATCAAGATATCATCCTGAGCTACTCTTTGGTTAATCCAAAATACTAACTCCTCATTCATTCTTTCCAATGAACTAAAATCACGAGTTACATTATCAGCATCCTTCCATTGAGTAGTTGCCCTACATATATTGGAATGGTTATAATGGGTATCACTAGTAAACCATACTCTTTGTTCTGGTGTTATTTCTATCTTCATAAATTTCAATTGGATCATAAAGGTAAGTACAATATTTCAAAGATCCTAGAAAAATGTTAGAAATGTTACTTTCTTCCAATTTTATTAGTGACTATCCCCAACATCATGTTTTTCGCCGTAAATAAGATAATCTGGGTTAATTACTTTGGCAACTTTATGACGGTCACCTGATACATGTTTAATTACAATACCTTCATGTGGTACTTTGGTACCTTCAATAAAGTTATTGAATGTAAATACGTCTTGAATTTCTTGAGACCATGGACCAGTATATAATATAGGCACATGTGGTAAATCAACTCCACCAATGAATGAGCCTTTGTTTCCCGTCATTGTGTACCAAGTTTCTTCAACAGATAAATAATTACCATCCCACATAATATCAAACCCAGCGAACTCTAATTCTTTTAATCCGTAATCATAATTCTTTTGAATACCAGGACCATACACCTCACCATAAACAACTACTCCATTTCCAATTTCTGATGGTTTATGATTTTTAACAAACGCCCACAATTTGTTTTTAATATCATACTTGTCAGCAACTGTTCTCCAAACATCTGTGTCATAGAATCCTTGAGAGTCAGATCCTTTCTCTACATTATGCGATCCATACACAAACTCATAGTCGACCCATGTATCAGCTAACCATAGGAACTTCTTTATCTTATCCCAAAGAGATAGTTTAGTTTTCTTAACAATACCATAACGAGCATTGGTACCATGTAACTTACGAGTTATCTGAACTAAATCAGTATCAGTGAACATTCCAGTCACGTTCTTCATGTTAGGGAACTTGTAGTACACATGAAAGTTGGGATTCTTCTGATATCTAATCTTACGTCCTGATGCCAATTGTACTTGTACAGCTGGTGGTTCGTATTTGAAGATACTCAACGAATCCATCAGATCCTTACCTTCTGGGTTGTAACCAACTGGTAAAAACTGGTTAGGAATCACTAAACATTCAGAATACATCCCTCTCAACTTAACAGTACGCACACGTTGACCTTTACGTAAGTAATTAGTTACGTTCATTGCATCTGAAAGCCCTTGGGGTATAACAGCATCTGTTGTAGCAATGGCTACCAAGTCATCTACTTTGTATTCTCCTTTCTTGGTGATAGCCTGCCAACCACCAGCTAAAGCTATTTCAATATTATCCGCGCCTGGTATTGGTATGATTTCACCAATACGTGCTACATAGCACACTGAGTTATTATTTTCCATATCTTATAATTTTATTTCAAATCTATTTCGCATTTGTTCTATTTTATCTTTAGGACAGTCATGTACATTTACTCCCTCATGACGATTTTCAACTATTAAACTAAATACCTGATAACCGAACTCTTCAGCCATCTCAAAGTAAGCATCCATTTCCCATTCCATAGTGAATGTATTAGATACAATAATTTTATCCGTTTTAATTTGCTCACCATTATGACTCATCCACGCTCGTGTTTGAGATTGGCAATAGTTATGAGCATTCTTTATCTGAGATGCATCAAACTTATAGACTCCGTTGTCCATGAAGTACTGGTCTGCTTCAATATGTATACCACCTAATGATTTAGCAAATGTTGATTTACCTGAGCCTGGTAAGCCTCTTAATAATATTAACTGTTTCATATCCAACCTTCTTCTTTTAACACTTTTAAAAATGCTTTAAGCTCAGCTTCTCCTTGCGGACCTAAGTTATCTAACTCAGCTAATGATTCTGGGTTATTATCTAATACTCCTCTCATCCAAGCATTGTTATCCCATAGGTCTGTTTTCCATGGCTTCACTCGTTTATCTGTGAATTCGATATCACAGTCATCATAATATTTACCAGGTACACTGCCATCTTTAATCTTAGTAGCTTCAAAACAATACTTATCACTTTCAGTGACCATTCCTTTAAATCGGGTAATGTCAAGTTGTACTTCTGGTTCTTGTTGTTCACGGACGTACCATACTCCGTCTATTTGTATTCTGTTTTGCATATTAAGGTATATATAAAATTGTTGGGTTATCTTTATGTATTTCAATTTCTGGATACTTGGTATGGAATGCCTGAGTATCAAATGGTCTTGTGATCAAATGACATCCATTCTTAGTTTCAATTGTATGCAGGCACTTTGGTTTTGTTAAATCAAGCGTCAATGGTTGGCATTCATACTCAATTATAGCCATCATAA
>Ga0315904_10013441_pt1 | contig 10248 bp, 14 predicted proteins | sample LakEriMetagenome_6_FD_203529 | JGI IMG/M metagenome (GOLD analysis project Ga0315904, IMG submission 203529) | Freshwater fungal communities from buoy surface, Lake Erie, Ohio, United States - Buoy 12 MA120 | ecosystem: Environmental > Aquatic > Freshwater > Lake | place: USA: Lake Erie, Ohio...
TCCACCGAAAGGGCGTTAGATTTAAAGGGGTTTTTGTCAGACGTGCGGCTGTGTTGGCTGCTGGATGATGGAGGGGTCAAATACTAAAACACTAAAAATATGTTTTACCGTGTAAGTGACAGGGAATACCCAAGTATTATATTTGGAGAGGGTAAAATTGTGCTTTATGGAAGAATAAGCACAGATAAACAGGCTACTGAACTGGTCTTTCACAATTCGGAAGAGCCAAGAGAAGTAGGGTCTGTTTTTGATAAAGAACTTTGTGACCCCAAGTTTAGCCTTTTCTTCAAAAACAAAAAAGGACTTCAAGTACTTATTAAAAACCTTCAAGACCTTGAGCGAAAAATGGAAGGAGAAGATGCAAGATTAAGCGATTTAGGAGAGGGGAACTAACAAAAAAGCCGCGTCAAACGATGCGGCTTTTAACATTACCTAACCTATCTCTACTACTAAATCTCTTTTAACTGAAAGTGCATCCCGTCTTTTTTAGCCCAATAGCCGCCCCAATCAAACCCCGCGTCCTCAAAGCACTTTACAAATCCTGCTGAAAGCGTAGGTTCTGCACCAAATTGATTCCACGCTGCGTTTAGGTCAATAGCCACCGCCCAACAATGAAGGCTTAACGTTTTCTGTTCCCGCTTTAGTCGAATATTGTACGAACCATCCCACGTTTTCAACTCACCCGAAAAGCCACGTTGAATAAGGTCTCGAAATGCAGCTTCCAGAGGCTTTACCATGAGCTTGTTAGTATAAATTCGATTGGGCAAAGCGAGTATTGCATCGTTAATACTTTGCGGCACATCCCAACTTACCAAAAGTCGAGACTCCCAGGCGGCGATTGGCTGTGGCCTCCCCCATCTTTTTTGGCAGTCGTTACTTGTTAGCATTTTGCGACAATTTAAAAAACGGCTTCCAATCACTTGCCCATTCATTGCGTATCATATCCCAAAGAATAACACCCTCCGAAGCCCAATATGTAATAAGTATGTATTCGAGTAGCATTACTTGAATGGCGTTATACCCAACCAAAATCTGCACTAAAATACAGAACGCTGCCACCCCCGCGCATTGTTTAAAAAACGCCCGTTTAACTTCCCCATTTCTTGCGTCTTTCATACGAATGACGCTTAGAGCCAAAAACGCTACATTTGTAAAAAAGTACAGTGCTTTTATTACAATCGCAGCTATCATGTAAGTGTACACAATTATTACCGTTGCGTTAGTGAGTGAGAGGCCCCACGAATAAAGCAATTCAATCAACTTTCCCATCGTCTGCTTTTTTTTCAATTCGTTTATAAGTCCATTTGATTATATCCAAGTTACCAAAGGCTAAAGCCGCTGCCGCTATTACCATCAATGCGTCAACTGCAATATCTTTCACATTGAAAAATGCGGTTAATAGCGTCAATGTCCTTTCAGGCAAGAAATAGCCCATCACAGCCCCAAGTACAATACGAAGTAGCACCCTAATCGGTTTTTCGTCTTGGTTCTCTTGTTCTTTGGCAATGTAGGCTACCACGCCCACAAACATTCCAATCAAGAGCGTTTTGTTATTACCTGTTTCTATGTATTGTAAAAAATCCATCTTTTAGCGGGTTATTATGGTTGCCTCAAAAGTATTACTGCCACTCCTACCGCAACCCCTCCAACCGCCCACGTTGCGCCACGTATTTTTAGCCATCGAATCCGACGTTTTACCGTTTTGATGTTCCACTCTTTGAGATCCAAAACTTTCATTATTGCAGCTTGCTCGCTTTTGCTTATCGTCCTTTCGTCGCTAAGAATCTGCAACACCAAAACCTTTGAGCGCAACAAATCAGGATAATCATTTAGGATTTTGAGCGTGCTATCAATTTCTTTTTGACTTCCGCACAGACAAATTGAATCCGTTTTTTGCGTTGGCTGAATCAAGAAAAACTTGGCGTGTAGCGTTTGACTTAAAAGGGATAGGCACAGCATTGCGAGTGTTACGCGTTGAATCCAATAATTTAAGTTCTTTTTCATTTTGCTCTATTCTCTGTTTTAAGTTTGTCTCTTTGCACGTTTTTAAAATCAGCACCAGTGCCGAAATTGCCACCAGCACTAACAATAGTGTCTTTGTTGCCTTCATAGTCCCAATGCTTTTAATATCCGTACTTCTTCAGTTCTGCCTTGGTTATTTTCCTAAAAAATATCCCACCATTTGAGGCAAAGTTTTTATCTTCAGTAGATAGCTTTTTAAATTGCGCTAACGTAGGCCGACAAAAAATATAACCAGGCACTAAGTCTTGTGGCACTTGCCATAACGAAGAAACCAGCGTAATGTCAGAAAATAAAGGGTGTTTAATCTCTGTTTTTACATTGCCCCAAAGCGGTTCTAATGTCACGATATAATCCCACGCAAAATAAAACCCGCCTTTAACTTTACCTTTTACCTTGTAAACATTGATTTTTTTAGCAGGTATATTTCCCGCCTTGTCAGCAATAGCAGGATTAGGGTAAACAAAGCAATTTTTCATCGCATCATTCATGTACTTTTCAATACTTACGTTGTCAATGGGCTTGCCCACTATCCGAGCGTTTTCCTGAAATTCAGAAAATGCCTCTGGACTCCATCCTCTTTGTGCCTGTGCTGCCACTCCCGACAACACAAACAATAGTATAATTAGCTTTCTCATTGTGACGCTTTTTTAGTGTGTTCTTTATCTAACCAATCCAGAAATTTCACTACTCGCTTTTCAAGCTTTATAAGGTCATTTGTTCTTTCATTCTTACCCAATACTCTACTTATTGTATCAGTCCTTTTCCCGTAAGGGTGCTTATTCCACTTGCCAAAAATATCGTTGAACAAATCCCCGTAGCATACGTTAATCAATACATCATACACGTACCCAAGGCTAAAGAAATAGTCACCCATTGGAATCTTCAAAAAGAACCTTCTTATGATGGTGTAAACCAAGCCAAGAGGCATTAATAAAATAGCCAAAGTTCTACCTATTAAAAACAATACGTACCCTATCATTGCTCTGAATCAGGCTTTACAATTATACTATATCCCGACATTAAGCCGCGAATAGCCGCTAACTTTTGGGCTTTTGTACCCGCAAACACCGCTGCATAAACGTTTTGAATAAGTGTACTTTGCGAACCTTCTGGCACTCCATTTTTTTCACAAGCGTTCAGCATATCTTGGTACGATACGTTTCTCGCGTCGGCTGTGCTACCTTGTGGGTTAATTAGCTCAATATAAAACATTGGCCGCTGATTTGCGGTTATAATATCAACATCTAATCCCACGCATCTAATACGCACACTCGTTGCGGTATCTTGGGAAAATCCTTTTTGCAGGATAAAATTTTCTATCTTAATTGACGTTTGGGCTTGTGCCATCACTCCCAATAGCACAAAGCAAATTATTTTTAAATACTTCATGTTTTATTCTTTTAAAGTGTACCCGTACAAACTCAATAACGCCACTATTGCCGTGCGCTTTGCGGTGTAATTTGTACCTAATAAAGCAGGAATAGTAGTAGTCCAAACGTATTCCGCTTGCCCTTGCGCTTGTTGTAAAGGCATACCTGCGTCCGTCAAGTTTTGCGTATAACTACCTTGCGTAAATACACGTGAGCGAAACACCGAGCCGTTAGGTTTATGGAAGTTGATATTCAACTCAATCCCGCTATTTGCCGTACTTGAAATATACCCGTAGGCAACCCTACCAGATATGTACTTTACCGTGTCGGTCTGTCCTATCTCGTTTTCAAACGATTTAACATTGACCTCCCACAAAGTTTGGGCGTTTGCTGAAACCGCAAACAGTAAAAAGAAAATTAACTTTTTCATGGTATGCCGAATATTGGTTTTAAACTTGAATAATTCTGTGTTACCTCTGATTGTGTTAAGGCTTTGTTATAGGCACTTACATAAGCTAAGTGTCCACGCAACACAGCACAGCAGTAGTTATAGCCTATATAAGCCCCTGTTGACTGAAACTGTGTATTACCAGAAGCTCCGGCCGTTATTGTTGCGTTACCAGTAGCAACGCCATCCTTATACCCATAAACTTTGTAACTACCTAATTCAGCCGCTCTATCAAAGACAATAGTAAGTAGATGAAATTGGCTATCTCCTATACCGCTCCCCCCCAAGCTGCCGTCCTGCCACCCTGCACCGCCTCCCCCGCCAATTAAATAATACAACTGCCCTGAACTTGTAAACCCAATCCGAAACCCGTCTGCATTTCCTGTGTTAGTAAACAACTGCTCGCTATTGCCAAAGGGGTGTGTAGTTGAATTTCTTCTAATGACGATATTTACCGAAAAACTTCCAGAACGTTGCACTGGCACAGTCGCGCTACCTATTGCGTTTGCTGTTGATTGGCTTGAAGGCGTTGAATTGAAATTAAAAAATCCTGAGTTATCGTAAGGAATATTGGTGTTCGAGCCGATTGTAAAATGATTACCACTACCGCTAACATCGCTCCACGTAGTGCCACTACCCCCATAACTTAAAGGGTCTTTGGTATTAAGAATCAACACAGCCCCAGAGACAATAGGAGGTGCATACCAAAACGAATTGACCAGAAATTGCGCTTTTGCTTGCAGACCAATCAAAAGCAAAAGAATTAGCTTTTTCATTGTCTGTACCCGTTTATGATTATCTTGCCGCCTACCGCAATGCCTGATGACTGGTCAACGTCTATCGTCATTGTTGCCCATTTTGCCAGTGATGTGTCACTAATTACCGCAGGTGTTGCAGCCGTTGAACTCTTTGTCTCCGTGTTGTCTAAGGTTAGTTTTGTACTTAGAATCGAAACCCCTTCTTCGTTAATGTCAACCGTGAAGACCGCCCCAGAACTTTGCGCTGTTTTCACCGCTAAAAACACCTCTGTTACGGTAAAAGCATAGGGCATATAAAACGTTTCTTTGCCGTTGCCCGTCGTTATACCCGTCGTTCCGTCGCTAAATGCCACTTCTATACTCTCAAGCGTTTTGTTCTTTGCATCCTCAACGTAGGCTGTTGTGGCTATTTGCGTGGTGTTTGTCCCTGATGTTGCCGTTGGGGCTGTTGGAACTCCTGTAAACGCAGGATTTGCCAATGTTGCGTAGCTTGCTATCGTGGCATAAGCCCCTGTGCCTAATGTGCCACCGCTGCCAATGTTTAATGTACTTCCATCCGTTCCAGATAAAGTCAGGCTATTGGCTACGTTGAACACTTTTGCATCTGTAATGCCTAATGTTCCCGTGGTGGATGATATAGTAAGGCCATTGTAGGTTTTACCCGTTAAGGCTGTTGCTATTTTGCCATCCGCAATAGCTGTTCCATCCCAAACGCCAGTTCCAATAGTTCCGAGCGTCGTAATATTTGAAGACCCCGCCCATGTAGATATTGCGGTATTTTCTGCCGACCCTAAACCAATGAGTGTTTTAACTTGCGACCCACTCAAAGCCTCAACTACACCAGTTGCAGCCGTAGCGCGTCCTAATATTGTACCAGAGGCTACGTTTGCCATGCCCGATAGTGTTACCGCCCCTGCTGCAATTGTAGCTGAAAATGTACCAGTTCCCGAGCCTGTCACGTCACCAATAAGTGTGATAGTCTGGTCGCCTGTGTTTGTGCCGCTGCTTGACCCGCTAAACGTTCCCGATTGGGTTGCTAATGTTCCAAGCCCAAGGTTAGTTCGTGCTTGCCCCACCGTTGTTGCTCCTGTGCCTCCGTTGGCTATTGCCACCGTTCCCGATACGTTTGAAGCTACACCAGTAGTGTTTTGGTTAAACGTAGGCCATGTAAACGTACCAGTACTAAAGTCGCCCGATTGGGGTGTACCCAAGGCAGGGGTCGTTAGCACGGGGCTTGTCGCCAGTACCACATTGCCGCTACCCGTTGTCGTGGCCGCCGATACCGTACCGCTACCGTTGGCCGTTAAGATACCATTCACAGACCCCGCCCCGCCTTTGTTGGCAGGCACTACGTTGTTATAAGTGAGGGTTGTTGACCCTATCACGTCTCCCGTATGGGTTGCGTTGCTTACTTTTGCGCTATTAGCCACTACTGCGGTATTGGCCGCTACTGCCGCGTCAAAGTCAGTAATATTGCTTGTAGTATGATTATGGGCTGTGGGCGTTCGTGCGTCGCTTAGTCTTGTGTCGTTACCTTTTACAACCTCACCCGTTGCCGCGTTACCCGTTGCCGCTACATCCAAAGCCGAAGCTGTACCCAAAGTGGGTTTATTTAAAATTTGGGCATCACCACTTACCGCGTTCCAGTCGGCATTTACGTTGACTTCCGCCCCCGAAGCGATGCCCGCTAACTTGCTTTTTTCGGCTGCTGTAAAATTGTTCTGACTCAAAGCCCATCCTGAAACTTTGCGAACGTACAAAGTAGTGTCCGACTTTGGTAGGTAAGCTGCTAAATCTGCTGACACCAAATAAGAGCCAATTGGCTGATAAGTGCTTGCGGCCGTTGCACTCGTTAAGTATGGACTTAACGCACTACTCGTAATATACCCACTTGGATTAGTTGAATTATAGGGCGTAAAACCAAGTGCAGTAGTTACTTGACTGGAATTTATCGAAGTTAGATAAGAGCCTTTAGGCTGATACAACCCCGCCGCTGTGGTCTTTTGCAGAAAGAGTGTTGTGTCTATCGCTGTACCGCTACCACTAATTACAATATTGCCAGACCCCAATAACGACGCGCCATTGACCGTTTTAATCGTTGTGCCACTCGTTAAAATTTGCTGATAAGTGCTTGCAGCGGTCGAAGTGGTTAAGTACGGGCTTAGTGCCGAACTTGTAATATACCCACTCGGGTTGGACGCATCATACGGAGTAAAACCAAGCGCGGTCGTTACTTGTGACGAATTAATTGAAGTCAAGTAGCTACCCTTTGGTTGATACAAACCCGCTGCCGTGGTTTTTCTAAGCAGCCCCGTCGTGTCGGCAATATTTAGCTTTGCCGCTAAATCACTAACCAGATTGGTTACAGTGCTTTGCGCCTGTACGCCCGTGTGAGTTGAACGGTCACGCAATTGGGCATCCGTGCTGTTGGCCGTTGCCCCCGAAGCAATACCCGCCAATTTGCTTTTTTCGGCTGTGGTGTAGCTATTTTGGCTTAAAGCCCACCCCGAAACCTTACGCACATAAAGCGTTGTGTCAATTGACGTTCCACCACCACCAGAACCGTCCCCAGGGTCGCCCTTATCGCCCTTCATTACTTGAGCAAGTACCGTATTAGTCGTGATACTTGTTGCCGAAATGGTCATATTAATGGTAGCATCTACGCCAGTATTAACACTGCCATTGTTAAACCCATTTTGTGAAGCTGATACAATCAAGGTTAAAGGTGAAATGCGTCTAACGCCCAAGATTGAATCATCAACTGCAATTTCCAAAGTATTCGACCCTTGGTAACGCCTCATAGTTGCCGAACTTAAAGGCATCCGAAAAGCCCTAACGTTATTAGTCGCCACAATGCCGCCCGTTGACTTTTTGGCCACCTCCTGACGATTAATTGACACGCTAATATCTTGCAGTCTATTCACGTCATAAGCATTGTCAAAGACCAGTAAGGCCGTAAAGCTATCGCCCTGCTTTACTGTTATAGGGCTTTGGGAGTACCCTACCAAGGATATTCCCAAAAAAAGTAGCAAAATTTTGAATTTATTCATAGGTAGTTTCTTTAATATCTACATAAGTTGTGCTTAACCCCTCTTCGTCAGGATTCACCGCTGACACCCAACCTGCGTTTGTGTTGTTAGGATTATTTGTTGCTGTCAGTACGTGCGTCCAGTTGTACGTCATTGTGCTACTTACCGTTGGCAACGTTCTACTTTGCCCCGTCACGTAAGTACTTACGCCTAATTGTGAGTCGGCCAAAAATGAAAGTGTAGTACCATTGATTGAATAATACACCGCCTCATCCCATTCGGCCTCTGTGTCGTAAAACACGTAGATAGCCCAAGTTGCGCCTTGCGCAAAGATTGTCCGCATTAAACGAGAAGGCCCGATTCTGTGACCGTTTGCGTTTAGTACGTCTTTATCCATTTCTTGACCAAATTCTTTAGTCGGCAAAGTGCCACGTAGCAAAGACATCATGCGAGCAAACCCTTTTAGGTAATTGCCGCCCACGTGTGCGCCATCCGCGGCGCCAATCGAAGAAAAGATAATATCAAAATCCCGTAGCATCGAAACAACGCCCGAAGCCCAAAACACCCCCTGCCCCGTTAAACCTTCGGTAAGGTAGGCCGCAACCTTAATGCCTGTATTGGTGCTTGTCAAGGCACTATCCACGCTATTAGGGTTTTTAATTGCTTGAATCACTTTTTGGTAAAATGCTTTGTGGCTATCGGTGAGGTATTTAAACCAGTCCTTTGTGCGTTGGTTGTCATTGTAGCCTACTTGACCAGAATACAATGGCGGTCTATAATGCCCAATTTCAACCGCGTTGAATGTTGGCAGGTTTACGCCCCACGCAGAATTTAAGGCTGAAACAGTGCTATACTTGCCTTGTAGCCATACTTTAAAATCGTTGGTTGTGGCGTTGTTATAGTCTGCGTCGTCAATGTTGCCGCCAAATTCAGAGGTGTAAAACCCTGTTTCGTTACTACCGCCATCAATAAACAAAAATTGCTCACAGTTGGCCTTTATTACAGGATTATTGTTTACGTAGTCCGCAATTCGGGCAATGAGCTTTAATTGCCTTGCTGCATACACAGGGTTTGCTTTGCAGCCCCAAGCACCCTCGATATTTGACGTAGCCCTACGACCAGAACGCAACAATATTGCCGCGCCCAAATCAATGTAGGCATTTGACGAAGCGTTGAGCATCCCGTCAAAAGCAAACAAAAAAGGACATTGCAAAACAACCTTTAAGCCTTTGCCTTGAAAGTACGTGACTACGCTGTTGATAATTGAAAAATCGTAAACGTCCTGTTGTGGCTCTATCCACCACCACGCAGGGGTAAATGTAATGTGCGTTACCCCACCTTGCACCACCTTTGCAACTTTGCTGTCGTTACTACTTAGGCTGCTCCAATTCCATTCTACTTGGTTGTGACATAATACTTTTCTTGAAAATGGGTCTGTGTTTTCATCGGTTGCCGTAACGCTTACTACATTTGAGAAGTTAGACGATTCGCCAGTACTTTGCCTTGCCTTCATCCGAAAGAAATACAGTGTATCGGTTTCCAAGTCCGTCACCTCCGCAGTTCGTAGCGAATTGCTGTAAATACCGCCCGTTAAATCACTCCACGTCTCACCATCAAAGCTAACCTGCGTAAAGTAGTCCGTTGCGCCAGAGTGTACCCAGTTCAATTCTATCGTATCAGCATTTACGCTTTCGGCCTCCAATATTGGAGGACTTAAAGGCTCTGGAATTACAACCCCGCTGCCGATTGTAAAAGTAAAAGGTACGCTCTCACCTTCGCAATTGGCCGAACTTCCAACCAATTCATAAACACCGTTATCTACACCAGATAAATTTATTTGACATTGCACATCACCGCTTACGCAGTTTACAGTGCCTTGCTTTACAGGCACTCGACACCCCTCAACGCGTACCGCCCAATTTAAGGGGTTTACATTGCAAGCATCAAACGACACATTGTAGGTAGTGCCACTTGATAGCGCAACCTTCGTGAAAAACCAGTGCTTTGTACAGCACCCGCAGGTAGGTTTACTCATTTGAGTTTTCGATTAATGTTGTGCTTACAATCGAAATTAAGTTCACGATTGGAAGGGCTGGCAAGTACTCTGTTTGCCCCGTTGTTGGATTGGTTGTTGTGCGCTGGTAAGGCTGTAATTTTTCAATCTCTTCCTCTGTTGGAAACTCCTCCAACTTCAAAAGAGGGCTTGTAATTACAATCTCTTTTTTGTCGCAGGTGCGTTGTAAATCATACAATTTACTTTGCAAATCAAGCACGTCGCCAGCGGGAACATATTGGGTATTAGCCGCCTGTGCAGCCGCTTTCCCAGACGAAAGTTTTTGGTTAAATTCAATTTCTTTCGGAGTCAATTCGTCGTAGGCCGCAGAAACTTTTTGCTCAAGTTCTCGTTTTAAAACCCAAAGCTTGTTTTTGTACACTTGCTTTCCAGCCGATGCCGACCATAAGCCCGTCACTGCAATCAATAACTCTGTATTCGCTTCCTTTGCTGTCACTTTTACGCTTTGCTTTGCCATGTTTTTGTTCTGTTTTTGTAGTACGAAGATAATAAATTATTTATAATTAGTCTAATTGCAAATAGTATTGATTAAGGAGTGAATTTTCCG
>Ga0315904_10013442_pt1 | contig 10247 bp, 8 predicted proteins | sample LakEriMetagenome_6_FD_203529 | JGI IMG/M metagenome (GOLD analysis project Ga0315904, IMG submission 203529) | Freshwater fungal communities from buoy surface, Lake Erie, Ohio, United States - Buoy 12 MA120 | ecosystem: Environmental > Aquatic > Freshwater > Lake | place: USA: Lake Erie, Ohio...
GCTGTACCAGCTGCGGGGCCGGGTGGGCCGCTACAAGCACCAGGCCTACTGCTACCTCATGCTGCCCCGGCACGCCCAGCTGCTCACCGAGGCGCGCAAGCGCATGAGCGCCATCAAGCAGTACAGTGCCCTGGGCAGCGGCTTCAAGATCGCCATGCGCGACCTGGAGATCCGCGGCGCCGGCAACCTGCTCGGCCCGCAGCAAAGCGGGCACATCACGGCGGTGGGCTTCGACCTGTACTGCCAGCTCCTGGGCCAGAGCATCTCCGCGCTGAAGGGCGAGCGGGTCCGGCCCCGGGTCGAGGTCCGCGTCTCCCTCGATTTCCTGGCCACCCATCCGGGCCAGGAATCCGACCCGGAGGCCGCGGCCCCGAGGCGCCGGCCCGGCAAGGCCGGCCGGGCCGCCCTGCGCATCGAGATCCCGAGGGACGACGGCGTGGCCACCTCCTGGGAGGATCCCGACACCGGCCGGGATGACGGGCCGGTGGACGACGGCCGAAGGTTTCCGGCCTACCTGCCGCTGGACTATGTCCGCGAGCCGGCGCAGCGCGTCGAGGTCCACCGGCGTCTGGCCCAGGTGGGCGACAAGGCCGGCATCGAGGTCCTGCGCCAGGAACTGCGGGACCGGTTCGGCCCCCTTCCGGCACCGGTCGACCTCCTGCTCCGGGTGCACGAGCTTCGGGTGCTCGCCGCCGAGTGCGGGGTCGGCTCCGTGGAGGTCGCCGAGGGCAAGGTGAAGCTCCTGCAACGCGGCGAGCTGGTCACGGTGGGCGGGCGGTTTCCTCGACTGACCCAGCCCGACGCCCAGGGGCGGCTGGCAGAGATCCGACGACTGCTCCTGTCGCTGGCCGGAGGCCCGGAAGTGTCGCAGGAAAGCCGACTGACGCCACCCCGCCGGCTGCGCTAGGCTCGGACCCATGCCGGAGGGTGTCCTGAGGTTCCTGCAGCGCTGGTTGGTGACGACCATCGGCGTGCTGCTGGCCGATGTCTGGGTGGACGGCATCCGCCACCAGTCCTTCGGGTCCCTGCTCGAGGCCTCGCTGCTGCTCGGCCTGCTCAACGCCTTCGTGCGTCCGCTGCTCATGGTCCTCTCGCTGCCGCTGCTGGTCCTCAGCCTCGGGCTCTTCGTGCTGGTCATCAACGCGGTGCTCCTCGGCCTGGTGGGTGGCATGCTCCAGCCGGGATTCGTCGTGGAGGGCTTCGGCGCCGCCTTCTGGGGCGGGGTGGTCATCAGCCTCGTGTCGCTGGTGGTGAACGGATTCCTCGGGCGCGGTGCGGTGGTGCGCCTCGGCGACGACCCCGGGGGACCGAAGCGAACCCGGCGGCGGCCCCGGCGGGACGACGACGGCGGCGGTCCGGTCATCGACGTGTGACGGAGTCGTCCCAGAACCCCCGCCTCCATGCGATCCCCCTTCCGGAACGAACCACGCGCCGCCCGGCGCCGCCCGGCCCGGGCGCCGATGGTGCTCCTGGCGGCACTGCTTGCGGGCGGGGTCTGGGCCCTGGCCCGGTGGCGGTCGGAGTCCGGGGTTGCACCGCCGCCGGCACCGGCGCCATCGGGGCCCGCGCCGGCCAGGACCACCGCTGCGGTCGGCACCGGGACGGAATCGGCATCACCGATGCCGCCACGACCGACGGCGGCGACACCCCCATCGGCACCGGCCACGACGGTCCCGGCGACGAACACGACGACAACGCCCTCGACGCTCGCACGGTCCAATCCCCCGGCACCGGTGATCGTCTCGACCTCCCTCCCGCCGATCGTCCTCTCGACCCAGGTCCTTCGCGCCTCGATCCCGTCCCTCCCGCCGGGATCCAATTCGGCGGCGCCCCTCACCGTCCCGACAGCCCCGGGATCCGCGGCCGCATCGAATGCGCCGACCGCCTGGGTGGCCCGGGGCGCGACCAATGCCCTGGAGGCCCAGATCGCGCTGGCCGGCCTGGGCTTCTCCGCGGGCTCGATCGACGGCATCGGTGGCTCCCAGACCGCGGCGGCCCTCAAGGCCTTCCAGTCGCAACGCGGCCTGGAGCCGACCGGATGGCTCGACCGGGAGACGCGCCGGGCCCTGGTGCTGCGCCGGCCGCCGCTGGCCACCTACCGCATCCAGCCTGAGGACCTGCTCCGGTTGGCCCCGGTGCCCGACACCTGGGTGGGCAAGTCGCAGGTGGCCGGCCTCGAGCACGAGACCCTGCTCGAGCGCCTGGCCGAGCGGTTCCAGGCCCACCCGGCCTGGTTGCGACGCATCAACCCGGGAGTCGACTGGGACCGGATCGCCGAGGCGCAGGAGCTCGTGGTGCCGGCGCCGGCCATCGTCCCCGCCCGGCGGGCGGCCCTCGTGCGGATCCACCTCGGCGGGCGATACCTGCGTGTGTACGACTCGGCCGGCGAACTCCTGGCCCACTTTCCCTGCAGCATCGCCCGACGGGTCGAGAAGCGGCCGGTCGGCGAACTGCAGGTGGTCGTGACGGTGCCGAACCCGGACTACACGTGGGATCCGGCGGTCTTCCCGGAATCCCCGGAAGCGCGGACCGTCGGGCGGAAGCTGAGGCTGCCCCCCGGGCCCAACAACCCGGTCGGCGTCGCCTGGATCGGCCTCAACCGGGCAGGATACGGGATCCACGGCACCCCCAAGCCCGAGGAAGTCGGCCGCACCGAGAGCCACGGCTGCTTCCGCCTGGCCAACTGGAACGCCGACCTGTTGCGACGGATGGCCTGGCCAGGGCTGCCGGTCGTCGTCGAGGGCGGGACACCGCCGGCATCGGCCACCGCCACGAATGCCGTCCCGAACGAGGTGGTGCCGACTCCGGGCGCGGCGACGTCGTCGGGCCCGTCCGTGCCATCCGCACCGTCGGACCGGCCCGCCGACGGGCCCGATGCCAGGGACTGACAACGGATCGTCTCCGGGAAGTTTCACGGGGCGGGACATTCCGCCGCATTGCATTTCGGATCGCCAGGGGGTAGGTCCTCCCCATGGCGTCCGACGGTTCCATGGACAGCGGCATCCGCCTGCTGCGCGAACGGGTGCGATCCATCCCCGGCCTCCTCGAGGCATGGGGAGCCTCTGCCGGAGCCCAACTGGCCTCTCAGCCCCGCATCCGTCCGCGGCGTGTCGTGGCGACCGGTCTCGGCAGCTCCGAGGCCCATGCCCGGTACCTCGTGTGGTTTCTCAACCGCTTCACCGATGTCCCCGCCGAGTTCGTGCCGACCGGATCCCTGGTGGAACCGATGGACCCGGACCGCTCCAAGGGCCGGACGCTGGTGGTCTTCAGTCAGGGATTGTCGGTGGCTGGACGCATCGCCCTCGGCCACCGGGCCGGTTTCGCCTCGACCGTGCTCTTCACCTCGGCCACCGCGGAGGGGCTGCGCCGCTGCGGGATGACCGAACGCTCCGATTGCCTGGAGCCGCTGGAGCAGGACGAGACGGTGGAGGTGATCCGATTCCCGCCTGCCGACGAGTACACGATCCTGATCCGGGTGGTGGGACCGGCGCTGGGGTTCCTGGCCGCCCGGGTGTGGGCGGGCAGCCTCGCCAGGCCCGGGGACTTCTGCAGCGATCCGCGATCGCTGGGGGCGGCGGCGGCTCGGGCCTTCCGGGCGGGTCGGGAGGCGGGTCGGGAGGCATGGCCCCGGATGGACGGCACCGGGTTCAGCCGCGGCTTCGTGCTGCTGGCCTCGCCGGACCTCAGCGAGTACCTGCAGAATGTCGTCTACAAGTTCCTGGAGGGCCTGTTCCGGCCCGCACCGGCCCTGCAGGAGCTGCTCCAGTTCGCCCACGGGCCCTTCCAGCAGCTCACCGCATCGCCACGTCCGGTGGTGGTGCTGCACCGCCGTGGGGGCACCGAGTCCGACCAACTGGACCGGATCCGACAGATGTGCCGCTCGGCATGCCTGGACTGCCTGTCCACCGCCTCCGGACTGGTCTCGCCGACCGACCTGCTCGCCTTCGAGGCGGAGGGCCTGTTCGTCGACGCCCTGCTGGACGGCATCGAACGCGAGGCGGTCGACCAGGTGGCATGGCCCGGACGCGGACTCGACGGACCACTCTGTGACTACCCCGGTCCGACTCCACTCCTGGAGGCGTCGTGTGCGGGCCGGTTGGCGCGATGAAGGGCCGGATCCGGCCGAGGCGTTCCCGTCAGGAGGGTCCGCGCAGCAGGGGGGCGAGGTTCGAGTTCTGCTGGGCCATGTGCCTCAGGCACGGGTCGAGGCGGATGGCCTGCTCCACGCGGTCCCGAGCCTCCGCCGGATGACCGGTGAGCGCCTCATAGCAGGCGAGATGGTAGTTCCAGAGGCCGTTGCGGCGCAGGGGCTCCGGGGCCGACAGCAGGGCACGCCGGGCCTCCTCATGGGCCCCGAGCTCATACAGGCAGCACCCCCAGCCGATGAAGTGCTCAAGCTCCGCGTCGCGGCGGGCACACAGGGCCTGGAAGGCCCGGGCCGCCTCGGCCCACTGACCGATTTGCTGGTGGATGACCGAGCGGAGTTCCAGCACCTCCGTCTCGAGCTGGTCGCCCGGCGGGAGCTGGTCGAGCTCCTGCAGCGCCGCCTCGACCATGCCCAGCTCGAAGTAGCCGACGGCGGCCTCGGTGGTCCGACTGAGTCTCGAAAACGGCACACGACACCCTGCCACCGGTGCGCCGAAACTCAACTGCCCCGCCCATCGGGGTGTTTCCCAACCCGCGGGTCGGGGGTAGGCTCACGGATCCGGCCTTCCCGCGCGCCGGAGCTCCCGCATGCGCTGGCACGATGCCCACAACCACCTCCAGGACCCACGCCTGGGTGACGCTCCGGCAACCCGGCTCGCCCAGGCGTTGTCCGCCGGCGTGGCGGGCATGGTGGTCAACGGCACCTGCGAGACCGACTGGCCGACGGTTCTCCACCTGGCGGAACGCTTCGCCGAGGTCATCCCGGCCTTCGGCCTCCATCCATGGCGCGTTCCGACCCGTTCGGCCTGCTGGCTGGAGACGTTGGAAGGTTTCCTGGACCGTTGTCCGGGGGCGGGGGTGGGCGAGGTGGGGCTGGACGGTTGGATCCTCGACCAATCGGCCGAACGGTGTCTCGAGCTGGGCATCGGCCCGTCGGGACCCGCACCGATGCCCATGCAGGTCGAAGCGCTGGATGCGCAGCTCGACCTGGCCGCGACCCGGGGACTGCCGGTCTCGCTGCATTGCCTGAGGGCCTGGGGACCGCTCCTGGACCGGCTCCGCAACCGGGCTCCATTGCCCCGGGGATTCCTCCTGCACAGCTACGGCGGATCCCGGGAGCTCGTGCCGGAGCTGGTGCGACTCGGGGCCCACTTCAGCCTTTCGGGCCATTCCCTCCATCCGCGCAAGGCCGATCAGCTGGCGGTGTTCCGGGCCATCCCCCGCGACCGTTGGCTGGTCGAGACCGATGCCCCGGACCAGCTCCCGCCCCCGGAGTGGATTTCCCATCCGGCGAACGGCCCCGGGGGTCGACCGGTCAACAGCCCGGCCAACCTGCCCCGGATCGCCGCCGGTCTGGCCACCCACCTGGGTGTTCCCGCCGCGGACCTGGCCGCGCTGTGCGAGGCGAACTGGCGGAGGTTCTTCGGCCGGCCGGCCTCCGGAACCTGAAGGGCGGACGGGTCCCCGGGTCGGCGGTTCAGAGGGCGCGCCGGATCCGCTGGAGTTGCCGCAGCAGCGCGGGCATCCGGTCCAGCGGAATCATGTTCGGGCCGTCGCTCAGGGCCCGGTCGGGCTCGGGGTGCGTCTCGATGAAGAGCCCATCAACACCGGCGGCGACCGCGCAACGGGCCAACACCGGTCCGAATTCCCGCTGCCCCCCGGAGGAATCACCCTGGCCGCCCGGCAACTGCACCGAGTGGGTGACGTCGAAGACGGTCGGGAATCCGAGTCCGGCGAGGATCGGCAGCGAGCGCATGTCGGCCACGAGGTTGTGGTAGCCGAAGGTGGTGCCGCGCTCGGTGAGGAGCAGGCGCCGGTTGCCCGTCTCGGCCGCCTTGGCCGCCACGTTCCGCATGTCCTGGGGGGCCAGGAACTGGCCCTTCTTGAGGTTGACGATCCGGCCGGTGGCGGCGGCCGCCTGCACCAGGTCGGTCTGCCGGCACAGGAAGGCGGGGATCTGCAGGATGTCGCAGACGGTCGCGGCGGCGACCGCCTGCTCGGGCGTGTGGACGTCGGTCAGCACCGGCACCCCGACCTCGGAGCGGATCCGGCGCAACACCTCCAGCCCCCCGGCCATCCCGGGCCCCCGGAACGACTGCCCCGAGGAGCGGTTGGCCTTGTCGAAGCTGGCCTTGAAGACGTACGGCATGCCCAGGCGCCGGCACACGGCCTTCAGGCTGCGTGCGATCTCGAGGCAAAGCTCCTCGCTCTCGATGACGCAGGGACCGGAGATCAGGAAGAGCCCCTTGCGACGGTTCAGGCTGCGCCACAATGGAAGGATGGAATCGCTCACCCCGGAGGTCATCGGGGGGGCGCGCGCGTTTCGCAATGCCGGAGTTGGCATCACGACCGGCGGGTCGCGGGCGCAGGATGCCCGCAGGACCCCGCCCGTGCAGGGTGGCGACGGGACCAAGAGGGACCCGAGGTCGACCGGAACTTGCATCGGCGGCACTTCTGCGTCTCAGTCTTGGGCCTCGGACCGCGTCCACCGACCATGGCCTCCCATTTGAACGTCTCTGTCGGGCACTGGGTGGGCTTCTCGGCCTTCGTGCTGGGAGCCCTCGCGCTCGACCTGGGCCTGTTCCACCGGAAGAGCCAGGAGGTTCGTGTCCGGGAGGCGCTCTTCTGGACCTCGGTCTGGGTGGTCTGCACCCTGCTTTTCGGGCTGGCCGTGGCACCGCGGATGGTCCCCGGTTGGGACGCCTCCACCTCGGCGCTGTTCCTGACGGGCTACCTGGTGGAGCTGTGCCTGTCGATGGACAACGTCCTGGTCATCGCCGTCATCTTCTCCTACTTCAGCGTCCCCAGGCCCTGGCAACACCGGGTGCTCTTCTGGGGCATCCTCGGGGCCCTGGTGCTCCGGGGAACCATGATCTGGCTCGGTGCCGAGCTCCTCGAGCGCGTCCACTGGGCGCTCCACGTCTTCGGGGTGTTCCTGATCGTGACCGGCGTGAAGATGCTGCTCGTGCGCGAGGACGAGCCGCCTCCCGACCTTTCGAGGAACCCGGTGGTCCGGTTGCTGCGCCACTGCCTCCCGATCAGCGACGCCTTCGACCGGGAACGCTTCACCACCCGGTCGGGCAACCGGTGGATGCTCACGCCGCTGGCCGTGGTGCTGGTGGTGGTGGAGACGACCGACGTGGTGTTCGCGGTGGATTCGATCCCGGCGATCTTCGGCATCACCCGGGAGCCGTTCCTCGTCTTCACCTCCAACATCTTCGCCATCCTCGGCCTGCGCTCGCTGTACTTCGTCCTCGCCTCCGCCATGGGGTACTTCCAACACCTCAAGACCGGCCTGGCCTGCGTGCTGGTGTTCATCGGGGCCAAGATGCTCGCGGAGGAGGCCCTGCTGCGGCTGCTGGGCGACCGGCTCAAGTACGTGTCCCTGGCGGTCGTCATGGGCCTGCTCGGCATGTCCATCCTCGCCTCGGTCCTGACGGCACCGGCGGGACCCGGCAACGGGAAGGGCCCGGCCGCTTGAGCCCTCGGTGGGTTCTGGAGGACACCGACGCGGGCCAGGCGGAGGCCCTGCGCCGCGCGCTGGGGCTTCCCGGGCTGGTGGCCGACTGCCTGGTACGGCGCGGGATCACGACGCCCGAGGCCGCCGAGGCCTTCCTCGAGCCCCGCCTCAGGTCGCTCTCGGACCCGATGGTCCTGCCGGACATCCGGCCGGCCATCGAGCGGCTCTTCCGGGCACGCCGGGATGGCGAGCCGCTGGTCATCTTCGGCGACTACGATGTCGATGGCGTGACCTCGACCGCGATCCTCACGGAGGTGCTCTCGGCACTGGGCTGGCGATGCGCCCAGTACCTGCCGCACCGGCGCGACGAAGGCTACGGCCTGAGCCAGGCGGGTGTGGAGAACTGCCTGGCACGCCATCCCACCACGCTGTTGTTGGCGGTGGACTGCGGTTCCACGGCGGTCGGTCCCATCGGCTGGCTGAACGGGCGCGGGGTCGATGTGCTGGTGCTCGACCATCACCAGCTGAGCGATCCCCTGCCCCCGGCGCTGGCCCTGGTGAATCCGCTCCGTTCCGACGACCCGTCGACGGCCCCCTACTGCTCGGCGGGCCTGGCCTTCAAGCTCGCCCATGGGCTGGTGAAGCATGGACGGGAAGCCGGCCTGCCGGGGTTCGACACCTACCACCTCAAGTCCCTGCTCGACCTGGTGGCCCTCGGCACCGTGGCCGACCTGGTCCCGCTGGTCGGGGAGAACCGGGTGCTGGTGCACGCCGGCCTCGAACGCCTCGAGACCACCCACCGGCCCGGCCTGCAGGCCCTCAAGCGCGTGGCCAGGACCCGCAGCCCGCTGGGGGTCCACGAGGTGGGCTTCCAACTCGGCCCGCGCCTCAATGCCGCCGGGCGGCTGGAGACGGCAGAGGACGCGCTCCGGCTGCTGCTCTGCGACCAGGATGACGAGGCGGCCAGCCTCGCGGAGGTGCTCGACCGGCAGAACCGTGACCGCCAGGAGGTCGAACGCCGCATCGCCCAGGAGGCCGGCGACCGGGTGCGTGCCGGCTTCGACGCGGCGCGCGACCTGGTGATCGTGGAGGGGGATCCCTCGTGGCACATCGGCGTGGTGGGGATCGTCGCGTCCAGGGTGTTGCGCGAATTCCACCGGCCGACCCTGATCCTCGGGGGGGACGGCGAGGTGTGGCGCGGCTCGGGGCGCAGCATCCCGGGATTCGACCTGGCGGGGGCGCTCCGGGACTGCTCGGACCTTCTGCAGAAGCATGGAGGCCATGCCATGGCAGCCGGACTTTCCATCGATCCGTCGCGCCTGCCCGTGCTGCGGGAACGGATCAATGCGCTGGCCAGGCAGCGGCTGGACCCCGGGCACCTCCGGCCGCAGGTGCGCCTCGATGCGTTCATGCCGCTGGCGTCGCTCGACCTGGCCCTGGTCTCCGGCCTGCGTCGCCTCGGGCCCTTCGGCATGGGGAACCCCGTGGTGCAACTGGGCTTCCGGGGACTGGTGCACGCACGCCCACCCCAGCGCCTCAAGGACCAGCACTGGAAACTCTGGGTCACCGATGGGGGTCGGGCCGTCGAGACCGTGTGGTGGGGCGCGGGCTCCCGGCCCCTCCCGGAGGGCAGCTTCGACCTGGCGGCGGTCCCCGAGATCGGCGAGTACGGAGGCCGGCGCTTCGTCCAATTGCGTCTGGTCGACTGGCGACCCGGCGAGTCGGCCGCCACCTGAACCGCGCCCGGCAGCAACGGCGGATTGCCCGGGATGCCCGTCGGGCTTACCTATGCCCGATCGATGAACGCGACCTGCGACGGGAACACCCCGACGGATCCATCCCCGGCCGGCTACCAGACCCACCGTGGCCTGCCACCGCTGGCCGGACTCTGCGGATTCCAAGAGGCCTCCCGGCCGGGGCTGTCGGTCGAGGAGAGCGTGCGCCGGCTCAAGCGGCACCACTACGCCCTGCGGCGGATCCACGGCATCCTCACCGCCCGGATCACCTCGGAGCCGGTCTACGAGCTGAAGATGGCCTGGAGCCATCAGGCCTGGCTTTGCGCCGAGCAGGTGTCGGCCCTCCGGACCCGGGTCGGCGAGATGCGCGAACCCCCGCTGGGCCTGGACAAGGTTCCCCACGACGGCCTGGCGCTGGCATTTGATGAACTGCAGGCGGCTCCCCGCGACCTCCTGCTCCTCGGACTGTACGAGGTCATCGTGCCGGCACTGGCGGAGGCGATGGCCACCCATGCGGCCGCGGCGCATCCGCTGGCCGACCAGCCCACCGTGCGGATGCTGCGGATCGCCCTGCTGGACCTCGACGACCTCCGCCACTATGGGCGCAAGGCCGTCTCCTGCCTGGTCTCAGGCGACGAACGCGCGGCCTCGCAGGCGGGCCTCGGGGTGCTGCGCCGGGCGCTCGAGGCGGCCGGGGGCGTCGACGGCTGTACCCGGGCCGGGGCCGGGGATGCGCCCGCGTCGCTGCCGGAGCGCCTCCACTCGGCACGCCCCTGGCGCTACGATCCACGCCCCCAGCGGGACGGGCGCTTCCCCGATCCCTACAACATGGGGGTCAACGCCGAGGTGTTCCTCTACGATCCTGGGCAACCGCTCGATGCCAAGGTGCTGATGATGTACTACAA
>Ga0315904_10013443_pt1 | contig 10247 bp, 8 predicted proteins | sample LakEriMetagenome_6_FD_203529 | JGI IMG/M metagenome (GOLD analysis project Ga0315904, IMG submission 203529) | Freshwater fungal communities from buoy surface, Lake Erie, Ohio, United States - Buoy 12 MA120 | ecosystem: Environmental > Aquatic > Freshwater > Lake | place: USA: Lake Erie, Ohio...
TCTGATGGTGGCGATGTTGATGATGTCGGTGGGCATCCCGATGCTGGCGAGCGGGCAGGATTTCCTCCGCTCGAAACACGGAGTCTCGAACACCTACCAGCGCGGCGAACTCAACGCGCTGGATTACCATCGACTCCTGCGTTACCCGGGGAGTCATACCTATGTCGCGGCGTGGGTCGCCTTTCGACGCGGCCCGCTGGGCCATCTGCTCCGCCACTACACGCGTGTCTCGGAAGGTTTTTTCCGCTTCTTCTCCTTGCCGGAGTCGACGGCGGTTGCCGCTCTTTACAATGCCGATGGCTCGGCGGGGGTGAGTCGCCTCCTGTTTGCGATGAATCCCACATTGGAGGATGTGCACCTGTCGATCCCGAACGCGGCGGTGGCTGGTTGGGATTGGCGTGTCGTGGCGGATGTGGAGCAGTTCTTTGGCGAACGCAGTGCGGGAATGCGACCAGTGGTCTCGGATGTGCTGTTCCTACCGCCGCTTAGCTGCGTCTTGTGGGTCACGGAGGCCTGAGGCCACCCGCCAAAACCCTTGCCATCGCGAGGGGCGGTGTGTTGATCTGAACCCCCCGCGCCTTCTTGGCGCGGTCTCACCTGAAACAGCAAATCCCTACCTAGAACCTGGAGTCTCCCATGGCAGTGAATGTCGCTATCAATGGTTTTGGCCGCATCGGCCGCCTCGTGTTCCGCGCGCTTGTCGAACAGGGCCTGCTCGGCTCGACGTTCAACGTCGTCGCCGTCGGCGACATCGTTCCCGCCGATAATCTGGCCTACCTGTTGAAGTATGACTCCTCGCAGGGGAAGTTCAACGGCACGGTGTCGTCGAAGAAGTCCTCCCCGGACAAGCTCGAAGACGACGTCCTCGTCGTGAACGGCCATGACATTCTGGTGGTGTCCGCCAAGACGCCGGCCGAGCTCCCGTGGGGCAAGCTGGGGGTGCAGTTGGTGATCGAATCGACCGGTCTCTTCACCGAGGCGGAAAAGGCGAAGGGCCACCTCGCCGCCGGTGCCAAGAAGGTGATCATTTCGGCCCCGGCCAAGGGCGAGGACATCACCGTCGTCATCGGCGTGAACGACGACAAGCTCGACGTTGCCCAGCACAGCATCATCTCGAACGCGTCCTGCACAACGAACTGTCTGGCTCCCGTGGCCCATGTGCTTTTGAAGGAAGGTTTCGGCATCGCCGAGGGACTCATGACCACGGTGCACGCCTACACGGCGACCCAGAAGACGGTCGACGGTCCGTCCAAGAAGGATTGGAAGGGTGGTCGCACCGCCGCGCAGAACATCATCCCGTCCGCCACGGGTGCCGCGAAGGCCGTCGGACTGGTGCTTCCGGAAGTGAAGGGCAAGCTTACGGGCATGTCCTTCCGCGTTCCCGTCCCGACCGTGTCGGTTGTCGACCTCACCGTGAGGACGACCAAGGACACGTCGCTGGAGGAGATCAAGGCCGCGCTCAAGCGCGCGTCGGAGACGTACCTGAAGGGTATTCTTGGATACACGGATGAGGAAGTTGTTTCCAGCGACTTCATCCATGACACGCGGTCGTCGATCTTTGACGCCGGCAGCTCGATCGAGCTGAATAAGAACTTCTTCAAGCTGGTGAGCTGGTACGACAACGAGTGGGGTTACAGCAACCGCGTCGTCGACCTCAGCCGCAAGATCGCCGCGAAGCTCTGACGCTTCGACGCCCCTCCGCGCATTTCGGGCGGCGGGAGGCACGGGCCTTCCCGTCGCCGGTGCGGTGGACTTTTCCTGCCCGGACTGCGCCGTTTGTTCCGCCATGCCTCACTTCAAGACCATCCGTGACCTTGCTCTCGCCGGGAAGCGCGTTTTTCTGCGCGTCGACTTCAACGTCCCCCAGGACAAGGTGACGGGAGCGATCACCAACAACCAGCGGATTGTCGCCGCGTTGCCGACCCTTCGTTACGCCCTAGATCAGGGTGCATCGGTCGTGCTGGCGAGTCATCTGGGCCGTCCCGATGGCAAGGCGATCGCGAAGTTCTCGCTCCGCCCGATCGCTGCGGAACTGCAGTCGCTGCTCGGCCGTCCGGTCGCGTTTGCGTCCGACTGCGTGGGCCCGGCGACTGAGCAGGCCGCCGCGGCATTGCGTCCAGGCGAGGTGCTGCTGCTGGAGAACCTGCGTTTCCACATCGAAGAGGAGGGTAAGGTGAAGCTGGAGGACGGTACGTCGCTGAAGGCCGACAAGGCGGCGGTGGACGCGTTCCGCGCCAGTCTCTCCCGACTCGGGGATGTCTACGTGAACGACGCGTTCGGCACCGCTCATCGCGCGCATTCGTCGATCGTCGGGGTCAACCTGCCGCAGAAAGCCGCCGGCTTTTTGATGGAGGCGGAGTTGAAGGCGTTCGCGGCGGTGCTGGAGCATCCGCAGCGCCCATTGCTCGCCATTTTAGGTGGCGCGAAGATCGCGGACAAGATTCCCCTGATCAAGAATCTGCTGGAGAAGGCCGACGAGGTCATCATCGGCGGTGGCATGGCCTACACGTTCAAGAAGGTCATGCACGGTATGGAAATCGGCACGAGCCTGTTCGACGAGGAGGGCGCTAAGCTGGTCCCTGAACTCGTTGCTAAGGCGAAAGAGCGCGGCGTGCGGCTGACGTTCCCCGTCGACTACGTCGCGGCGGATCGCTTTGCGCCCGACGCCGCCACGCGTCCTGCCAGCGACGAGACCGGCATCCCGGCCGGATGGATGGGACTCGACGCGGGTCCGAAGTCGATCGCGCTGTATCGCGAGGCGATCCTGCGCTCCCGAACGATCGTGTGGAACGGCCCGGCCGGCGTGTTCGAGTTCGACGCGTTTGCCGGGGCCACCAAGGCGATGGCTGCGGCCATCGCGGAAGCCACGGCGTTGGGCGCAACCACGGTAGTGGGCGGAGGCGACACCGCGACCGCCGCGAAGAAGTTCAAGGTCGCAGACAAGGTCAGCCACTGCTCGACCGGTGGTGGAGCCAGCCTCGAGTTCCTCGAGGGCAAGGTGCTCCCCGGCGTCCAGTTTCTCGAGTCCTGATTCGTTCCTCTCACGCTTTTCCCACCATGTCACCGCTCCGCAAGAAACTCATCGCTGGCAACTGGAAGATGAACAAGACCTCGGCCGATGGAGTGGCCTTGGTGCAGGAGATCGTCGCGGCCGCCGGCAAGCAGACCGAGGTCGACGTGGTCGTTTGCCCGCCGTTCACGGCCTTGGAGTCCGTGGGCCGCGTGCTGGAAGGTTCCGGCGTGCGCCTCGGGGCCCAGAATGTGCACCCAGAGGCGAGCGGTGCCTATACCGGCGAGATTTCCGTCGGGATGCTCCGCGCGCTCTTCGCCAGCTATGTCATTTTGGGGCACAGTGAACGTCGGTCGTATTTTCAGGAGTCGGACAGCTTCATTAACCAAAAGGTCATCGCTTCGCTGAAAGGTCAGTTGAAGCCGATCCTCTGCGTCGGCGAGACCTTGGGTCAGCGCGAGGCGGGCGAGACACTGCGAGTGGTCCAGACGCAGCTCGAGGCCGGTCTCGAAGGGGTGGGCAAGGATCAGATTGCCAGCGTCGTGATCGCCTACGAACCCGTCTGGGCCATCGGCACGGGCAAGGTTGCCACGACTGAACAAGCGCAGCAGGTGCACGCGTTCATTCGCAGTTTGCTCACCAAGAGTTACGGCGAGAATGCCGCGGAGAAGGTTCGGATCCTGTACGGAGGTTCGATGAAGCCTGCGAACGCCCCCGAACTGCTCGCGCAGCGCGACATCGATGGCGGATTGATCGGCGGAGCGAGCCTTGAGTCCCGCAGCTTTCTGGAATTGGTCGCGGCCGCTTCCGCGGTTCGCTGACCCGATCGCCGGGACGCGGGATCAAAGATCTGCCGGCGCGGAGCGTGGCACGTTGGCCACGGGCTCGGTGCGACGTTCACCGGTCGCCTCGGCCGAGGCTTTCCGCGTTCCATCCTCGGTCCAGCGCCGTCGGATAGCGGTCGCGGTCTGCAGGCCAAGTGTGCCAAGTGACACCAGCCAGATCAAGGGATCGACCACGTAGTCCCAGGCGTTGTTGGACTCAAGGGCGCCCACCGCAAAGGCGGCGAGTGCGGCCGTGAGCACCACGCCGGCACGGTTACCGACCGCCAGGAGGAAGAGCGCCAAGGCGGTGATCGTCCAGATCGCCGGACCGTTGCGCCATCCAAAGTAGTAGAAGTCCACCGCGCGTCCCCAGAGAGGATTCAAATAGAGCAATGAGCCGCCCACGGCCGCAATCGTCAGGAGCGCGCGGAGGTCGGCTGGCCGCAGCAGTTCACGTTGGGTCAGGTTCCGCCACAGGAGGGTGAGGACGAGGGCCATCCCGACGAGGCTTGGGTTTGGATAAAAGCTCTCGACCCAGCGTCCGAGCGAGACCGATCCGATCGGAACAAACAGGAGACCGACAGAGACGAGACCCCAGGCGGCCTGCAGACGCGGTCCGATCGGCCGTCCGCGCATCCGCGCCGTCGCCCAGTTCAGGGTCAGCCAGATCACGCCCGTCAGCGCGATCGGGTGAAGCAAGGTTGAGGGAAGGTGGTTCATCGCTGGACGAGCGAGCGTGGTTGCGCAGTGGCTTGGTCCAGCCAAACGGCGTTAAACTCCAGGTGTTTGATCCGTTCGCGTCTCCACGTATAGGTCACATGGATACGGCCTCGAGAATCCTCGATAATCGAGGGGTAGGAGAATTCTCGCTTTGGCTCGTGTTCAAGTACGGGCCCGGGGCTCCACGTCGCCCCGGCGTCGGTCGAAACCGCCAGCCGCAGGGAATCACGGCCTGCGGTCGCGTCATTGTAGGCGAGCAAGATGCGGCCGTCGCGCAGGCGTACGGCATCCACGGCTGCATCTGGGTTAGGCAACGAGGTCTGCGCGGTCGGTGACCACGTCCAGCCGTTGTCGCGGGAGAAAGCGGTGCGCAAGGTGCGCTCCGGGCGGCCGTCGCGCAGGAGCATGAGCATGCGGTCCTGACCGAGGGGTACGAGTACTGGTTGGAGCAGTTCCGACTCGGCGGGCAAGCTGCGGAGCTCATAGCTGCGGAGCCCGCCCTTCGGCTCTGGATCGAGCCACAGCACTTGGGGGTACTTCAGTGCCATCTCGTGGTAGATCGGCAAGCCGATGCGCCCGTCGCTGGCGTACACCGGCCGGCTCCGCACGAGGCTGCTCAGATTCATGTAGGGATTGAGCGAAAGCCGCTGGCTCTCCCCCCAGGTTTGACCGTTATCCAACGACGCCTTGATGTTGAGCGAGCATCCGGACCATCCGCCCACCATGACGCTCACATAGACCATCCACAGCGTCCCATGCTGATCGGGAAAGACCACGGTGTTGCCGAGCTTCTTCACCGGACGGTCCAGCTCAAACTCCGCTTGAGCACGGTCGATCACGCGCTGCGGCTGCGACCACGCATCGTCCCCGGCGTTCCACCGCGCCGTGAAGACCGCGACATCTCCGGAACCCTCGCGTTGGCCACCATACCACGCCGCGATCAGATCGCCGTCCGGCAGCAGCGAAACCATGCTGCAGTGAACGGAGCGAGTGTATCCCTCGGGAGAGAGCCAGCGTTCGCGGTGGAAAGGCAGGGTCTCCTGTACCCACTCCCGCGGCGGCGGCTTGGCCTGAGCGATCACCGCCTCGGGCGCCTGCGAGTGCCGCTCCGGCGCTACCTTCATTGTCGCAGTCACCGCGACAATGAGAGTGGCGGCGGCAAGCAGCAGCCGCTTCGTCATGTCGAGGGGACGCGGTTCCATCGAGTCAGACCCTGTTGCTCGGGCAGGGTGGGAAATGGGCATGAAACTGAGAAAGGATCACCGGCCGGGGGATGAGGGGGACGGGCGAGTGACCCTCGGAGACTTTCGGGTCCTTTCGCGGGGTCAATCCTCGTCTGAAACCCGACGCCGCGGGGGAGATGCAATCGATCATCGTTTGAGGCGGTGTAGGGAACAGAATTCTTCCGGTTGCCATTCGCAACCGCCGAAGAAACTCTCGGCGACTTTTTCTCCCATGCTGGCCCCATTTCGTGCCCTGTTCCTCGTTTGGATTGTCGGTGCATGCCCGGTGCTCTGGGCCGCCGAGGCCAGTGCGGCCCGTCCGCGCGACTTGCTGATCATCAACGAAGATAACAGTCACTTCTTCGGCTCCCGTCCGGAGTCGGAGATGACCCGGGAGGGGGTGGACGCGTGGGTCGACGCCTACGCAGGGGGGGCTGTCACCCACCTCTTCCTGAATCCCAACTCGATGCGCTCGAGCGTGCGCAGCCGGACGCGCGATGCAATTTGGGAGCCGGTCGATGGCGTGGTCCCGCAGGGTCTCTGGCCGCGGAACGCGCTTCGACTCGATCAGGCTGGAATCGATCCTTACCTCCGGTGGATCGAGCGCGCCCGCCGGCATGGAATCTCGCCGTGGATTTCGATGCGCATGAATGATGTTCACGCGGCCGACGATCCGAAGAGCTACCTGCATTCGGAGTTCTGGCGCAAGCATCCCCACCTGCGACGGATGCCGGAGGGGCCGACAACGCCTTGGACCAATCAGGCGCTCAACTATGTCCATCCCGAGGTGCGGGAGCATCAGATGGGTTTCCTGCGCGAGCTGTTTGAACGTTACGAGCCGGATGGCTTCGAGATCGACTGGATGCGGTTCGGGTATCACCTCACTCCCGGACGCGAAGCGGAGGAGAAACATGTCCTCACCGCCTTCATGCGCGAGGTCGATGCGCTGCGCCGGGAGTGGTCCGAAAAGCGGGGGCGCCGGATCCTGCTCGCCGTGCGGATCCCGGCTCACCCGGATGCCGCGGCTGGGCTCGGGATGGATGCGCTCGCCTGGGCGCGCGAGGGCTTGGTGGATTGGCTCATTCCTTGCCCGTTCTGGTCCACCTCAGACCTCGATATCCCCGTCGAACTGTGGCGCGAGCGCCTCGGCGCGGATGCCGCGCGCGTCCTCGTCATTCCCGGAATTGAACACAACCTACGGGCTTGGCCGACCGGTAAGTCCGTACCCAATGACCTCGCTTCCCTGCGCGGCTTCGCCGCCGCCGCCCGCGAACGTGGGGCAGACAATCTTTACCTCTTCAATTGGATGGACAGTCAGACGCGCCCCGTGAGCGAGCAGGAGTACGCGCGGCTGATCCACTTCGGGCTCTCGGCCAAGGCGATTGCTGGCCAGTCTCGCCGCCACCCCTTGACGTATCGCGATACGGTGCCGGCCGGCTTCCCGAACGGTGCTCAGCTTCCGGTCGAGGCGAAAGGCGGTGGTCTCTTCCGTGTTCGCACCGGTGGCACCGGCGACGTGACCCGCGCTTCCCTCGTGGTTGGTCTGGCCGCTCGCGAGGGCGTCGCTGCCGCGGTGCTCGAGGCAGCGGTGAACGGCCGCGCGCTCGGTGTCCCGCAGGAGTTGCGCGACATCACCGGGCTCGGCGGGGTGCAGCGCGCGCTGCGCTTCGAGGTGGACCCGGCATTCCTGCAGGCAGGCGAGAATGCCGTCAGTGTCCGGCAGTCGGACCCCCATCCATCGCAGCAGATCGTCTGGCTCGAGCTGCGCGTCAACGAGCGCTGATGCGCTAGAGCAAGCGGCCTTCGGCTGGACCGACCTCGGGTAGGCTCCAGTCGAAGGGTGGCTGGCCCCAACGTTGGAGGTGTTGGTTGACCGCCGAGAAGCAGCGGCAGCCGAGAAAGTGGCGGGCGGAGAGTGGCGAGGGGTGGGCGGCCTGGACGATGGCGTGACGGTCTGCAGTGACGAGATCGGCCTTGGCGTGGGCCGCGTTGCCCCAGAGCAGGAAGACCACCGGATCGGGACGTGCGTTGAGGGCGGCGATGATCTGGTCGGTGAAATCCTCCCAGCCTCGACGGCGGTGCGAGTTCGCGGCGTGAGCTCGGACGGTCAGCACCGTGTTGAGCATCAGCAGGCCGCGGCGCGCCCAAGCCTCCAAATGCCCGTGGTCCGGAGCGTGGAAACCCGGTATATCCACGGCGAGTTCGCGGTAGACGTTGCGGAGCGAGCGTGGCGTGCGCCGGTCCGGCGTGACGGAGAAACACAGCCCGTGTGCATCGCCCGGGGTGGGATAGGGATCTTGGCCGAGCAGGACGACACGGACGGCGTCCGGAGGTGTCAACTCGAGGGCGCGAAACCGTAAGGCGGGAGGCGGGAGAACAATCTGACCTTCGGCCGCCTCAGCCGCGAGGAATGCTTCAAGAGCCCGAAAGGATGGAGCCTGCATCGCGGCGTGCAGGAGGGGGTGCCAGGCTTCGGGAAGAGGCGGGAGCATGGGGGCGGTTCGAAGGCCACTCCGGTGGCCGCGCCCGAGGTCATCGGGGATCGACCGCGATCGCCAGTCGAAAGGGTCGGCGCCGGGGCTGGTCCGCCTCTCCCGTGGCTTGCGCTTCCATGGGTGTTTCGACAGCCTCGCAGCCTTTCCCCATCATGAGCCCCTCCCTTCGCCTTGCCTCCGTTTTCCTTGGCGTCCTCCTTCCGGCGCTTCCTCTGGTCGCCCAAACCGCGGCTCCGGCGACTGCGCCGACCCAGCCGGCCGCGGTGACGCCTGCCTCCGAGCTGAACGACCTGCGCGCGCGCATCATGACCAAGGTTCGGGCGGGCCAGAAGAGCGCGACGGAGCTCGCGGTGGAGATCGCGGAGTTCGATCGCCTGCTGGCCAAGTACGCCGGCGACAAGTCGGAGGAAGTGGCGCAGATCCTCTTCATGAAGGGGGCGTTCTTTGCGCAGGTGCTGGATGATGAGGCGGCGGCGGTCGCGCTGCTCAAGGACCTGATTGCGGGCTACCCGGGCACGAAGGCGGCCACGAATGGTGAGCGCCTGATTGGTCAAATGGAGCGCGCCGCGAAGGCGGAGGCGACCCAAGCGGGATTGGTGGGCCGTGCGGCCCCCGAACTGAATTTCACGTGGCGCAGCGATGAGGGGCCCAAGACCCTTTCCGAGCTGCGCGGCAAGGTCGTGGTGTTGGATTTCTGGGCCACGTGGTGCGGTCCGTGCATTGCCTCGTTTCCCAACGTCCGCGCCTTGGTCGATCACTACCGCGGTGCCGACGTCGTCGTCATTGGAGTCACCAGCCTGCAGGGTTTTGTCGCCGGCCTGGAAGGCGGCCGTGTCGACACCAAGGGTAATCCAGAGAAGGAGATGGCCCTCATGCCCGATTTCATGAAGGCGAAGCAGATGAACTGGACCGTGGCCTTCAGCAAGGAAGAGGTCTTCAATCCCGACTACGGCATCTCGGGCATTCCTTACGTGGCGATCATCGCGCCGGACGGCACGGTGCGGCATGCCGGGTTACACCCAGCGGGGCCCCTGGCGGAGAAGGTGGCGAAGATCGACGCGATCCTGAAGGAGTTTGGCCGCAGTGTTCCCGCCGCCCCGGCGACCTCGTCGTGAGTGCAGAGACCCTCGCGCGCCCGGGTGCCACGCGCCGGGAGTTTCTGAACTTTGCCGGGTGGGCGGCACTGGCCGCGCTGGCCGTCGCGCGGCTGTCCGCCGAGACGTCCGCTGGCGCACCGGCTGCCGCCCGCGCCGGGTTTGCCCGCTCGGGCTCACCGCGCCTCCGGCTCAGTCTCGCGGCGTATTCGTTTCGCGACTACTTTCCGGTCGTGCGCGGCCGTCCCAATGCGCGGGTCCCGGCCGGTCGGGCGATTGACCTGTCCCGGTTCGTCGACTTCTGCGCCGAGCACGGCTGTGAGGGTGCCGAGCTGACCAGCTACTTCGTCGCGGATGAGGGAGACGCGGCGGCCGTCGCGCTGCGCCGCCATTGCTTCCTGCGCGGTGTGAGCGTGAGTGGCACGGCGATCGGGAACAACTTCTCCCATCCGGCCGGGCCACGTCGGGAAGCCGAGATCGCGCAGACCAAGCGCTGGATTGACTGGGCCGCCTTGCTCGGCGCCCCGCATGTCCGCGTCTTCGCCGGGGTGACGAATGAGCAGCCGCGTGAGGCGGCGGATCGCGATGTGATCTCGGCCCTCGAGGAATGCGGTGACTATGCCGGCCGCCGCGGAATCTTTCTCGGACTGGAGAATCATGATTCGATTGGCAGCGCCTCCACCTTGCTGCCGATGGTCCGGGCGGTACGCAGTCCCTGGGTCGGCGTGAACCTCGATTCCGGCAACTTCCGCACGGACGATCCCTACCGCGACTTCGCGGAGTGCGTGCCGTATGCGGTCAACGTGCAGATCAAAGCGGACCTCACGCACGCGCGCCAAGGTGTGGCGGGTCGTCCGGCGGATTTTCGTCGCCTCGCGCGA
>Ga0315904_10013446_pt1 | contig 10245 bp, 12 predicted proteins | sample LakEriMetagenome_6_FD_203529 | JGI IMG/M metagenome (GOLD analysis project Ga0315904, IMG submission 203529) | Freshwater fungal communities from buoy surface, Lake Erie, Ohio, United States - Buoy 12 MA120 | ecosystem: Environmental > Aquatic > Freshwater > Lake | place: USA: Lake Erie, Ohio...
TTTTGTTAGCCCTGCGCCACTCCTTAGCTAGCGCGTTTTGTTTGGGGCTGTGCATGGGCTTACCCAGCGTCCCGCACTCTTCGCACTTGTACCACACTGCGTTTTTTCCTGGTTCCCCGTTCTTTTTGGTCTTTGGTAATTCTATACGAACTCTCTGCAGCACCGACAGCTTTGCGGGCCAGCGCTGTTCAATTCTCCGTATAGCCCCTCGCACATACGATCGAAACTTTGCCGCGCTCCAAGTTCCGTCCTCGACTACGCCGGGCGGGAGTCCCTCGCCTGCCGGTAAGCTTGTTCTATCGCGACGCTTACGGCCTCGGCGCTTTTTGGGTTCGTCCAGAGGTTGTTGATCCATGTCATAAGTCCTCGTGCAGTTTCTTGATCCAAGCCGGCCTCAGCCAAAAGCCCCGCAGTACTCCATATCGCCGTATGTCGGTTGCCTTCAGAGGGCTCGTCCAAAAGCAGGCGAGCGCAACGAACAAGACCTGCCCGGCCTTTTTCCGCAGGGTTTTCGATGCTGAGCGGCGCAGGGGGTTCCCAAGATACTGCTGGAATGGAAAGAAGTTTGCCGGCATGTTCGTATACCTTTTTCTTGGTTTTTCCCGATTTTTCGTGAATTCGGCCGGGGTTGCTAAATATTCGCCCGTGCTGGTAGAGCGACATATCCGCCTTAACCGGCGAGTTAGCGGACACCCATGCGGCGTGAGACGCTGGGACATGCGGCCCAAACATCGGCTCGGTTTTGATGCAAACATGATAGCCTTTGCCCCCCGATTCCCATACGCTAAACGCCAGCCCCAGGCTTTCCAGGTGCCTACGAACAATATCCGTTTCAGCGCGCGCTAGCGGAATGTTGTCTTCGCGGTCAATATCAATCCAAAGGCGTTCGGCGTACACAGGTACTTGGGCCAACCCTTTGCTAGACTGCGCGGCGCGAAACGGCAGAATGTCTTCTTTGCGAAACAAGTACAGCGAACAATAGCCCGCGGCCTCGGTGTCAAACAGCTTGACCGCCTCGCGGAAGGGGAGGAATCTCCCCCGCCGGTCGTGCTTTGTTCGGCAGTACTCGACGTAGTAGTCAAGCACGGCTCACCTCAGAATGGGATTACAGCGTCCATCTCTTCGCCTACATCAGCTGCAAACTGGTCCTCAGAGCCGGGTACGTACTCCAAGATATCTAGGTAGCGCGAAAACTTGATGTTGTTTTCTTTTGCATGTTGATTGGCAGCTTCAAAGTCGTTAAAAATCACGCCGTCAAGCAACTCGCCGTCTGGCTTGGCGAAGGCATACTGATTCTTACCTTCCTCATTCTTACCGAGGTACTTGACGTAATTTTTCTTGTGACCCAGACGCAGACGTAGTTGCTTTCCTACAAAACGCTCAAGGTCTCCAAAGATTTCTCCGACCTGCTGCATGGTGCGCTCAAACTCAATCTTGACACCAAACGCGCCCATCAGTTTTACAAACTCGTTGTACTTTGATGGAGACAGTTTGTCACCATACAAGAAGTCATTTTTGCACTCGGTAGGAATTTCTGAATAGAACGTGAACTCTTTGCCCGCCGGGTCTTGCGTCACAAGCTTGACGGATGTCCAAGCGTGGTCGTATTGGCTGGTGCGACCCCATTCAGCAGCTGTCACTTTTAGCGTGTACGTGCCAGCATCACGAATGTACGCGCCGCCCTGACTCTTTTGTGCAAACTCTTCGCGGCTGATTTGTGGAGCAGAGTTGACTTTGATGTTTGGCTTTGTCATTTCTTTTTACCTCGTGGTTGTGGAGTTGACCTTATAGTAGCCTCTCGGGGTTCCGAGGGCGTTACTTCCGACACTTGCAAATAGAATGCCGTTGGCTCTTTAACGCCACTGTCACAAATGTGCTTGAGCGGGCAAAACTTACAGGGGTCTGTCCAGCTGCCCTCAACTCGACGCGGCCGTGGGGGCAATTTTGTCTGCCAGTTGACCAGATAATCGGCAGCCACTGTATACCATTTAGACAGATCTTTGGCCGAGAACTTGTAGGGCTGGTTATTGACCGTGATCCGGCCGTCGTCTTTGACCGCTACCTCAAAATCTGCTTCCGCAGCAACCTCAAGGGCGGTAAAGGTTGGATTCCATTCCCAAAACGTCCAAATAACCCGACCTATTGGCGCTTTAAACGCCATCAAATATGTGGCCAACTGCGCAATATGACTTTGTTTTGGTTCTTGCGCCTGAATTTTTTTGAGTTGGTTGGTTGACACAGAGCCTTTAGTTTCCAGGACAAAAGTGTCAGGCCCATCCTGGATGACAAAATCGGCCCTTCCTTCGATTTTAACCTCTCCCCCTAGCAAAGGTACCTCAAAGGGTACTTCGCGCCTTACAGGGGCATTTGCGGCCTCCAGAATGGCACTCTGCCTAGCTTCGTTAATTCCACCTATGTGACCATACAGCGGGTCGATGCGGTCGCGGAACCCGGTCACCCGGTTAGCCAGTACGTAGCGGTGGCATGAGCCGTTTCCGTCTGCGTCTACCAACGGGCCTGCCATAAAGCCGGCTGACGAGGGGCTGAGTCGCATCTTTGGAGTAAAGTCTGTCATACTGGCCACCATCCCGGTTTTTGTGAGTAGTCTTCGTAGTTTGTCCGGCCGCGCATTTCCGCCAAGTCAATCACCCCGTCCGAAAACCAGTAACTTGCGTCCCAATCTAACTCGCGCTGGCAGGTGTCGGGGTCGTGCTTAATCTTGCGTTTGCGCTTGGCTTTTTTCATTTCTTTGTGTTCAGAATGCTGCCGCACATACTCCCAATACGTTGCTTTAGCCACGTTAATGAGGTCTGTACGAAACAAATACTGCCGATTGTTTATTTTGCTTTTCATTTCAACCGGATCCACAATTCCGGCATATTCCGCCAGTAATTTAATGGCCCGCATATCGCCAGTATTGTACGCACGTTTAAACAGCACGTACCATTTTTGTTCAAATTCAGTCATTTTGGTCCAGATAGGCTTAATGTCGGGATCTGCGCCGCGCCAGTTTATCCTAGTTGCCAAAATGGCTTCAGTCACGTCTTGTAACGATTTCATAGCTCTAGGTCCCGTTGAACTGCCCGCAGCGCCCGGTCAACCGGAATTGGCGCGTCGCCCAACTCATCAAGAATGCTCTCAAAATACGCCTCCTCGTTTACACCTGTTTCTTGCGAATACACTAGCTGCTTTGCGTTCACGGCACATACCTCCTTTCCGTGATACAAATACCCTATCGGCACTTTCTCAAAAACCTTGATCCCCGTCAAGAAAAAAATTTTTCCACACAAAATTTTTTGGTGTTTGCAGTTTTTGATTCAGATATATATAATAAAGGAAAAGGTTACTAGTACTCGGTTGCTCGGGGACAGGGGGGAGAAGGGCTGAGGGCTGCCCAGCCAGACTAAAGTAAAGAATAAGATAATAAATATAATAATATATAATAAAGATAGGCTGAGGAGTATATAAGGAAGTAGGGCTGGAGAGGTATAGCCTCAGCCCATGAGACCTGACTACGGTATGCTGGACCGGACGGGAATCTCCCCAGCCCTACCCCACTTGGAGTATATATGAGTCGGTTGCACTTTACAAGCGTCAAGATGTTTGGCCAAACGGTCAAGATCCAAGACGTTGAGTCCATAGAGATGCCGGATGTCGGGGCCTGCTGCGGTATTTACGAATCCACCAAGAAACGCATCAGGATTGCCCGTGACGTGCACGAAGACGGTCCGGAGCACGATTACCTTAAGACGGTCACGCACGAGCTTATGCACGCCTTTGCGGACCTTAGCGGCCTCACCGCATATTTGAACAACGACGACACCAAAGAAGAGAAATTAGTCCAAGACTTTGAAAATCATTTCTGGCCAGTCCTGAGGGCAATCGCCAGACTAGAAGCGGGGGTACCTCTTGACGCACAAGACAAACGCGCAATACGGAGCCGGCGAGTTAAAGCAACGGACCTTGGCTTTGATCAACAAGCACCTGGACCAGATACTGAACCAGGACAAGCCGATGACGAGCACGGAGGGCAACGTGCTTCAGAACTACCTCAAAGCTCTCATAATGGCCGAAAAAGCCGAGCTAGACCAGCTGGCGATGAATGACCCGCGACGCATGAGCGACGCAGAACTAAAAGCAGCCGCAGCCGAAGCAATGGCCGCGCTAGGAGACGACAATGGAACCGATTATCCGACCAGCCCGACAGACGGATCTGGCGTTCGTGACTTCGAGCTACCTGAAAACGATGAGAGCGAGGACGCCCTATAACTGCATGACCTCGGACGTCTATTACCCGCACCAACGTAAACGCATCGAAAATGCGCTGCAAGTAGGTGACTGCTATGTCCTGGCAAACCCAGAAGACCCTGATCACATTTTTGGGTATGCCGTTGTCGAGCACCTTTCGGCCGGGGACATCGTCCATTTTGTCTATATCAAGTTCCCGTTTAGAAAGATGGGACTTGCCAGAAAGCTGTTCGCCCAAGTGGTTCGGGACCAAGCGACGACACTAGTCAGCCATACGACCGACTCCAACTTTGACCGGCTTGCGCACAAGTACAAACTGATCTATGACCCATATGTTTTAGGTGAGGCCCTATGAGAGTTTCCGAAGCCCGCTTTTACCAAGTAGTGACCGTACCGGACACCCAAGGACGGCGCAATGCTGTGACGCATGTGACCAACAAACATCACGACCTTTGGTTTGAATATCCGTTTTTGCACATTCAGGACCGCGTGTCGAAAGCAAAAACACTGGCCACGGTTGCCAATATATGCTACCTAGTCGAGGAAGAAGCCAATGAACAAGCTGCAAGCGAGAGCGATACTCAACGAGTTAAGCGCCCGGCAAAAAAGTCAGGTGCCCTGGCTGAGCACAAGCTTTAAGCAGCAGACGGATTTTATCCTTGACCCAGCCCCGCTTAAGGCCGCGCTTTGCACGCGCCGTGCTGGAAAATCTTTTGGTGTTGGCGAATACGCTCTAATGACTGCGTACAAGTACCCCGGAGTGTCGGTCCTGATCCTTGGTAAAACGCGGGCGTCGGTCAAAGCGATCTACTGGAAAGACATCTTAACGGTTCTTAACCGCCAGTACAACCTTCGCGCCAAGCCAAACAAATCAGAATTGTCTCTTGAGCTGCCAAACGGCTCTGTGGTATATTTGTCCGGCGTTGACGCCGACGAAGATGAGATGCACAAGATTCTGGGCCAAAAGTTCAAACTTGTCGTGCTCGACGAAGGGGGTTCGTACAACATTGACCAGCGAGCGCTTGTGTACGGTATTCTTAAACCCGCTGTAGCCGACTACCAGGGCCAGATCGCTATGATCGGTACGCCGACAAACTATCTTAACTCGTTATATTTTGACGTGACTACCGGCAAAGAGCCTGGTTGGTCGTTGCACAAATGGTCGGTACTAGATAACCCCCACATGGCCCGGCAATGGGCTGAGGACCTAGAACTATTGCTTAGGGCAAACCCAGATATTCAAGATACCCCCCAGTTTAAACAGTTCTACCTTGGCGAGTGGGTTGTGGACTTGGACGCCTTGGTGTATCGCTATGACGGCAAGAAGAACAAGACCGACGCTCTGCCCGACAGCAGGGCTTGGCAGTACGTCATGGGCGTTGACCTTGGATACGACGACAAGACGACATTTGTCGTTTGCGCGTACAATAGCTACGACCCCTGCCTGTACGTAGTTGCCTCATACGGCCGCAGCAATATGATATTTACGGAAGTTGCCGAAACAATCCGCAACTTTCAAAATCGATTTAACGTGTCGCGAATTATTATGGACGGCGCAAATAAGCAGGGCGTCGAAGAGATGATAGCCCGCTACAACCTACCGATCCAAATTGCCGAAAAACAAGGTAAACGCGACTACATTGAGATGATGAACGCTGACTTTATAACCGGGCAGATCAAGCTTGTGGGCAACCACGAAGACCTTGAGGCCGAATACATGTCCCTTGTTTGGGATGAAAAAAAGCGTGCTGACGGCAGGTGGGAAGAGCACAAAGCTTGCGACAACCACTTTGCAGATGCGACACTGTACGCCTGGCGATGGTGCTACAACTACGCTAGCAAGCCCAAGAAAACTCCCCCAACCGAAGAGGAGCGGATTGAAGCCGCGGCCCTCAAAGAAGTAGAAGACCGAATATTTGCACGAGAACAGGAGAAAGAGCAATGGAACATATTCGAAACATCGACGATATTAGACGAATCTTGGAACTCGCCCGACGGCTGGGAATAGCCCAGATTAGTGTGGGTGATTTTAGCGCTGTGCTGGGCCCGGAACCGTTGAGCGGCTTGGCCGAGCAAGCCCCCGAAAAAGAAATAGAGCCAGCTGTAGGCCAGCTGACAATAGAACAAATTGACGGTATGATGTTTAACGCAACTAGAAAACTCTGAGGTAACTTATGGCAGTTGTTTACTACGGCGCGGGCGGAGAACAGCCCTCCTGGTCGTCCCGCTGGTGGACCGAAAAGGCCAGCGAGTTACACAAGCACGTATTTGGGTACGCGGAGGCGATCCGTAAAGACCAGTCTGCGCGCAGGTTGCAGCTTTTGCAATTTGCTCGTTTATACCAAAACCAGGATCCGTTTGGATTTTTTGACGGGTTGGCCTCAACGGCCCTTAGCCAGAACTTGTCCAATTACCTAGCCACCTACAATATTATCAAATCTGCGGTAGATACCGCGACATCCAAGATAGGCAAATCGCGCCCCCGTCCCATGATTCTTACCGAAGGCGGTAACTGGAAACAGCGACGCCAGGCTGACAAGCTGACGCAGTTCTTAGACGGCTCGTTTGACTATTTGCAGCTGTATCGCAAGGGCGCGCAAGTGTTTCGAGACGGCGGCATATTTGGGACCGGGGCACTTAAGTTTTACATCCACAACGACGAACTTTGCGTTGAACGAATTCTGGTTGACGAGCTGGTCGTGGACGATACCGAGGCGGTTTACGGCAAGCCGCGGCAGATGGGCCACACAATGTACGTCTCTCGGGACGTACTTAAAGCGGCCTACCCGGACAAAGCCAAAGACTTGGCGGACACCCCTAAAGCGTTCCCCGATCAACCCGGCACGTCGCACTCAAACGACATGGTCAAGGTTATCGAAATGTGGCACCTTCCTAGCGGCCCCGAGGCCGATGACGGCCGCCACGTAATTGCCGTTAGTAATGTCACGCTGTACGAAGGCGAATGGACAAAACAATACTTCCCCATTGTCACCTGGCGCTGGTCTGAGCGTGTGGCTGGTTACTGGGGGCTGGGTATTGCTGAGGAGCTTCTTGGCACCCAAATGGAACTTAACAAATTGTTACGCAACGTAGAGCTGGCTCAGCGGCTGATTGCCGTCCCCCGGATCTTTATTCAGGCGGGTTCGGCCATATCTCAGGCGAGCATGAACAACACGATTGGCGGCGTGTACAAATACACCGGCACACCCCCGATGTTTCAGACCCCGCAAGCCATGAGCGGAGAGATTTACGAGCACATCCGCTGGTTGATCCAGTCTGGGTACGAAAAGATAGGTATCAGCCAAATGTCCGCAACCAGCCAAAAGCCCGCAGGTCTGGAATCAGCTGTCGCCATGCGCGAATACAACGACATCGAGTCCGAGCGGTTTATGGTCGTTGGGCAGCGCTGGGAGGAATTTTACCTTGACTGCGCTAAGATTGTAATCGACATGACGCGTGATCTGGTTAAATCTGGCGGAAAGGCCCGAGCCAAGGTTGTCAGCGACAATTTTATGAAGACTATCGACTGGAAAGATGCCGATATGTCAGACGAAAAATACGTCATGCGCATGTTCCCGGCTAACCTTTTGCCGACACAGCCCTCGGGCCGAATGGCCAAAGTTCAGGAACTCATACAAGCCGGCATGATCCCTCCCGATTGGGGTATGAAGCTGCTTGACTTCCCGGACCTTAAGCAGTATACGTCCGCGGTTATGTCAAGTAAAGACCTGACGGAAAAAATGATTTACTCAATCTTGGAAAACGGGTCTTACATACCGCCCGAACCCCAGATGAATCTGGACGAAGCGCTTAGTATGAGCCAGCAAGCTTACATTCAAGCCAAGCTGGATGATGCCCCAGAAGAACGGCTTGAGCTGCTTCAGCGATTCCAGGAAGCCATTAAGGCAATGCAGCCGGCACAACCGCTGCCCATTAACCCCATGGCGCCCCAAGCAAATCCAGAGGCCGCACCAACCTCTGATTTGATATCGAACGTTCCACAATAAAAGGACAATAAAATGGAACTGAATGCGACCCAGGCACCCCAAGAATCTCAGGCACCCGCTACCCCGGCACCTACCGGCCCCTCCGACGAGGCAAGGTTGGCAGTAATTGCTCGCAAAGAGCGGGAATTGCAACAACAGCAGGCTAAGCTCAAAGACGCAGTAAGTGTGTCGGAATTGAAAAACCTGCTTAAGTCTGACAAGTCTGAATTCTTTAAGAAACTGGGAATATCTGAAACCGACCTGACTACGCAACCCGAACCAGAGGCCGAAGATCCTATAGCTAGGCTTCGGGCTGAGCTGGACGAGTTGCGAAACAAGGATGCGCATCGCGAGACTGAAGCCTTTAAGGCAGACATCAAGAAGGCCCTTGAGGCCGGCGGCGAAGAGTTTGAGCTGGTAAATGCTCTTGGCGGCGTTGATGATGTTTATGGTTTGATTGAGGCTCATTACCAAGAAACAGGAGAAGTTCTTGACGTAAAGGAAGCCGCAGCCAAACTTGAGACATACCTGCTGGAACAGGCAAAGAAACTCGTGAAAGCGCAAAAACTTAAGGGACTACTGACACCGGAAAACGCGGCTAAAGAGCAAAACAGCGGAGAGAAACGACCCGCACCCACGTTGAATCCAAGTCTAGCATCCCCCGCAGCACAGCCTCGGACGTTTGATTCTAGGACGATCGAAGAATCTAAACGCCGCGCGGCACAACTTATCAAATGGGACTAATAGAAAGGACTCAACACAATGCCATCTGCAAACACCTTGACCACTTTTGATTTTGCAATCAAAGAGCATTATACCCCTGAAATGGTAGAGAATATGGTCTACCAAAACAATCCTCTGCTTGCGCTTATCCCAAAATACGAAGAAATGCGCGGCGAGTACTTTGTTCAGCCTGTTCAGTACGCGGACGTTCAGTCGCGTTCTGCTAGCTTTAGCACGGCCCAAAGCCTGAGCACCAGCTCGGCCCTCAAAGGTATCAAATTCAACGTAACCCGCGTTAAGAACTACTCCCTTGCAACTATCGACAACGAAGCAATGGAAGCTTCTAAAGGTAATGCAAACGCCTTTATGGAACTTGCCACTAACGTTATCGACACGGCAATTCACACCCTTTCTCGTGACTTGGCTATCAGCCTGTACGGAAACGCTGCCGGCGCCAAAGGCCAAGTATTAGCTGAGCCAGCAGAAACCGCTGGAACCTTCATTTTCACGCTGAAAGACCCTGAGCAAGTAACCAACTTTGAAGTTGGTATGAGCTTGGTTATCCACTCGGCCGAAACTGGTGGTTCGATCCGTACTTCTGACGGTTCTGACGACGAGTGGCTGATTGCCGGCATCAACCGGACAACCGGCGTTATCACCTTGACCGGAACTTATAACGCCTCTGGTACGATTGCTGCTAACGACTTCATCTTCCAAGAAGGCGACCGCGGCCTTAAGATGTCCGGTCTGGCTGACTGGCTGCCTTCTAGCGTTACTTCTACGTCGTTCTTTGGCGTTGACCGTACTGCTGACAGCACCCGCCTTGGCGGTCTGCGTTACGACGGTTCCGCACAACCAATCGAAGAGGCTCTGATCGACGCGCTATACCTCAGCGGCCGAGAAGGTGCTCGTATCGACCACATGCTCATGAACTTCAAAAAGTACGCGGAACTCGAAAAGTCCCTCGGCTCTAAAGTTGTTTATGACACGCTTCAAGTCGGCCAAGTTGGCTTTAACGCTATTCGTTTAGCCGGTCCTCGCGGCGTTGTTCGCGTTGTTGCCGACCAAAACTGCCCAAGCGATTTGGCTTACGGTCTCCAACTTGATACGTGGAAGCTTGGCTCTATCGGCAAAGCTGTTAGCCCTGCTGCTAACGACGGGAACCGCTGGTTGCGCCAAACTTCTGACGACGGCGTTGAGCTGCGCTACCGCTTTTACGGCAACGCAATCTGCAAGGCTCCAGGATATAATATTCGTATCGGGCTTTGACGTGCATTTGTTGTTCACT
>Ga0315904_10013447_pt1 | contig 10245 bp, 7 predicted proteins | sample LakEriMetagenome_6_FD_203529 | JGI IMG/M metagenome (GOLD analysis project Ga0315904, IMG submission 203529) | Freshwater fungal communities from buoy surface, Lake Erie, Ohio, United States - Buoy 12 MA120 | ecosystem: Environmental > Aquatic > Freshwater > Lake | place: USA: Lake Erie, Ohio...
AGTATCAATTCTTTGCGATCAATTAAATTTTTAACATTGCTGATGTTTTGTTTCAGAGTGTTTAGTTCTGAAAACTGGGTTTCATATGTTTTTAAATTTTCAATATCTGTTTGAATTTGATCATATCGAATCATCATTTCATTTAGTATTGATCGATCTGTATCAATCGTATCTTGGGCTTCAAGTGCATCTTGTACGAATATGTTAGATGTACAGTATTTGCAGTTTGGATCATATTCATGAGATTCAAGATGTTGAATTTTTGTTTCTTTGGCATCGATTACTCCTCGTTGGTCTTTCATTCGATCTCGAATATCATCAAACTGTGTTCGAAGATCTTGTAACTCTGAAATTTTAGTTTGTAACTCTGTTAAATTGTAATTGTTTTTTACTTGAAATTTATAATCTGCAATGTCATCTGCATATCCGGTTATTTCAGATTCGGTAGCATCAATATCTTGTTGTAGTTGCTCAATGGTTTTTGTTAATGCCGTTTCATCTTCACGAAGTTTGCTAATGCCAGGCCCGGTATAAGTTGTAGGAAGTTTAGTTTCAATCAGTGCCAAAATTTTGTTTTGAAGTTCATTTCTTCGTTCCTGCAAAACATCTTCTTGTTGTTCTAAATCAATTATGGTTTGTTGGTTGGTTGAAATGATTTCATCGCTCTCTGTAATGATGATATCAAAATCTGTTTTTTTGTATGTTTTTAATTTACCAGCAGTTTCTTTGATTTCATCTGCAGCTAACTGATACAACTGTTCAAACACGGTGATGTCTAAAAACTGTGAAAGAAGATCTTTGCGTTCTCGTTGTGACTTTTCAATAAAATTGTTGTTGTCTGCCTGCAATGAAAATGCTGTTAAAATAAAATCATCATATGTGCCTAAATAACGACGAATATTTTTGTTCGTGTCACTACGTTCTTCACCATTTAAATTTTCGGAATCTGTGAAAAATTCTACATTAACTTTAACATGTCCGTTTTTTTGTTTGATGCCTTCTCGTATAATGGTGTATGTTACACCGTTCAATTCAAATTTAAATACTCCCCGGAACGAAGTTTTTTTGTTGTTTAATACTTCAGATGCTTTACCCGTTTTGCTGCACTTATCAAATATAGTGTATGTTATTGCATCTAACAAAGAAGATTTGCCTGAAGTATTTGCTGCAAATAACCCACATACATCTTGAAGTGATTCAAACATAACTTTGTTACCTTCGCCATAAGAAAACATGTTTTCAAATTCAAAAGAAACCGGATGCCATGTTACGTGTCGCACGGATTCAATTGCCGGTAGTTTTGTGTTTATGGTGCGATTAATGTATCGAATTGCATCAGTTTCTTCTGGCGTTGCTTGTGGAAAATTCACTGAAATAAAATCAGTTATCAGTGTGTTTTGATATTCTACATCTCGCACATTACCAATAGTAAATGATGCCGCGGCGCCAATATTAACAGCCGCAGTGTTTCTTTGAATGGTAATGTCTTGCACATCATACTTTTTGCGAATTGTAGCAATAAGTTTTTTCATGTCTGCTGCAGCAGTATCAGTAAACTTGATGCGGATCCTGGGCTTTTCTGGAATTCGGTGCGGAGCTTTTACTATTTTAGTTCCTTCAACTTCCAATGTTACATATCCATAATCATTGTGTATAACTTCAAATTTCGCAGTGCGGTCTGGTAAGTCCCATACCAATATTCCATGATCTAATGCTTCTCCGTAATTTTGTTGAATAAGACTGCCTGGATATGCAATAGTACCGGCTTCATTTAAGAATTGTGCAGGTTTATGTATATCTCCTAACAACACAATGTCATGACCATCAAATAAATCTACACCTACATGTTCGTTTGATATCTGATAGCCGATATCTGTTTTTGCTGAATTAACCGCGCCATGATGCAATGCTACTTTGTATGCAGCATCAAACTGATTGGCTCGTATGTATTCGGTTGGCGGAACATCAACTGCCATGTGATTAAACACAACGCCACCAATTTCAAACAATCCGTTTTCTTTTATGAAAATAATGTTAGGATTTTTAATCACATTGATAACTGGACTAATTGCATCAGTTCGATGCATGTTGTTTAGATTCATGTCATGATTTCCTAGTATCACTACGGTTGGTATCATGAATCCATCAAAAAATTCAACAAGCATATCAATTAATTCTGGGGACATGTCCAATTTGCTATGCACAATATCACCAGTAACAACTGCAATGCTGTATCCATCACAATGCTGTGCAATGTGATTAAACATGTTTTCAAACACTTCACGATATTCTCGATGCCGTTTCAAAGTACGTATATGCACATCGGAAATATGAAATATCTTGTTGATGATTTCTTGACCAGTATCTATATGTTTTATATCCATAACATATCCATTTTAAGTTGCATTAACCGTTCAAATGTTAATACATCAGTATTTTCTAGTATTTCATTGATTTTTTCAAAACCTAGTTCCGAAGCATCTTCATGCTGCAATTCAACAAAATATACATTTAATCCTTCTGACAGAAATTTTTCGGCAATAGTGATTGCATTTTTCAATGCATCGGCATCTAAGCATATGTATATGTCTTTAACGCGTTCTTGTATGATTTTTTTCTGCAGATTGCTTTGTATGATTTTACCAAATAGCGGAACTGCATTGCGTTTAATTGCAATGGCATCAAACGCGCCTTCACACAATATTATCGGCTGTGACCAATTAACAAACAAATCAAATCCGATAATGTCTTTTGATACTTTGGGATTCTTATGTTTCTGTGTGTCTGATTTGTAATATGCTCGAGATACAAAATAATTCAGTTGACCGGTGCAGTCATAACTAGGTATAATGATTTTACCCGAATATTCACCGGATTCACAGTATCCAATTCTGTATTTAAGAATGTCAAATATTGTGATTTTTCTTTGTTTTAGATAATGAATTGCATTGCGATAATCCGGTGTATTTTTTGGTATCCATAATGGCCGATAATCTGCCGGGAGTTGCAGTGTTTCATTTTTTATTTTAACATTGTCAGAAACACGATATTTACTGCTTTCAATGATACGATTTAGTTGTTCAAAACGCTCTTTCGGTAAATTTAATTGTTTGAACAATGTAGCAATGCTACGGCCTTTCTTGTCAGATATCCAACAATGCCATGGATTTTCTCCGGCTGAATTAGTATCAATGTTGATTTCTAATTTTGGCTTGTAATGTGAAACGAATGGAGAGAAGAATGCTATGTTATCACCGGATGTAGGTTTACCTTTACCTAATACTGATTCCAGTAACTGTAATAACTTTACATTTTTCATTTAATATTAATATAATAAATTAACTGTAATACTCCAATTAAATTAATAATAATATTAATATTAGTTAGACACATACATTGCATTCCTGGTCTAACGATCGATTCAATTCTGAATCAATCATTTAATTAATTAACATTAATCCATATGAATGTATTAAAAATTTTTCACATTTCAAATCAAAGTGAAAAGAATTTTTTAACATTAACAATTTCTTCGCCGTCACGTAAACATTCTGCAAACCAATCTGCCGGTATTTCTTTTTTAGCTACATGCATGATGCCCAATTTATTTGCATACTTTTCATATGTAGTTGATGATCCTTTAGATATTTTTTGATTAGGAGATTGGAATACCATGCGAATATCTATTCCAGGATTTGATGCTAATACATGTTTCATTTTTAATCGATCCGCACTAGTCCAACGACCTTTTGTTTCTACAAACATGTAACTTCCATCTTTTTTCTGAAATACAAAATCCGGTGTGTATTTAGCTCGTCGCTCCGGTACTATGTAATTTAATGTTTCTGTTTCATATTTCAAAGGATATTCTGCAGTTTTAATTTGTTCGGCAACTACATGTTCTAATCCTGACTTATAACCATATTTTAAAGCAGCCGCTCTTTTTGAATTTCCTGAGCTATGATAGTGATTTTTTCGCATAACCAATTTCCGTTTACATGGCATCCCATATGAACCATACTTTTTTTGTTTTCCATTTTTTTTCAGCTGAGTCATAAATATACAACGTCATTGGATATTTTCCTTGCTGTCCTTGTTGTATAAGATTACCGATTCTTTCTATAATGTATTTTATCATCTGTATGTTATGTTTATCTTGTTTAGATGCATTATTATATACAGATTCTGAATCTAAATTATAAGCTTTTAAACCTTTTGTTACTTGTTCATTATAGTATTCGTATGCGCCCTCTTCATCATCGCCCCAATCTAAAACTTTCCAAGTAAATTTTGCAAAATTCTTTTCAGCATCGCGAATCCAATTATAATATTTTCTGAAAAATGATAAAACATCTGCATGCGTTTTTAATTGACGTTTTAATTCAAGTTGTTGCTGAAACTTTGGATTTTCTTTTCTTGAACCTAAATCTGCAGTATTAATTTTTTCTTTTCCTTGTATATTACTAACATGTATATGATTGTAATGATTACCACCTTTATATGTTTGCCATAAATATGCACGTAATCTGCTAGGTGATTCTCCGAATTTATATCCTAGTTTTTTTAATTGTTCTACAAAAATATTTCCTAATGTAGTAAATAATTTACTGTTTCCCCTATATGTAATAAATTTACCATCTACCCGAAAAGCACTAATATCAACAGCTAATCCATACGCATGATTAGTGTTTACTAGTGAATGATCTTCTCGAGCATATGTAATTTGCACATCACCAATTTTTGCCATTTTAACTGCAGTCTCTAAATCATCTAGTAAATGTATACCGATTATGCCTTTATTAAAATCTCGTTTAGCACGATCACTAAAAATTAATTCTCCAACTTTATTAACTGGATTATCTAAACTAACATTAGACGGCGGATCCTGTACAGGGGTTTCGGATCTTTTAACAGAAGGATCTGAAGGTTTTTCAATGCCAGGCTTATCCGGTGCTGGGACTTCCTGTCGAGGCACATTTGGCTTATCGGCAGATGACTTTGCCGGCAATTCTCCTTTACGAATTCGATCTAATACCGAGTTTTGTTCTGTTAAATTATGTCTCATCACAGTTACTGTATTTTATCAGTTTTATATTTAATTATGTTGTCACGTGTTTCTTTTGTAATTTCTGTTCTAGCTCCGAGTCTAAATTTAGTAGTGTCATTTGGATCTAACACATCATCGCCATGTGTTATCACATTTAATAGCAATGTTGCAGTTCTCATATTTTCATCCCAAATACCATCCGGTTGGAAAGATGGAGATACAAAATATTGTAATGCAGTGTAATAATCTTGTGTTTCCGGAGTATTAAAACTATTAACCCAGTCTGGATTATTTTTAAGCATGTCACTAATATCTTGTTGAACTACGCGTATAATACCTTCATTAGAATCCCATTTAACAGATCCTACGGATACATCAGTGCCGGATTTTGGTGCCTGATATGAAAAACGTTTTTCTCCATCTGTACCTATATATGAAATAACATTTTGCAGTATTCCACGATACACATCACCATCATCATATGTAATAACACCCTCGTAAGGTGCACCGTTTTTAAACTCCCCCTCGAATACACCCGGAATTTCAGTATCTCGGTCTACTACACCTATACGTCCACTCAATGCAACCATTTCGGTGTTACCAAATTCATCTAGTTGTATACGAGCAAAGCCTCGGAAAGATCCGTCATATTCCATTTCTGATGCTTTTGCGTCGGTAACATCGATTGTATATGGTTCAAATGCAGTGTCATATGAATCGTAGTCCTTATCTAGATACTGCAGATCTGGTATTAAAACACGTGAACCTTCTGGTTTAGGATTAAGTTTTTCTTGTTGCAATGCTTTACGTAATCCAGAAAACCATTTATTTGCATTTACTGCTGTTATTATTATAATATTTTCATATCGATTTGTAGGTACATCTTCTATAACTTCGGAATATGTTATGGGTTCTGTTTCATATAATTGTTTAGATAACATGTATAATTGATGATAATTACAAATCCAAACATTATATTTGAAAACTCGTTTACGTTTCGAAACATCTGGTCCTACTATGTACATGTATTGCGGAACATCATCTTTAAGTTTATCCCAAAAACTATCATTACCATAATATGTTTTTTTAGATGTTTTATCAGTTTGATTTAATGCATCTATAATTTGTGGTTCAGTAACTAATGGACCTCCGAAAGTAGGTTTTCTAGTAGCTCGATTTATAATAGTAAATGCAGACCATCCATCTAAAGATGCACCATGTTGTTGTGCAATCGTTTTAGCAGTATTATTTGCTGGTTTAATTACCGTAGTACGAGTGTATGGAACATAATCTGGTAATTTTATTGTAGAAGATTTCTTAGACTCTTTTTGTTCTTTTATGTTGCGTTTATTATACATATCATTTTTATATAAATATCAATTACCAATCAACCATTACCATTTTTCCGTTCCATATCATGATATTGTCTGAACGGAAATCTAAATCTAATTCAAATTCTGGAATCTGAAGCTTTTCTATATCGGCACGCAAAGCATTTAAAAAATTATCAATTTCAACATCAATGTTATCCGTTTCATCAATAAAGTCAAATACCGATACTTCGCCTCCTTCACTACGAGCAAATGTTACGAAATCTTGCAAGAATAAATCAATTCTTTTTTTCAATCGAATTGGTAATTCCGATGCATTTGCCATGATATACATGTTTTTTCCATCTACATAATATACTGGAATAAATGTTGTAAAATCATTGTATCGATTGACAATTTGTTCTGCTACTGCATATTCATCGCGTTCTTGTGTAATTTTAAAAACTTTATCTTCGCCATCTATTTCATAAACACGACCATTATCACCAGCTCCTATTAACCGGAACTGTTTACGTTGTATTTTATCCAAGCAACGTTGTGTGTCTAATTCTGAAAGTTCCCGCAATAAATGTTTTAACCGTATCATGTTTATCCTGGCAAAATATTTTTATCAATATCAATGCGAATTAAAAAATTCATGTCAACATCAGATCGCTTTCTAATCGGCTGTGCTAATTTACCAATAGCCAACAGTTGACCGGCATCATCATAAAGTCCAATCGTGGTTATGTATGGATCAAAAACACTAGAACTTACAAAGCTTTGATATGTAACATCATCATCAGCGGTAAGCGATGGATTCAGTGATAAATTAAAATCGCCAGCATCTAATTTTGCTAAAACACTTAATTCATATGTAGTTAATGTGCTACGATAACTTGAAGTGTATGATGAATTCAAAATGTTATTGTATCGATAATCGGCACTAGATATTACTACAATTCCTTGCTTAGAAAATACATTTCCAACTACAGCCGTTTGTAACATGGTGCCACCTTCCGTACGATCTGCTAAATATCCCGTTTCAGTAACAGTTAATGCTTTATCAAAAACACGTATTTCATCTAAAACACCATTTAAATTCAAAGAACCAGTTCCATATCCACCAATATACACGGAATCGGTATTATCGAATCTACCGGATGCAGTAAACGGAGAATTATTGGCATTCACTAAAAATGTTGCTGATGCAGATGCTTCTAATACGCCATTAACATATAACTGCATCCAGCTACCACTTTTTTGACATACTACATGATTAGATGCAGTAACATATGATGTAGATACAATGCTCCGTTTCAATGTGTTGTTGCTAGAAACTGTGAACACAACCTGATTGCTACCACTTAATTCAATTTTAAATGGAAATTTTGTGCTGATATTGTTATTGGATTTTGCTAGTATTAAATCATTTTCTGCACCTGGATTAGATGCTGAAATAAAAAATGCAACAGCATAATTCGTATCACGTGAATATTCTCCGGATACGGAAGTAGCAATATAGCCAGATCCAGAAAATTTTGCTGCTAATCCGACAGGTAAACCAGCGCCGGTACTGGTTGACACGCCTGGTACATATGTAACATTTTCAGATGTATATGTGATTCTGGATTCATCAAAATATTCATTAAATCCTTCATACCACCGTACGTTTGAAACAATTGAAGCAGTAGAAAATGCAGTGTCATACACATTACCATATCTATCGGCAGCCAATTGCAAACTAGACCCAGTGAATGTGAAAGATGCCGGTTTAATGCATTCTCCAACTTTTTTATTAGGAAATGATAAAATAGATGCTGTTTGATATAAATTCTTTTTCGTTCGATTTAAATCAGTAGGACCTAATGTGTTGAATGGCTGATTCTTAAACTTATAAAATAATTGATCAACAGACCAATATGTAACAGACTGTAAACTTCCGTTTATATTTGCAGCATCATTATATGTTAGTTCAGTTTCTAATGCCGGCAAAATGCTTTTATTTGTATAAATTCCAATTAACGGTAAACAGCTTGATGTAGCACTACCAGATATTACAGTCCAAAGTTTAAAACTTTGAAATGGCGTAATAGAAACATCTGATGTATCTACTTTTTTAAATACCGATGGATATATTCCTTGATATGAATCTATATTTTGTATTCTTGTTTCTGACATTATAGTAAAAACCCTGCTACATTTATTATAAATATAACAGGGCTTAAATCAGTATGTAAATACTTAGAAATCTAGTTTAACTCTGATCAGTGCTTCACGCTGGAATGATTTCAGCAACGGCTTACTTAATTTAGCAACTGCTAATAATTCTTGCTGATCATTATACAAACCAACTGTGGTAATGTATGTTTTTGGATCTCCTACAAATGTACTTTGTGCAATTTGACCAACTGATCCAGTAACATACGAAGCGTTATTGGAGAAATTGTATTCTGCATTTTTAACACGCACAAAGTAATGTGTGCTAGTAACTTTTTCTGAATTTCTTGCTAAGAAACTATATGGATCGGACGTTGCTGGATTCGTTTGTAATGCAGATCCGGAAATTGAATGATACAATGCAAAATGATTATTACCTTCCGAACTAGATCCGGTATTAGTTGCAAATCCTAACTGTTGATCTAACATTTTACCATCAAGAATTAATATTCCATGATCTGGATATACTAATCCATAATAAACTGGCGCAGATGAATTATGTACTCCTGCAGATAAAGATCCGGATACTATGTTATATACTCGGCCAGAATCTCCAACAGCTCCGGTAGACAGAGAAGAATCATCAATTAATGTTTGTACGGTGGATCCGACTGATACAGAACCAGTTGCATTTGTTGCTCGTGCCGTAATGTTTGCTAATGGTAATTCAAAATTTCCAGCATCTAAACGTTCTTTAAGACGATTACGTTTAAAATTAACTACATAAATATAATCCGTACTTCCCGATCCTGCTGTTGTGAATCTAGAATCAGCCGGATTCAGTAGTAATTGGCGATATTGTGAGTATATTGCTTTCGATGGAGAATCATTAAGTTGGCCTTGCGAATCTGAACCACTACCCAAAGCATGACCAAACGCCAATGAAAACTGCACTGCAGCACCTTCATTAGTTGGATTTTCTTGATACACATCCGTATAGTATCGTCTCTGTGTAGTAGTTTGAGTAGATGATGTTGCATATGTTGTTAAACCAGCAAGCCCATCGCTCCACAAACCTGCCGTTACTACTTCAGTCTGATTAGATACTACATCATTTTGCATATCAAATCTAGTAAATACACGGCCATTACGGGCTAATAATTGCGTTGCCTGTGCATTAGCAAACATTTCATTAGCTAATTGTTGTGCTAACTGTTGTACTTGTTCAGTAACGGCACTCGCATTTGTTTGTCCGGTAGTAGTAGGTATTGTTACCGGGCCTAATTGGGTACCGCGTGGTACACCGCCGTGTCTAGGTTTTTGTTTTAACGTGTTAATAAGCTGTTTCATATTCATTTCTTTTTATTAACTTGACATTCCAACGCCGGTTGTTACTGCAGTTACTTTTTTAACAGTTAAATTAATAGTAACACTGCCACCCGTTTCATTACCAATAATAGTAATAGTTGCAGTTTTATCTTCAATGTATTGCGATTTAGCAATAACACGGAATTCAAATCCAGCAACTGCTACACTCTGTGCATCTTCATTATCTCCAATAAATCTTGGAGTAGTTGGTAAAGTTGAATTTTGCAATGCTCTTGTAATTTGAATGTCTGCAACGGTTGAATCTGATAATATTGCAGTGTATCCTAAATTTGCATTACCTCCTTGCAAGTTACTAGTATTAGGTGTAATTGCTGCAGAGTCACCAGGGGCTAACAATGT
>Ga0315904_10013448_pt1 | contig 10245 bp, 10 predicted proteins | sample LakEriMetagenome_6_FD_203529 | JGI IMG/M metagenome (GOLD analysis project Ga0315904, IMG submission 203529) | Freshwater fungal communities from buoy surface, Lake Erie, Ohio, United States - Buoy 12 MA120 | ecosystem: Environmental > Aquatic > Freshwater > Lake | place: USA: Lake Erie, Ohio...
TGGGTAATAATTTCCATGAACACATCGAACAAGGTTTCGAATGGTGTTTGGTCTGGAGCATCGTAAGGTGTAAAAACGTAACCTGATTTTCGCATGAGAAACTGTATGAAATTGAAACACGAAGTTTACTAAAAAGTTCAAATAATCGCTTGAAAAATTAAGCGATTCGGTTAATTTTCGCACCCCATCCTTTTTACCTACCTTTGGCATCAAATAGCCAAGCTCCATGAAACGCATCAATCAATACAAAAAATTATTTCAAATCGAAGACCAGATTGAGTTGGGCGCACTTAAATCAACCTACAGAAGCCTTGTAAAACAATGGCATCCTGACAAGTTTCAAGACGGTGATCCGATGCAAGCCGAAGCGGCCATCATGGGCCGAGAAATAACCGATGGTTATCATTTCTTAGTGAGTATTGCCCCAGAAACCATTGAAGCCAACCGTCCCGAGTACGAACAAGTGATTATGGAATGTGGGATAGCCGATTACAAACACAAAGGCCTACTGCTTGAAATCACCTTCACCAACGGCGACAGCTACGAGTACTTCGGGGTCAATGCGAATGTCTTTAAAAAATTCATCAACGCAGACAAGCAAGTACGCTTTGCGAAACGCTTTATCTACGATGCTTACCTGTATCGTAAATCTAAAAAAGGCGTCTCAGAAGAATAGCACTCGGGGTATTTATTAATTCAAAACTTTGATAAAAATTTGGGTGCCTAGGTCCCTGAGCTTGCGATGGGGTACTCGAAATATTAAGACAAAAGAAAGTTAAGCAGAAGCAATTTCCAAACCGCTATCTCGATACATTCGCCATTGGCGCACACTCGATTAGCGGTTGATACCTATACATTTCTGGAATTTGCTGCTTGTATTCCAAGCGACTGTTTTTATACCCTTCGATACCTTCCACCTTCACTTGAAAATAACGAGTAAAGCGGTCCCTGAGTAGTCCGTAACGTCGGACGTATCGAAGGGCCGCTTTTCAGTTCGCTATGCTACATGCTTAAACATTCACCTTTGATTATTTAGATTCAAGCGGTCCCTGAGCTTGTGATGAGCCTATCGAATCATACCGCAGGGCATATGTACCTAGATATCCATTTAGTACCCAGAACCTATAGTCCTATTCTGCTTCATACAATATTCGATAGTTCAATCCATTACCCTCAGTAAGTGGCTTAGCATTTGGCTTACCTAATTCTATGTTAAATCTCCCATCTTTGTACATGGCATCGGCATACTGGGGATAGTCTTTTGAAAACGTTGACACCACAAAGGGAATACCCACCGGGTTGCCATTCACGCGGTAATTCTCACAAACAAACTTCAAGTGTGGAAGCTTGTTTACATTAACCCGTTTACCATACAATTCAAAGAAGATATACTGACGTTGACTTAATTCTAGGTTAGTCCCTGGAAAGGCTAAAGTCCCACAACTATACGTTTGCTTTTTCTTGTGGTCGTAAACCTGCATCTCTACATAGGTATGCAGGACACTATCCAACATCACTGTTTCCTTGGTTTTTTTTAAGGTCAAGGTATATGTTCCTTTGTTCCACGAGAGTCGGTTGCGTACCGAGACAAAGTCATCTTCGTACCCACTGCTTTCACAGACCCCTCCCTCGGCTTTTTTCAACGCTAAGGAGGCTCGTGTACCCCAACGAGAGAAGATCATCGCTCTACCCAAAGGAATAAAGCGTCCGCTATTCTCACCTTTAATCACGGAATAATATCCCCCACACTGTGTTTGAATACCGCTATAAAACTGGGTTCCATTCAACTCACCCGTTCCAAACGGGGCAATATACAATTGTAAACTATCTGGTACATCTGTCAACACCTTGAGGTCCATAGAAAACGTTTCCATATCATAAGCCTGATCGAGCATGAAATCGAAACCAAGCATATGCCACGGTGGTTTAGCAATAAAGTCTGCGAGGTATTTATTGTCTTGAAAATGCCCTGTTCGCCAGGTACCATCTGTAAAAAATTGCGTACCTATGCCACTCATTTGACCCAATTCTATTTCTCCGTAATAACTACTTCCATCAGAGAAGGTTAAGGACCCAAGCTTGGCCGTTGGCTCCATCGGATTTTCTTCTTGTGCGTGCATAGGAACCCAGTGGAACACTAACAGCAACAAAACTAAAAAGCAAAGTGATTTTAAACGGTTCATGCGTTCTAAAGATTAAAGGTTAATTACTTATTTTTCAATTTGTTTCTGAGTAAGCATATACCCATCGCTTTCAAATAAATCGAAGGTCACATTTTTACATTCCAAAAAGCAACTGGTGTAACGACCGAAGGAGTTTTTGCGCACATAGGTAACTATAGCTAATTCCTCATCGTTTTCGTGTAAAAAGCTTGAAAAAATCGGTGCATCTAAGCCATACTCAACAGATGTTTTACTGGTATCGATCCCATTTAAATCAAGCATCACTTTATGAAAATAAATTGCTTCTTCTTTGGTTCTAAATGTCGCAGTATGACTATATTCAATCGGCCAATCATCCACCTTACTGCTGTGATATTTACCTTTTACTTGAATTTGTTGTGCAATGCACTGCGGATAGAAAAAGGCACTTCCAAGAAGGAAGATGCATGCGATCCATAACTTGCCATTTCTGGATTGATTTCTTACTGTTTTCATGATTAAAAGATTTTATGCCTAATGGCGGTTAAACAATAAAATCATTCAGAATAAACTGGCCTAGCATATTCTTTTGAGCGGCGCCCCTCATCATTTTTCCACCGTGCCCTGCCGGGTCGGTTGGCTTCTGCAAACACAGAAATTCTGGATGATTATACCCCAACAACGAGGTCATGTATATTGGTTACAAAAAAAGTACAATAACTTAATTAGCTATCGAATCAAGCTCCAACCCAAGATTTCCGATACAGGGTAGCCATAAGCACAACATGCGGGAAACTGAGTGCCGCAAGAAATATGAAAACTTGTCCCCAAGTGAACGGTGCGAAATAGGCATTTAGTCCAAACAATAAACAAGCACCTATTGTAAAAGGCAATGCCTGAATCCAACGTTGCATATCCGATTCGGAATTCAATTCTTGCAACTTCTTCCAACCATGAAAACTGTGTTGAAAAATAAAGAAAACAGTGAAGGCTGGTATCAAGGGAAGGGCACTCAAAATCAGGAGCGACAGCACACTGGCTATTATGAATCGATTTCTTTTCCATCCAATAAATAAGGCACCACCGAATAGAATCCACCAAATGCCAAAAGAACTAAATGCATCCAAATCAAAAGGTACAGTTACCTTCATTTCACGTAAAATCAAGACCGTCTCGTGGAGATGACTAGCGAGTATACCGCCCAAAACAAAACAGCCCCAGAGCAATGCCATACCCGATCTACCCAAGCGCCAATGTGCAAAATCTGCCTCCCCAAAATGCCACATGGAATAACCAAGAAACAGGAGTAATCCACCCCACGGACTTAGTGAAAAAACCCCAAGAATCAAGGCGCCAAGCCCAAGGTACATCAACACATAGCGTAGCATATTCCAACCCCAAGGTTTTTTTAAAGCATGCAAATGATCAAGGGCGCCGTGTGGAATCCCAAGGACTAACATTCCAATACCCAATACCCCATAAACCAAGGGCATTTGTCCGACCGCTTGAAGTAAAAAGACCATACAGCTGATTAGCAGCATTGGGGTCAACCAGTGGAAAACTTTGGAACTTCTCCAAATCATATCCTTCACGGCGGCACCAACAAAAAGTCCGAACGGTAGACTTTTTAAGATTTGAAGGTCTTCACGAAGGGTGCTGCGCTCATCTAAAAATTTAAACACCTGTGTCGCCGCATTTTGCTTAAACAATTGGGTAAATATGCGTGATCCTTGCGCTGGTTGATCGCGAAGTAGTTGCAGCAACAAGCGATCGTAATAAGCAAAGCGCGTTTTTCTACTTTGAATGGGTTCCCTGTTCGATTTGATTCCCTGAACCACCTGCTTTGCAAAAGTCAAGGACCGTTCAAACGAATACCCTGTACTCGGTTTCAGCATGCCCCCGCGCTCCCCGGTATTAATCCACGTACTGCTGGATTTATTCACTGAAATAGCATGGCTAAACATTGGAATCACGCCCTTTTCTTTGTCTTCAATCGAATAAGGTATCGAATGCTCGGTTAAATAGCTTAACAAAGCCTGCTCTGCACGTTCCGAAGGGAGTAACTCTTCGCCAAATCGAGTAATTTCAACCAACGCTCGATGTGCATCGAAAGGCAGAACGTACATAAACTGAGTAGCTCCTTCTTGCTGCACGTTAAAGTCCATCATCGTAAAGCAATCTGCATCAAACACCGGACGATCGGATTTAATTTCCCACCCATAAAAACTTTGAAACAAGCGTGTTTCACTCGCATTTGGCTCAACATAACTTGGTGGACGGTTATCAAAAACCAAGGAAGCGGTAAGCTGCTCCCCCAAGATTGTTATTTGTGGGTTTTCGCCATCCGTTTTAGGGATTCCATCATACTTGATTTGAATGATTCGAGCGTTTTCTCGGGTAAGAAGCGATTGAACGTTTTCACTCAAGGTTCTTCCCGAAATGCGATAGTAACGAAGCGAATCTAAGGATTGAACTTTTTCCCCGACATGCACTTTACTCCACTGAGTTTCAACCAACGTTGATAAGAAGCATGAATTCACCCGTTCTGGTTCCATCCAAAAACAAAAGGTCCGATCATTTTTTATAATCTGGTTTGGTTCAATGACCAAGATGCGTTTATTGGTCAACATCCCTTCAGCCTCTAACTGAAGTAACATTAGGCCGTTTCCGCAACCCAGTCCAAGAAAAACATAATCATAAGGAATAGAATCGGACAAGGTCATGCATGGTTAGGTTATTTGATATAGTAGTAAAATCATAACCCAAAACAATTCAATTTGTTTATGAACGGGCAAAATTGTAACCAATTAAAAAAAAACAATTACCTTCATATTGTATTTCGAACCTTAAATGGTACCAACCGAGTGAAGACACCACGGTGGTAAAACGATACGGACTTTAAAGTCAAAAAAAACGTTGGTTTCCAATTAAATCGAAATGCAAATAAGTTTATTCACGTTTAAATTTTATTTGTATGAAAAAACAAGTGATTGTTTGGTTAAAAAATGGCATGATTGCCAAGATGAATGCGCAGGTTATTGCTGCAACGAGTCACCAGGTTACCTTTCCAAGTACCACCGTAGATATACCGCTACTGATTGAAATAAGCCATCACGGATTAACGACCCTAATCGACCTTAGCGGATTCAAGGATTGCGTGGTGCTTCAATTTGGGGAAGATCGTTATTTCACAGGGGCGACCTATTGTCAGAACCGCAACACCGGAGCTTTTATGATTCAATCTCAAGCGAGGTTTATTGTCTTGATGCCGCTTCCACTTCCCTTTCCGTTAGAGGAAACAGAAGAACTCATGATTAAAGAAATCGAAGCATGAGTTCCCAGGATGTATTTCCCCTGAGCGCAGATAAACGCGCTCAGGGGTATGGAACCTTTCCCTATGTGATTTTACGACTACACGGCGGTGTGTATATGCAATTTCCCGTTCATTTTTACGAAGAGAAAAATCCAGAGAAACCAGGCTTACGCGTACGGGTAGATTCACTCACCAATGAGAAACAAAATTTCAGCAGCTTATTTAACGTGGTTCGGCAATTCCATCAGCAAATTAATCCAGTGGAAGCCAACGCATTGAAAATGTGTTTGGTCCTTGCACCTTTTGTTGCATATTTCTTTGAGGACAATGCGTTCACCTTTTCAGATGAAATACCCGAAGGGGGGAGTTTAATTGATGCCAACTATAAGGTGCTCGCCTTAAATTCAGTACACTTTGTAACCGATTAATCATCAGCAAGGTGCTGTTTCAGATTTCTAATATTTCTCTTAAAATCGGATAAGTTTTTGGGTTTTTTCGCCAACAGGTGAAGTCAACTTGAGAAAGGATATCCCAGGTGACAAATAAGGTTCTAAATTAATGTAATAGGTACCTGCGGGTAAGGTTTTTTCATGGTAATATTCATTAACTAACCTGCCAAACGCATCATATAAGGCCAATGAAACGTTGGTGGATTGAGTTAACACCAAATTCGATTGCGTAAACCAACCCTCTTCGATCACTTGAGGTATTGACAGTCCCAAAACATGAACTTCCGCTAACTCGAAATTACGGTAAGGTAGATTAATATTATCCCAATGTGCATAGGCCAGAAATAGTTTTCCCTCTGAATATTGATCACTGCGTTCGGCTATCCACGTAGGATACCATATTCTTTCCGGACTTCCGGGATTGGATAACATTAATTGGGCCTCCTCCCAATGTTCCAAATCGTAGGAATAGGTATAGTAAATGCCTTTATCTGCCCAATCATGGTAAGCTAACATCCAAACGCCTAATGGTTTGTAATATATTAATGAAGGATTCCCTCCGGAATATTTCCCTTTTGAGAAGGATAATGCTTCCCCTTTTCCACCAAGTCCTGAAGTACTAAAAGAACCCTTGTAATACTTTTTCCATGTTCCCGGATTACCAAGTGGATCCTTCGATTCAGCCATACCAATTCCATCAGGACATACATAATACGCTAACCATCGGTTATTTATACTGTCTCTTACCACAGAAAAATCACCTGTTCCACCCCATGCTGGAGATAAAGGTTTTTCTAACCATGAGGTAAGTATTGGGCCGTTTTTAATCCAAGTTTTTCCCCCATCAAAGCTCTCACATTGCGCGGCAGATTTCCATGCGATTTTTTCTACGTTCTCATATCCTGGGAATTCATGGTCTTCCGCGTGATAAAACCCAAGCCAATGTGAATCTGTAATCCTAAACACAGAATATAACCACGCACCGCCATTATCATAGCTACCGGGCGCCCCCTTCGACAACGCCATTCCCCAAAGGGAATCCTGATGTGTAATATCTGAACCAGAACTAATGTAACTTTCATACCCTGCCCAAACCTGAACCTGAACGGAATCATTAAGTGCGAAGTAAGAAATATGCCCATCAGGAAATCCAGGATAAACAGGTATCCCTGGGTCTGCAACCAACGTTGCACCGGTCAACGACACAACCTGAGCAAAACCAGATAGGCTGAATCTAAAAATTATACAAGCAAAAAGTAGGGGTCTGAATGGAAACAATCGTGTTTATAATTAGCTGCAATAACATAAGTTTATCCAGTTAAAAGTAACCAAAAAAAATCATGACGTTCTCGGCTTATGAAATATCTCTACTTCGTTTTCCTTGCCATAGGAGTTAAAAGCCTCGCTCAAGATTATACCATTTTAGAACATAATCAGCAAATAAACATAATGGCCCTTCCAATGCTGAATACGTCATCTCGTGAATGTAATTTGAGCATACTCCCGAATGGAAAAAGCCTTTTCTTCATGAGTACGCGAGCATTACGTGGCGGTGCATCCGGAAACGGTGACCTCTATCAAAGTAATTTCATTAACGGACAATGGGAGGCTCCTACCCCATTATCATCGATAAATACCGTTTCAGGAGAAGATGAACCCACCTTTAGCGCAGACGGGTCGACCATGTATTATCAAAGTTGGGCAGGAGATTGGGCAACGATGGGAGGCCCCTACTACCAAGCGAACTTGATCAATGGAATCTGGGAGAAGAAAGGAAGCATGGGAACGAACATCAATCGCTTTTTCGCACTTCAATCAAAAGCCAATATGGGTTACGGAACCGATGGCATGGCAGTTTCCGCCGATGGAAAGTTATTTGTAGTGGCTTGCGGACCAGATTATAGAGGTCCTATGGATTTATACTACAGTATAAAAGGCAATCAAGGATGGACTTTTCCTAAAATCATGGGAGTATCAACCACAGGAGATGAACGTTCGGTGTTCATTGCCGCCGATAACCGAACCATATATTTTAGCAGCGATGGAATGGGTGGATTGGGTGGATTAGATATATTCAGGGTAAGAATTTCTGACGACGGAACCTTAGGAGATCCAATAAATATAGGTGCACCTTTTAACACCCCGTCAGATGACATGGGCTTTGTTGCTTCGGCGGATGGTCGCTCAGCCTTTTTTATTAGAGATTTGGATATTTATTATGCGGACATTTCGGCATTAGATGAAGCCATTAAACCCATGACATCCAGTAAAACAGTTGAAATATCGAGTACAAATGACCCCGTAAAAATTGCCGACACCATCTCAACCCAGAAGGATACCGATCCGATTACCGTGTATTTCGAACATGATGTCGCTGAACTACCATTATTAGAACAAAATAAACTAAACTCCATAATGGATACTAAGGCTGAAATACACCTCCATGGGTATTGTGACGCCGACGGGAGCAACACATACAACCTAGCCTTAGCGAAACGTCGCTGTGAAACCGTGAGAAAAGTACTTATGAGTCAAGGAATACCCGATGAACTCCTTATACTACATATTCATGGAGAAGCGGATCCGATAGCTTCAAACAACACCACAAAAGGAAAAGCAGCCAATCGACGCGTGGTAGTGAAGATTGATTAATTTGGATTTAAGGATTATTCAATAACAAATACCTTTTTCACTTCGCCGTTCGAATATCGCTCAAACAACAATTGATTATTCGCAAACGCTACCGGATTTCCAAGTATGTCATATACCTCAAGCAGTGCAGGTTCCTTTAAAGATGGAGATTCAATACCTAAGGTTGGCGAATAAACCCAGGCTTGATTCAACCTGTTATTTGTTTCATCTATTCCTGTAGTATAGTACATTGATTCTTGGGTAGTTAAGCATACTCCACCACGTCTCCCCAACGCTGGAATGCCAGGAAGAGCAATCCATTCGTTGCCGATTTCATTGAATTTCCACAAATCATTATGCGAATTCCCTAAACTATCAATACCAAAACACGCATAAATACCATCATTCAAGGCAAACAAGGCCGCATGACTTCGTCCGAGGCTAGGGAATGAAGGCAAGGACTCCCATTGATTGGTGATTGGATCGAACGAATAAAATCCATGCTGAAATTGATTGTTCTCATCCCGTCCAAACAACATAAATCCTTTTCCGTTGTATGCACACGCTGAAGCCCTCCATAAGCCTCCAAATGGAAAATTCGCTTCTTGTATCCACGCAGAAGTTACGGCATCATACGACCAGACCTCATCTGTTGCAGCACCCAAGGCATGCTTACCGCCCACAAGATATAGCCTATTGTTCAGGACAAAAGATGCAGCCCCGGAACGACCAAACGAAGGTAAACTATCGCTAATCAACCACGCGTCAGAAGCCGGATCATAGCGCCACATGTCATTCAAATAGTCGCTTCCATTATATCCGCCAAACACATAACCCGAGGCATTTAAGGTAAAACCAGCAGCATATTGTCGTTCAGCTCCCGAGGGAAGTGACGCTGCGCTTATCCATTGATTTGTGGCACTTTGGTAGCGATAAAAATCTGCCAAGGCCGACCACCATGGACTTAACCCGGTACCAATAAATAGATCGTCTCCAATGACAAACCCGGTCGCATCATCACGTTCTACACCTGGAAATGATGAAAGCGCCTGCCAATCTTGCGCATTCAAGCAAGACCAACAGCAAACAATAATAAAGTATGCCCGTATATTTTTCATGAATTCGGTATCGTTAATCAACCGATTTTATTGCCTCAAAATTTAATTAATGGCAGCTTAGGCTTTTCGAACGAATTCTGATTTGAGCGCCATAGCACCGAACCCTTCAATTTTACAATCGATGTTGTGATCACCATCGGTTAGCCGTATGTTTTTAACTTTTGTTCCGGCCTTTACGGATTTTGGCGCACCTTTCACCGGAAGGTCTTTAATTACAATTACAGAATCACCGGGTAGCAAGCGCACACCGTTTGAATCCATTACCATGAGCTCATCCGTATCATCCCCTTCGGTAACTGTCCATACATAGGAACATTCTGGACAGGTATACTCATTTTCGCCACTTTCATATCCATACGGACATTGACACGATGGACATTCTTTCATTTCTTCACTCATGGTAACTTATTTTGACAAAGCTAGAAAATTATTAAGCAGTGGAATTACTTTAGGTTAAGGTTAGCTGTCCAAAGGGAAGCTTTACCTTGATCTAAACGAACCCAAACGGGTACGATGTGCCCCTTAACAGCAGCAATTGAGATGTAATCGCCAAAAAAGATCTTAGCGGTTGGAACAAAAGGTTTACCATGAGT
>Ga0315904_10013449_pt1 | contig 10244 bp, 10 predicted proteins | sample LakEriMetagenome_6_FD_203529 | JGI IMG/M metagenome (GOLD analysis project Ga0315904, IMG submission 203529) | Freshwater fungal communities from buoy surface, Lake Erie, Ohio, United States - Buoy 12 MA120 | ecosystem: Environmental > Aquatic > Freshwater > Lake | place: USA: Lake Erie, Ohio...
TTGTTCGAGAACTTTAGGTCCGAGGGCCTCGACGTTGACTCGACGGATTTCGATGACCTTAAAGACCGCGTCGACCTCGGTACCACGGAGGGATTCGTTCAAGGAGGTTTCGAGGATCTTCACTTTCATGGCGACCTTGTCACCTTCTTTGGAACCGCTCATAAGTTCGCCGAAGTTTTCTATGATGCAGTCGGCAAGGCTCAGTTCATCGCGGAGAGTCACGAGGACTTCGTCGAAGGAGCTGATGCGACGACCGTCTTTCGAGAACTCGGCTTCGAGCAATAGGCGATCACCCTTGCTAGCTTCGCCGTCCCAAGGTTCGCCGGGTACGAATCGTTCGAGGGTGCGAACGAGTTGTTTTTCGACGTCGTCTTCGGTGAGTGTGTATTCGGTTTTGGTCAGTTTAAGACCTTGCCAGTTCGGAGAGGAGAACTCTGGACGGACTTCGATGTTGAATTCGAAGGTAAAGTCGCCAGAATCCGGCAGGTCGACTGCACCGTAGTCCATATCTGGTTCGGCGATGGCGGAGATATCGCCACCTTCGGTGATCTGTTGGAGGCTATCCATGACCAAGCTGCTTTTGACTTGATCAGCAACAGTCTTTTTGAATCGCGATTCGAGGAGTTTGCGAGGGATTTTGCCCTGGCGAAAACCTGGCAAGTCAGCCCGGGGAGCGATTTCGCTGTAGGCTTCGCGGAAGTAGCGGTCTACTTCTCCGCGGGGCACCGTCACGACGATGTGCCGTTGGCAAGCGGCCGTTTTATCGATTTTGACTTGGATATCTAACTTGCTTTTGACGTCGGAATCGACTGCAGACATTCGTAACTCGCCAAACGGAAAAAGAGGACGCAGTGAATAAAAAAAGGGTTTTTGTAGGCAAGAAAGCGGGCGATGGGATTCGAACCCACGACAACAACGTTGGCAACGTTGTGCTCTACCAACTGAGCTACGCCCGCACGGAAAGTGCCTGACCAAAACCCTTCGTACTATTTTTTGTTGCCGCCAAGGCAGGAAGATCGTTTTTCGACTGACCTATCTTCGCGACCGCTGAAAAATTAACCGAAAACCGAATCCCGATCAAGCCTACTTTCGCAACCCTCGCCGAATTGTCCTCATTGTTCAACGGCTGTCCTAAGCCGTTTCCCCAGTCGAATCCAATCTAGGCGCAAAGTCGATTTTTTTGGTAGTTCCCACGAGAACGAAGGCATTTTTGGGGCCGAATTTTTCAGGAAATCAATTTTTGCGTGGAGGCTTGGATGGAAACGGCGACGAAAAATCGATCGTTGGGCCTTTTGACGAGTTGTCTAAGCATTGCTTGGTTGTTATTCGCAGGCCCAATATCCTTTGGGCAGGATGCGGATCGATCGGCAGGCCAAGTAGCTTCGGTATTTGAGCAGCAGCCCGAGTGGTTGGAGTGGATTGCCAGCAAGTCCAAGTCGATGGGCAAGAGCAAGTCGGCGGGTGGGAGTTGGGGATCTTGGTTTGGTGGGGGCGGCAAGCCAAAGGCCCGGGGGCCGGTGAGCAGTTATCGTCGGGACAACAAGACATTTTCGCAGCGGATGTGGGTTTCGACCAAGCGGGCATGGAATACGACGGCGTCTTGGTTGGATCCGTATCCGGATCCCAAACCCGAGTCACCGATGCGTCCGGCCAAGAAAAGTTGGTTTTCGGGATGGGGGGATAGTCAGGGGGCTGGCAGCAAGAAACCGAGTCAATCGGTATCGGAGTTCATTGGCCAAGAGCACCCCAAGTGAGCTGAAGGCTGCAGGCCAAAGGGAGAGGTCGGATACTTAAATAACCTTCCGATGGATTCAGTAGGATTCTGCTTACGGTTTTTAGGGGCTAGGATCCCTCCAGAGGTTCGAGGAAGGTACAAGCTGACAAAAAACAAGGCTTGCCATTGGATCAAGGTAGGTTTATTTTATGGCACACAATTTTGGCGAAGTAGCTCAGTCGGTTAGAGCAACGGCTTCATAAGCCGTGTGTCGCCGGTTCGAGTCCGGCCTTCGCTACTTGTGTTTTAGTAGGCGAATCGTTGGTGAAACGTGTCCTAGCAGTGTTGCTAGTGCGCTGAATTGTCTGTGAGCAATTTGAGTAGTTTACTCAAGTATCGCGGGGCAACCAATGAAAAAGCTACCTTCTTACCGTCTGCACAAGTCTTCAAATCAGGGCGTTTGCCTGATAAACGGGCGCAGCTACTACCTAGGCCCGTACAACTCCCAAGAGTCGCTCGACAAATACCATCGGCTCGTGGCGGAGTATCTCACCAATCCGAGTTTTGGCATCGAGAAAAACCGTCAGAGCGTCGCCGAATCGGTCGTGATGTTTTTGAAGCATGCTCAGAGCTACTACGGGGGCTCGGAGTTTCGGAACTTCCGCCGGGCGTTGGCTCCTCTAGTCGAACTCTATCCCGGTCTCAGCATCCACGATTTTGGAATCGAGCAATTCAAAGCGACCCGCGAATATTGGATCCGTCGGAACGGTGCTCGGGTGTATATCAACCGGCAAGCTAAACGAGTGATCGCGTTCGTTAAATGGCTCGTCGGCGAAGGGATCTTGAATCCAACGGTTCACCAGGCGCTTAAGTGCGTTGCTCCATTGAAGGCGGGGCGCTGTGGTTGCCGAGAAGTCGAAAGCGTTACAGCGGTCGACGATGAAACGATCTCCAAGACGTTGTCCCATCTGCCGGGGATTGTGGCCGATATGGTTCGCTTTCAAAGGCTCGTAGGGTGCCGACCTGGGGAAGTCTGCAAAATCAAGCCGGGTTTGGTTGATCGCTCCGGCGCTGTTTGGGTGGTTCGGCTAGCCGAACATAAAACGGCATGGCGTGGGCATGTTCGAGATATTTATGTCGGCCCTAAGGCGCAAGCAATCCTGGCCCCCTATCTGAATCGATCCAACGATGCGTTTTGCTTCAGTCCTGCCGAGTGTGTAGCCCAGCGCTTAGCGGTTAGACGTTCCAAGCGTGTAACCCCTGAGAGTTGCGGGAATCGAACTGGAACAAATCGTAAAGAGTCGCCAAAGCGAAAGCCGGGGGGATGCTTTACAACCGGTTCCTACGGTCGCGCCATTGCGGGTGCGTGTCGCAAGGCGGAAGTTCCTGTATGGTCGCCTAATCAACTGCGCCATGCTGCGGCTACGGAGCTTCGGGAGCGTGAGGGTATTGAATCTGCATCCCTCATCTTGGGCCACAAGTCGCTCGATGTTACCCAAGTCTACGCCGAAAAGTCGACCAAAAAGGCGCTCGAAGTTGCATTGAAATTTGGGTAGCCTAAAGTCGCTAGCGTTGACAACAAGCGAGCATTCGGAATAATCTCCGATATCCCCTGCAAGTACGGAATGGATTCGTATTCTTCTGCCTCCGCGATTAAGAATCGCGGGGGTGTCTGTTGGTCGTTCTGTATCAGGAGATAGATTTCATGGAATTGGAAAATTCTTTGCCGCTGGTTCAAGCGGTTGAACAAGTGATCGGTCGCCGACCCTCAATTTTCACTTGCCGACGATGGGTCAAAAAGGGCTGTCTAGGGATTCGGCTAGAGGCCCGATTCTTTCAAGGCAAATACTTCACAACCTTGGATGCTGTCCGGTCTTTCATCGAGCAAACTTCCGAACAAAGACTCGATCCCAAGGATGGAAAAAGAATTGATCCCCCCAAGCCTCCGGTTCCTGGGCGAGTTGCTCGGGCTGTTGAGGAGTTTGAGCGAATGGGTAAAGCCTAGTCGCTCTATCGGGTATCCATCAATAAAAAATGCCGGGCATCGCGTCAACGATGGATCCGGCATCAATCAAGTCTATCGGGGTCAAGTCTATCGTGAGTGGTGAATCTGTCTACTTTCAATTCCCGATTCGGGCGTTGAACATGGGAAAGAAAATCGATGATGTTACTGAGGACGACGCGCAGGCTAGGATTCAATTAATCGTCGGATATTGCTTGGTCGAATATGGCAAGACGAATTTCGCTAAGGCAGGTGAGGTACAAGGCTTTGAGGTGGCGCGTCGGTATTCTGAATCGAAAGCTTGCGGTACAGCTTGCAATCCAAGCAATCGGAAAAATGCCGAGTTGCTCTTTGCTGCAAACGGGTTACAAGTCGATTTATACTCCGATGTCGCGGTCGTCAGAAAGCATCATGAAGATTTCAACCAATTAGACGGCGGTAACATGTTCGTTCGATTGAGACGCGATTTTTTTTGGAGTGTCAATCGTGGTGAAATGAGTTGGCGCGAATGGTCGATTCTTTGCGGAGTCTACGCGATGGTTGGGAATCGTCCGAAGGTCAAGCTATCCTATGCGACTCTAAACGCATTGGCCCTAGGGTACAACGGCCAGAAAACCATTCCAGGTTATTATTTCACCAATCTACGATTGACTGACCGGCAAACCCAGACAACGGTTGACCGGCTTAAAAGTCGCGGTTTTTTCTCCAAGGCATCGCCAAATCGTCGACACAATTACTACTCGATGAAACCACAAGAGGAGCTAGAAAATATGCTTGCGAAAATGGAAGCAAAAAAGGTCATCAAAGCGAATGAAACAAAAGCGACTGAGCAAACGAAGCGCATACGCGATATGGTCTCCAAGATGGTAGAAGATGAGCAAAAAGCCAAAAGCCGAAGCGCACCGACTGATGTCGCAAGGAAGTAGGCTCGATGTCGTCATTCCGTTGGGTTGCTGTCAATTGGCATGCAAGCATCCATGTAGGCATGATGTCGACTATCATAGGAGCTTTCCATAGAAGCTTTCTTCCTAGAAGCTTGTCCATAAAAGCTTTGTCCTAGAAGCTTTTTTTATGGTGGGTTATTTGTTTTTTGACTGCTGAAAGCAATTACCTCGAACCTAGGGAATCTAAAGAACAAGCGAAAGAAAACGCGATAGAGTGGTTTGATGATTGGGTTTCCTGTAACCAAGTCCAACGGTCTCTATGGCTTCGATGGAATCAGGCTTGTTTCATGCAAACCCCGTGAGTAAAGCCTGTGTCCAAGTAAAAACACTACTGACCAGAACTAGCAATTCGCTTTAATCGGGACTGGGGCAAATAATCAACACAAAGCGGATTCGAATTTGCGCACGCTAATAAACCGGGGCAATCGAACCAAAAGCAGGAAATTTCATGGGTAAAAGTTCTTCCAGCCTAAAAAGCCAGAATGCGAATATGTACGCCTACTTGTGTAGTCGGATCTTTTAGAGCGTTCTCGTCTTTCTTGGATCGATCAACCACGAGCTAGAGAAACTTACTCTTGGGGGGCGTTAAATCTCAACGTCCATCATGTCGAGCCCTTTCACCTAAAACCAGAATTGGAGCTCGATCCCAAAAACCTGATAACGCTCTGCCGAGAGCATCATTTTTGCATCGGTCACGTCCGGATGGCCCTGGAAACCAGCCAGGCGTAATTGGTCGGCAAACAATCCTGAAGTGCGAAAGCATTGCGGTTTGGTAAGAAGCGGTCGAAGTTATTAGCGGCTAGTGCTGGAATTTGGAAAAAGGTTCGCTATTTTGGAAAGGAGTCAGTTTGATTCGATTTTAGAAAAGGTGTGGTGATGGTTTCGATAATCGAAGTGGAAAGCTTTGGTAGTTGGGTCGCTGTCTCGGGGGAATCTGAGTTTCAGCACATGTTAAAGGTCGGTACGCTTGGGCCAGAGGATCGCGTGAAGGTTCGAGATAGTTCGACGGGTGCGGTCACGATCGTCAAAGCGTCTCAAGTCAAATTGTCTGCCCAGCCAACCGTTACACCTCCACCGATTGCAGCCCAGGAGCGCGAAACGGTCAGCGTAAAGCCTGGCTCAGCGACCAAGTGGCTTTGGATCTTTTGTTCGGTTCCTTACTTGGCCTGGGCTTCGGTTTTTATTTGCTGGGTGAGTTTTGGAATCGTCTCTCAGTTTGGTCGCAAAAACATCAGCGTCCTTAGTGCTGCGTATTACCTGTTCGCTTACGTTCCGTTCGTTTTGATTTTGACCGCGATAGTGCCAATGCTGCTTTTTCGTCTTGGGTGTGGGATTGTGGCTAAAGTTATTAAAGTGGGCGAATGAAAACCGTGTTTAGTTTGGCTGGCGTGTCGAGTTTCCTCGAAAACAAGCAACCGGACTCGCGGCCTGGGCGTGTGATCTCCCCGCAAAAGTTTTCTCGGATTTCGACACTTTGAAACCAGATACCACCCGGCTCCCAGAAGGATTCGAACGATAACCGAAAAGCCCACGGAAAACCGCATCTCTCGGGATTCGTCCCCTTACCCGTCCCCTTGTCCGCGCCGGAATCCACCCTGCAAGCCGACCCGGAGCTAGGCGAACTGCTCGATCTATGGCCGACTCTGTCCACTTCCCACAGGGGCGATTTGCTGCGGTTGGCTCGTTCCAGCGTTCGCACTAACGGGGGCATTTGATTTGTTTTCGGCCAACCATGGGCATTGGCAGAGGATATACAAACCGATTCCTACGCAGAACAATACGTGTTGCCACCAACAGAAGTGTTTCAGTAGAAACGGCCATGAGTCGCAATATAACCATACCCATTTGTAACTTATTGGCACATCGAAAATTGATCGATTGTTGGAACTCTGAGTCTGCTCACAAATTCGCGGGATCATCGCGAGCGTGATGATTCCGAACCACACCGACGCACCAAAGCAGATCAAGCACGAGAAACGAATCCATAAACTACAGCAACTTTGATTCTGAGGTTGATTAGTTGCTACCCACCCAATCGCCGCAACGGTTGTTACCAAAAGATAGTTGCTCCAGTCTTTGAAGCAATCGATCGCTTTCAGAGTCGCATCTTTGCATATACCCTCACCGGAATAACTGGCTGGGGTGTCTGTCTGACCGTCTGCCGGTTTGCTATCTTCCGTGGTCATTCGCTTTTTCTCGACGTTTTAGGAATCAAAACAAGACTTTTCAGGTTGGCTTAAGCTACCAGTTCCATAATACCATCGACTTTGCCGCGTCTCTACTTGTTCGTCGAAATTGAGACGTTCAGACCTCCGGCCTAGAGCGTCACCGCATTGGCAAGGGGGGAACGTGAAAACAAGCAAACCGATTCGCGGCCCGGGCGTCTGATCTCCCCGCAAAAGTTTTCTCGGATTTCGACACTTTGAAACCAGATACCATCCGGCTCCCGTGGGGGTTCCGTTGCTTGGGGCTCGTGGCTTGCGTCCTGCCGCATCGAGCAGCGGCCCGATGGAGTTTGGCCCATGGTGATCGGTGAATGCGTCAACGGGCGTTTTGGGGGCTCTTGGGTGTTGTTGTCCATGGTCGGCTCGTGGGGGAGCTTGTTGGACGCTGCCGACTCGAGCGCGGGGGTTGGGTTCTCCCAAGAAAATGTTGGGCGCTGCCGACCTGAAACCCAGCGACCCGGGGGGCTCTTAATCGAGCTATTCCCCTTCCTCGGTTTTCTTCTTGCGTGTCCGCTTGAGCCTGTCTACCGCAATCAGCAAATGCAAGTTCAGTCGGCGTTTACATACGCTCCTCGGCAGCGGGAGCGATCACCAACACGCTCATGGCACTAGGATCCTCGATGACAAAAAACAAGCCGCTATTCGTCAAAGCTGAATTCAGATTGTCGGTATGAGCGTGTATCCTGTCGGGACCACGCGAGATTGCGTCCAATCAAAAGTTCCGTCATTTTTGCATGATGAGTATTCTTCATCGCAACTAATTCCACGTCAAACTTCGAACGCATCGCAAGATCACGAACCCCCTCGGCATCGTCATAGGTCATCAAAAATTCGCCAGATAATGACGCCGCAAGTTCAAACAAGGCGGAGTGATCTAAATCACAATATCGGTACAGTCTTGAACCAGCCTTCTTACCGGATGCGGTGTAGGGTGGGTCGATGAAGAACACTGCATTCGAAGTGTTCTTGTATGTAGTCATAACCTCAGTTGCATCCCCTTCAATCACGGTGAATCGATGCCGAATCTTCCCAATAGCCGTAATACGATCGGCTAGCGTTTTTGCGTACCAACGAGATTTCAAGCCTTTTCCATTTTCACCGGATTTCATCAAGCTCGCGCCAGGCGCAAGAATACCACCGTGAAACATTCGATTCTTGATTATCGTACGGAAAGCAATTTCCTCGATACATTGCGATTCATCCGCAAGAGTCTGACGAACGTTTTCCTCCGAAACCTCAAATGCTAATATTCGATTGCAGAGAATTGGATAATTCTCTGAACAAATGCATTTCCAAACAGCCACAACATCAGGATCTTTTTCAACGAGAATCACATGATCTGCAAAGTCCTCAAATGAAGCTGTAAGCCCAATTATTCCGCCACCAGCAAATGGCTCGATAAGCAACTCCGGTTTTCGAACTAGACTTTTCCACCATCTCCTTGCCAATGGGACAAGCCAAGTCTTCCCACCAGGGTATCGAAAGGGGCTTCTCTTCGGAACGGACGCAACGTTTACAATCTTCCTTGTTGTCATTGATCTATCCCTTTACGATTTGATCGAGAGTTGGCGCGTCAGGAGGGTTGTTGTCCTCTAGTTTTTCGTCGAGTTTGTCTTGTAATACCGCGATGAATTCGTTTATGTTTCCCGGTTCAGATTTCGTCAGTGTGATAAGTGCAGATTCGAATCCAGTGTAGACGGTCCGTGTTCGGTGAAGGCGGTATGTATTTGAGAGCGGTTCGTGCACAAGATCATAAATCAACCAAGCCATCTCAGCTTCTTTTGCTGGAATCTCTTTCAGTTTAGGGAGGGTTGCAAAGAAATGAGAATCAAGAGCAACAGCCGATTTCTTTCCCCATGCATTAATGATGCCGCCCTTGTAAAGCAACTGCGGTGCAAGTCGTTTACGAGAAGACGAGAGAAAATCCGGATGAGGGTAATTAACCTCCGTGCGCCAATTCATTTTTTCGTTCGATTCAGGTGATTCCATGAAGCGTTCGAACGGTCGACGTACGTTTCCGGAAATATAGACGGCCTGAACCTCCAAGGCTCCGAAATCAATTATCTTCCCTCGGTCATCGTATGCGACTAGGACGACATCAATATTCCCGGCGGAACCGTCGCTCTTATCTCGCAATCGGACTTCCGTCAGTGACGTCCATGACGCGTTTGGCTTGAAAAAGAAGTTTGCTGCATCGGTTGCAATGGCCCATTCTTGCCGGAATCGGATAGGACAGGTGATAACCGTTTTCCCGTCATGAAATATCGAACATGTCCCAAGCGGGTCGTTTGCCTTGTCTTTTGTGCAGTTCGGTACCTTGTTGTTGAATGGGCAAAGCCTATTGTGACGATGCCTAACCGCGATTTCCGAATGATTCGTGCATGGGAATCCAAACACTTCCGCGAGTGGGTGTTGGGGCGATGCGTGAATCTGAGTCGACTTCTGTTTGGGTGCTTTTTTTGCCATAACTCAAGATTATACCAAATCGTTCAGCAAAGGTCACTTGTTGTCAGTGTAAACCGTATCCTCGATGACTTCTGACTCGATCGATCCTGTCGTTGCGTCCAGGGCCCGGTTATCGAGTCCCAAGGTAATCAGCAATTGCAAGTCCCGTCGGCGATACCGGCGTGTCGCTCAGCAGCGGGAGCGATCACCAACTTCGTCATGGCACCTAGGGTTCACGGTGCGAGCCGACTGGATCCTCGATGGCTTCTGACTCGATCGATCCTGTCGAAAGTGAGTACGCTACTCAACCGGGTGAGTAGATCCGTGTCTTTTCCTGCGAATATCTTATTCGCTTTGCTCGGTGTTGCCTATCCTGCGAAAATGGTGTATACCAATAAAAGATAGGGCAGTTCGGTGATTTAAGAGCGTCCCAACGGTTCGATTCATAAGCCGTGTGTCGCCGGTTCGAGTCCGGCCTTCGCTACTGTCTTCCATAGACATTCTTTCTTGCATAGACGTTCTAGGTCTACCGCGTAGCACGGCTCTCTGAGGCCGTGCGCGCTGGTTTGATTAGCAGCCAGTCACGGGCCGTAGCACGGCTCTCCGAGGCCGTGCGCGCTGGTTGTTTTACAGTCAGTCACGGGCCACAGGCCCATGATACGGGAAGAGGCCCATGATACAGGGAGAAGTGATTGGACGTATCGCAATCGCATGGGTGAACCTAGCTAACGTACCGCCACCCAAGGTGCTCCCAGCTAGGGTTCACCCACAAACGACAGGACTCGCTAGTTCGACCGGCTTTAGACGGGTTTCTACCGATGTATTGCAAGCATCGCCAAAGGTGCTCCGTATCTCGGATAATGCGGTCATAACTTTCTTGTTGCCAAACCGTGCCAGACTGCTCGAGAATCCTG